>Ga0307422_1000363_pt1 | contig 26334 bp, 27 predicted proteins | sample SalMarWE160290MG_FD_202153 | JGI IMG/M metagenome (GOLD analysis project Ga0307422, IMG submission 202153) | Salt marsh sediment microbial communities from the Plum Island Ecosystem LTER, Massachusetts, United States - WE1602-90 | ecosystem: Environmental > Aquatic > Marine > Intertidal zone >...
AAAATGATCGTTGGTCAAAGCATCTTTCCATTGCAGGTATGCTGCATATAAAGGTTGTAAAGCCTCTTTAGCCTGTTTGTCAACAGATAAGGATTTTGACACTTCTGTTTTTGGTTTTTCCCCAGGCTCTTTGCGTAATGCACTTTCCCCCCTATCCATGTCACCCTGCCCGTCCGGCAGGCTGGCATGATTGTGGCCGGTCATAACCTGTCCTCCCTCGGGTTTACCCTCCGAAGTTTTAGCGGAGGAGGGACTCATCATACTGGGTTTTCCTGCTAATTGTGCCGCAGCATCTATACTGAATGTGCCGTTTACAGCAATTTCTTCACCTTCCGTTAAACCATCTTCAATTATATAACTATCTCCTAAAGCAGGTCCCAAAGTCACTTCACGCATGATAAAATTCACTCCTTGGTCTGAATTTATTTTAACGTAAACAACCGAGCGTTTTCCGGTCCACATAACGGCTGTTTTTGGCACCACAAATGAATTTGACTTCCCGGTCAATCCGGCTTCAACCACGCCTGAAGCAAACATTTCAGGCTTTAGTTTCCCGTTGGCATTGCTGTATTCAACCCTTGCTTTTGCCACTCTTGTTTTTGGGTCGATCACCGGATCGAGGTAGGAAATTATACCCTCAAATTTTTCTCCCGGCAGGGAAGAAATTGAAAATTCAACTTTATCGCCTTTTTTTACCCATGCCATATCCGATTCGTACACATCAAACAAAACCCAGACTTTAGAAAGGTCGGCTATTTCATAAATAGTTTCTCCTCCTCGAATATAATCGCCCAGGTTTATCATTTTTATTGTCACATAACCTGAAACATCAGCATGTACGGGAAATTCTTCCTGTATTTTTCCTGAATTCAGTATTCCTTCAACCTGATCATCGGAAAGTTTCCAGTTTTTCAATTTTTCTCTGGCAGCAGCAAATAATTGTGGCTGTGTTTCTGAGATTTTTTGTGCCTCCAATAACTCTTCCTGGGCCGTCACCAAATCGGGGGAATATACATAGGCAATGGTTTGTCCCCTGTTTACAAATTCACCTGTAAAATTCACCAATAATTTTTCTATCCTTCCGGGAATATGCGACGATTGCGAATAAACCAAACGTTCATCGGTTTGTATTTTTCCATTCAGCCGTACTTGTTTTACGGGATTCATTTTCCCAACAAAGGCAGTGCTTACACTGGCTAATTGCATGGCAGTTGGGGACATTGAAACGGCCATCGGGTCCACTTCACTATTTGGCTCATCTTCCAGGGGGATTAAGTCCATTCCGCAAATGGGGCAGTTGCCCGGCTTGTTTTGACGAATTTGCGGGTGCATGGAGCAAGTCCAGACAGTTTCACCGTTTATTTCAGTTTGATCTCGTTGAGACGCACGGCCCGGTTCTCGTTGAGACGCACGGCCCGGTTCTCGTAGAGACGCACGGCCGTGCGTCTCTACGGAACCGGATCCTCCAAAAATTAACCATCCTGCCAGCAAACCAACAACAAGAGTTGCTGCGGCTATTATTATTGTTTTTTTATCTATCTTTTTCATTTTAATACGTTTTTGAGGTTATATAATTGATTTTTGCTACGGCAACCTGGTATTGAGTTAAAGCCGTAGCCTTCAATTTCCTGTATTTCAACAATTGTTGTTGCATTCTCAATACCTCTTCGAATTCCCTGCCCGAATTTCCATAGGAAGTGAAAAGCAAGTTCAGCGATTGTTGCGATGTTTGTATTTGTTGTTCGTAGAGCTTAATTAGTTGCTCCTGCTGTTGAATTTCATACCAGGCTGTCTCATAATCTGAAATGAGCGTGTTGGCTACTTCTTCCTTCCGATACGTATAACTCTCCTGCATGAGTTGAGCTTCTTTAACCGAAGCTTTGTATTTGCTCCTGAAAATAGGGATGCTAACGCTTACCATGGGCATGAGTACATCTTTCCCATTATCTGGTAATGATAAATCACTACGCTCACCAACCATAACATAATCTAACCCTACACCCAACTTAGGCAAGCCTTGCTTTCGGGCAACAACTTCTGTGGTTTTATTTGCCTGAAATTTTAAATCCAATGCTTTTAATTTTGGATTTGCAGCAATCAATGAATCTTTCCTGAAATTTTCCAACAGGATTTCCGGTTTCAACGAGTCGCCGATTGCAACCATTTCGTTTTCGGACCTGTTTAGCAGCTTGTTGAAAGCGATTACCCATGGTTTTTCTTTATCCATGAGAATGCTCAGATTGGTTTGTGCATCTTTAAGCATCATGTCCACACGCAATACATCAATCATGGTTCCGGTTCCGTTTTTAAATTTTTGGGTTGCAATGGTTTTGTATGATTCAAGAATGGTGATATTTTTCTGTTCAATGTGAATCCACTCCTTCAATTCATAGAATGGATAATAGGCAGCAGCCACCCGGAAATATAGTTTGTTCCGTGCATCAATAAAACTTTGAAAATTTGCTTCTGCCATTAAGGCCGCAGCATCTCCCTGTGTTTTTAAGGTACCAAACCAGGGGAACATTTGAGTAAGCGAGAACTTTGCCTGTTGCGGGCCTACCCTTGTTTCCACAGGTGAAATAAAATATCCGAACGAAAACAGAGGGTCGGGTAGAGCATTCACCTGTGGCACTTCTTGCAGGGCTGCCTCGTATTCTTTATAGATTGCCTGCAAACCCGGGTTGTTTTCAGCAGCAATTTTAAAATAGTCGTCCAGTGATTGAGCAAAGCCCGACGGACTACACATTAGTACGATTATCATTGTTGTTATATATCTGTTCATGATTTTTGTTTTTCAAGTTTGTACTCTTCACGCATGCAATAGAGCGTGGGAACAATATAATAGGTAACTGCAGCTATTATCATTCCTCCAAAAGCCGGAATGGCCATAGGCACCATAATGTCAGCACCACGTCCGGTTGAAGTGAGTACCGGCAGCAAGGCAATTATGGTGGTTGTGGTTGTCATAACGGCAGGCCTGATTCTTCGTTCTCCGGCTTCCACAACAGCAACCCTGATTTCCTTTTTCGTTTTTGTCAGGTTTCGATTAAAACTCTGGTCAAGATAGGTGCCCATCAACACACCATCATCGGTGGCAAGTCCAAAGAGGGCAATAAAGCCGACCCATACAGCCACACTCAGGTTAACGGGATGCATTTGGAAAAGGTCACGCATATTCATACCAAAAACAGAAAAATCGGCAAACCAACCCTGCCCGTATAGCCAAAGCATAATAAAACCACCACTAAAAGCCATGGCTACGCCCGTGAAGATCATGAGTGAAGTAGTTACCGATTTAAACTGGAAGTACAGAATGAGGAAGATGATTAACAATACAATCGGCACAATAATGCGTAGCCGTTTTTCGGCACGCACCTGGTTTTCGTAACTGCCTGAAAATTTATAATTCACCCCAGCCGGCACAACTAATTCCCCGGCATCAATTTTTTGTTGAATCATTTCCTGTGCATTGTTTACTACCTCTACCTCGGCAAAGCCTTCCCGTTTGTCAAAAAGCACATAGCCAACCAAAAACGTGTTTTCACTTTTAATAGCCTGCGGTCCGCGCACATATTCAATATCTACCACCTGATTCATCGGAATTTGAGATCCCATGGGTGTTGGAATCAGGATATTCCCTAATGCCTGAGGGTCGTCACGTAATTCTCTGGGGTAGCGGACTCTGATGGGGAAACGCTCACGCCCTTCAACGGTTGAGGATAGTTGAATGCCTCCAACAGCTGTTTCAATGGTTTGTTGCACGTCCTCAATGTTTAATCCATAGCGGGAAATTTCATCCCGGTTGATATTCAGGTGAATATATGGTTTCCCCACGATACGGTCTGCAAAGGCAGCTTCGGCTTTTACCGATGGCACTTCCTTTAAAATACTTTCCAACCTCAAGCCAAACTCCTCGATGGTTTTAAGGTCGGGTCCGAAAACTTTAATGCCCATGGGTGCCCTCATTCCGGTTTGCAACATGACCAGGCGGGTTTCTATGGGTTGCAGTTTTGGTGCCGAAGTAACACCCGGTATCCTGGTTACAGCGACTATTTCTTTCCAAATATCATCGGATGATTTTATGTGTTCACGCCAGTTTCTGAAATAGCTTCCATCTTTATCTGCAATCAGTTCTGTTGACGAAATACCACGAGACAGCATTTCCCGGTTGGCCAGGGTATCGCCATTCTTTAAAATGAAACGGTCCTTTTTATCTGTTTTAAATCTTTTGCGGTGTCCTTTTTCATCGAGTGCATATTCCGGTTTGTAATTGATAACATTCTCGTACATGGAAACCGGTGCGGGGTCGAGCGCTGATTCCACCCTTCCTGACTTTCCTACGGCAAGTTCCACTTCGGGAATGTTGGTAAGCAACATATCCAGTTGCCCCACTACTTTCCGGTTGTATTCAACCCCTGAATGTGGCATGGAGGTGGGCATGAGCAAAAAACTGCCTTCATCCAGAGAAGGCATAAATTCTTTCCCGATTCCGGGGAATGTATGAGCCAGCCCTGACCATACTGATGTTGTCCGGATGTTCCATCCAGTTTTGTCTGCTCCATTGGCTAAAAAACCGAAAACGCTTGTAAAACCCAACCAGATATTTACTGCCAAAAGCATCAATAAGGCCGGAATCAGTAAAAACGTCACTTTGTGGTTCAAACACCAGCGTAAAATCTTTTTATAGGAATATTTCAATAAGCTGAATGCCCCTAATATAAAACCAACCAGGAGGGCGACAAAAATAAAGTTGAGCAGTACGCTTTTACCTGCTCCAAGCGGCAACCAGTATTTTGCCAATACCCATATAACTCCTGTGACCACTATAATTAACTCGATATTTTCCAACGCTTTGCTGAAAAAAGGTCTCTCAAACAGCTTTTTGTCTCTGATTAGCGGTTTAATGAATGGGATACTGCCAAATAACATCAGCAAAACGCCAGCCCAGGCAACACCGACGAAGAATCCAATGATACCTGCTACAATAAGCAATATATTAACCCATGTATTGTGGCGGGGGTTTTTAATTTTAAAACCCAAAAACCAATATGCCAACGTGGGCAAAATAAATAGCGAAACAAGCAAAGCTGCTACTAAAGCAAAGGTTTTTGTAAATGCCAGGGGCCCAAATAATTTTCCTTCGGCGGCCTGCATGGTAAAAACAGGAATAAAACTCACGATTGTGGTTGAAACGGCAGTAAGAATTGCTGAACTTACTTCTGCCGAACCATTATATATGATCGTGATTAGCTTTTGTCCGGGCGAAGCTTCATCGAGGTGTTTTATGATATTTTCTGAAAGGATAATCCCCAAATCGACCATCGTTCCTATGGCAATGGCAATGCCTGAAAGCGCCACAATATTGGCATCTACTCCAAAATAACGCATGGCAATAAACACCATGAGCACGGCAATGGGCAATAAGCTTGATATAAGCACAGATGCCCGCAGATTATAGATCATCACAATAATGACCAAAATAGTGATGAGAATCTGGAGCGAAAGGGCCTCTTCCAAAGTGCCAAGCGTCTCATAAATCAACTCTGAACGGTCGTAAAAGGGAACAATGGTAAGTTGGCTTTCTACGCCATTTGCCACTATTTTTTTTGGTAAACCGGGTGAAATCTCTTTAATTTTTTCTTTTACATTGTTTATAACCTGTAAGGGATTTGCCCCGTACCGTGCCACGACCACACCGCCCACAACCTCGGCTCCCTCTTTATCGAGAATACCCCTGCGGGAAGCAGGGCCAAGCGTTACCACGGCAATATCCTTAATTCGCACAGGTACATTATTCTGCACGGAAACTACGGCTTTCCCGATATCTTCTGTTTTTTTTACATAGCCCAGTCCGCGTACAAGATATTCGGCCTGGTTGATTTCAATGGTTTTTGCCCCCGCATCGCGGTTCGATTCCCGGACAGCCTGCATGACCTTATGCAGAGGAATATGGTAAGCTTTTAATGCATCAGGGTTTACATCTATTTGGTATTCCTGGACATAGCCCCCGACTGAGGCTACCTCTGAAACCCCTTCGGTTGCATTCAGGCCGTATTTTACATAAAAATCCTGAACAGTACGTATCTCGTGCAAATCCCATCCCCCGGTTGGGTTTCCATCCTTATCACGTCCCTCCAGGGTGTACCAGTACACTTGTCCCAAAGCGGTTGCATCAGGGCCTAAAGTAGGTTGAACCCCATCGGGTAAAAGACCTGAGGGAAGGGAACTTAACTTTTCCAGGATTCGGGAGCGCGACCAGTAAAACTCAATCTCTTCATTGAAAATGATGTAGATACTTGAAAAACCAAAAATAGAGGAACTTCGGATGGTTTTTACACCGGGAATACCTAAAAGATAGGTTGTTAGGGGATATGAAATCTGGTCTTCAATGTCTTGTGGCGACCGTCCGTCCCAGGGCGTAAAAACAATTTGCTGGTTTTCGCCAATGTCCGGTATGGCATCCACCGGCACCGGGTCGGACGGAAGACCGCCAATTTGCCAGCCAAAGGGGGCGGTAACAATACCCCAGGTTATCAGTACAACGAGAATAAGTAAAGTCACCAGCTTATTCTCTAAAAAATATTGAATGATTTTATTTAGCATACTAAAATGATTTTAAAACGAATACTGACTCATTGCGATGGTGCAATGCACCAATAGCAATATTTCCAGCTTAACATGGAATCAATAATTTATAATAAAATCAAAATAAGAACGTTTGAAAAAACACCTGAATGTCTTTTTTAAGAGGCGGGGAAATGTATTCAGTAGAAAACGGATGAGTTGATTCTGGAAATAAGTCTGAATTCAGGGTTGTGTAAATAAACGCTACCGCAAAATCAATATTGAAGGATTGCGGAGCCACCTCTTTTACAAATTCATCAGTAACCTGAACGATTTGGTATTCGTTTTTGCAGCATGGAATATTTTCAAAACGGACTTTTTTTGTGTTGGATTTTTCAGAATCATTGCATGGTTCCTCCATATCAGGCATGTCACAGCCCAGGTGCGTATCACCCAACATTATCTTTGTCTCCACGGCTTCGCCACCACAAAAATGCGTACCTATGGCCAAATTCATGTGGCTTGCCAGTAGCATAAATGATACTAATATGGAAAAAACCTTTTTCATCATGTATTAAATTAAAACACATAAGCACGAAAAATGTTTGGTTGAAATCAAGACGTTTATAAAAAAAGTCGAGTTTTTTGTCCCAAAATATTCACTAAACTGTTCCGCTGTCATATATGGCTCAAATGACTTATCAAACAAAAAATTAATAGACCCAATAGCATAAACTACAGCTGCTGCCCAAATCTCAAGTTTACCTCTCTGAAAAGGAACATCTCTTTTTCTCCCAAGTTTCTTAATAAGCTTTTCACATAATTGAAAATAATCATCATCTAATTTTTGAGCACAAAAGGCTCCAATCATTTCAAGTAGTTTTTCCTCTTTTTGTATTATCTCTTGTTTAGTCATAATGTCATTTTTCACTTGGAATTTTCTTAATTCTCTCAATATTACCGATAATTTTTTGTAGTGTAGAATCCAATTTTTCTTTGTCTGGTGGATTTCCCCAAAATAAATCATCTGTATCCATATGCAGGTGTTTGCTTGCTGCAACAACGTAATAGTATTTTATCCATTGTTCATGCAAATTACAACAATGCATTGAAAATTTAAATGATAAAAACAAAAGAACTTTCAAATAAAATGATGGATAAAATATCGTCGGACGATGCTGCCGTCTGACCGGCAAAACAATCAATAAATCTGCTTAGCCGTTCCAAACGGGTTTGAGGGGTCAGGAAACTTATTCCGGAACCGGGTGTCCACTTTTAACGGAATGGGGTGTAAATTTTGCCCCGGAATATGCATCACTGTATTCCTGTTCCCGTTTTTATATATTTTTGATTTCTGGTAACAAAAGTGCCTGCATCAAATAACCTGAAACAGTATCCTGCAATCGTTTTGTTGAATTGCAACAAAAAGTCCTTATGCCAATGGTTGTATTTCTTCAGTTGTGATGTCCTGGAAAATGTACCGGCGTTTCATTTATTGATTGCATTGGGTAATATATTATATCATCCTCATCCGAAACTCGAAATCCGGTCGAGTGATTCCATATCCATGATTTCGATCTCACGACCGTTGATCCTGATAATCTTATCCTTTCTGAACTCCGACAACGTCCTGATTACATTTTCTGTGGTCATGCCGATGTATTCGGCAATTTCACGCCGTGAAACCGGAAGATCAAACGTCGGGTTCATATATAACTCCCTGCTCATCTTCAGAAGGATGTAAGCCACCTTCCCATGGGAGTGCCTCCTCCTGATCTCCATCGATTCCTGAATGATCTTATTGGATAACATCCCGAGCCGCTCCATGAGGTTCAGACTGAACAGCCTGTTGTTCCTTAGGATATGCTTGACCTCCTTAATGTCTATATGACATATCACCGAATCCTCCAACGCAGATACTGAATAGGTCTGATGCGAAATGGTGAAGACGCCCAGCAAACTCACGAAATCGAAGGGCCCTGCGATAGTAATGATCTGATCCTTACCATTTGGCAACGTTTTGAAGAGCTTCAGCAATCCACTCTTCAGATAGGAGAAGCTTACCACCTCATCTCCTTCACGAAAGATAAAATCTCCGCGGTGATGAAAGGTCTCCTGCTTGTTACGGCAAAAAGATTCCACCTCATCCTCCCTGAAGCTTTCGAAGAAGGCTGACCTTAACTCACATCTCTCACAATCACACTTGATGCTCATAGGTACCTCATTCAATTACTATGATATTTATCATAAACTGATAATTGTCATAATGGTTCAATGGCCTATGAACCTTAACCTGGATTACATTTGACCCGGTTTTATCAACGACCAAATCGGAGTTAAAGATACAAAAATAAATTCGGAATTATGAGGAAACTACTTATCCTCGGTGGAGGAACCGCCGGAACCTTGATGGCCAACAAGCTACACAATGCCCTCGACAAGGAAGACTGGGACATCACTATTGTGGATAAACACAAGACTCATTTCTATCAGCCCGGTTTGCTTTTTATCCCTTTTGGCATTTATACCCGGGGAGATGTAGAGAAGCTCAAGACCAATTTCTTTCCACCACGGGTAAACGTGATCTTTTCTGAGATCGATAGGATAAATCCTGAAGAGAACAAGGTATTGCTGGCAGGTGGCAGGGTTCTGCAATACGATTTTCTGATTGTGGCTACCGGAACTCATATCCGTCCCGATCAGACGCCCGGACTCACCGGCCCCCTCTGGTACCAGCAGATTTTTGATTTTTACACACTCGAAGGTGCCTTGGCTCTCAGGAAGTTTCTTAAAACATGGGAGGGTGGAAACCTTGTGGTGGCCATTACCGAAGTGCCCTATAAGTGCCCGGTAGCGCCACTGGAGTTTGCCTTCCTTGCCGAAGCCTATTTCTCGGAACAGGGCATGCGTGATAAGGTGAAGATCACCTATGTGACACCGATGTCTGGGGCATTTACCAGGCCAGTGGCAACCAAGATGCTGAATGAACTGCTCCATGAGAAGAACATCGAAGTGGTGACCGACTTTTACATTGAGAAAGTGGACAATGAAAACCGTCGTCTTGTTTCCTACAACGGACTCGAAATCCCCTTCGACCTGCTGACCATCGTGCCAATGAATATGGGCGACGAAGTGATTGCCAAAAGTGGTTTGGGCGATGATATGAACTATGTGAACACCAACAAAGAGACCTTGCAGTCGGTAAAGTATGCCAATATTTTTGTGATTGGGGATGCTGCAAATCTGCCCACCTCAAAAGCGGGGTCTGTTGCTCATTTTGCCAGCGATGTGCTCATGGAAAACCTGATGCTTGCCATCGAAGGGAGGCTCCTCACGGCGAAGTTCGACGGTCATGCCAATTGCTACATCGAAACCGGATACGGCAAAGGGGCACTCATCGATTTTAATTACGATACAGAACCCCTGCCGGGCACCTATCCTTTGCCGGGTATCGGGCCGTTCGGACTGCTTCGCAACACACGCATCAACCATTACGGAAAGATCATTTTCAGGTGGATTTACTGGCATATTCTGTTAAAAGGCAAAGAGTTGCCCGTTGAGTCGGAAATGACCATGGCAGGAAAGCAGAAGATCTCCCTCTGAAGTTGACCCAAATAACGAAAGGAGCAGAACATGAATGATCCCAATATTTTAGCCAGGATGGATGTCCTGGAGCAGAAGCTCGACCTGGTGCTCGACTACGTGAATCAGCAACGCCTCAAGTCGGAAGTGGTGGAAGATCTGGTGTCTGATGTGGTGATCATCGGAAAAGACTTCTATAACTCCTCGGTGGTCGAACTCGAGAAGCAAGTGGTGGAGCTTGATCCTGATGAGCTGAAGCAGCTCACCATAAACCTTGTGAAGAATGTAAAGAATTTCAACGAGATATTCGCTTTGCTGGAGAGTATGACGGACCTGAAGAAAGATGCCGGCCTCATTGTGAATGAGATGATCATCGAACTCACCAAAAAGCTGCATACCATGGAGCAGAAGGGGTATTTCGAATTCGCCAGGGAGATCGGAAATGTGATGGACAACATCGTTAACAACTTCTCCGCGGAAGATATCCGGCAGCTGACCGATAATATCGTGCTTATGCTGCAAACCATGAAAAACCTGACCCAACCCGAAATGCTGGTAGCAGTAAACAATGCCGTTAAAGTTTACGGAAGCATACAAGCTGACAACATCAAGCCCTCCTCGATGTGGCAACTGCTACGGGAGATGAGAAGCCCCGAGATGAAATCGGTGCTGGGCTTTATGGTGGAATTTATGAAGAATTTGTCGAAATAAAACATTCAATAACACAAAAAATCTGAAACAACATGGCACAGAAAACAATCGCCGGTATCACCGTAGATGTAACCAACGAAGGGTACCTGGAAAATCCGGCACAATGGAACAAAGAGATTGCGATAGAAATCGCTGGCGAGATCGGCATTGAACTTACCGAACTGCATTTTGAGGTGCTTGAATTCCTTCGTAAAGAGCATGAAGCCGGCACACAGCTCTCCATCCGAAAAGTGGGAAACTCCGGTATCGTTGACATAAAAGGGCTTTACACCCTGTTTCCAGGCGGGCCGCTTAAGTATTCTGCTAAGATTGCCGGAATACCCAAACCTGTTAGTTGCGTTTAACTAAAAACTATATAATCATGAACACAGAAACGCAAGAAAGACCTTTAAAGAAAGTGTGTATTATATGCGCCAAAGGCACGATTGAAGATGTTTATGCCACGCTGGTCCTGGCCAATGGCGCTGTGATGGAGGGGATTGAAGTGAAGCTGTTTTTCACCTTCTTTGGTTTAGACGCCATTACCAAAAAGCAGATGAACAAGATCCATACGGGTACGGTGGGCAACCCAGCCATGCGGATGCCAGGTGGTTTGCCTTTCCCGTCGATCCTTGGTATTCTGCCGGGGGTAGAAGCGGGTGTTTCGGCGATGATGAAAAGCCAGATGGCCAAGCTCGACATCCCGTCTGTGGATGAGTTCCTGGAGATGATTACCGCCGGCGGCGGCGAAGTGTATGCCTGTAAACTGGCCATGGACATGTTCAAACTGGAGGCTAAAGACCTCTGGGATGGATGCAGCGGAGTCCTCACGGTGGGCGATTTCTATGCCATGTGTGGTGGCGAAAACACCCAGATCATCTTTACGTAAACCCAATTAACGCTTATAAGCGGTTACCTCTCTATTGTCTGTAAAAAGATGATTACCGCGGTGACTTTTTATTCCGAATAAGATCAGATCTGCCCGATCTCCAACCCATTGCCATTGTTTTTACCGGGGGCAAATTCAGAACCCCTATCCACCTCATTACAAGATGGCCTTTGCTTCATCCATCCTCCCATACCTGTACACTATTGTAACTACCCTACGGAAGTCCTGCCATTTGCAACGATGGAGATGTACAGGTTTACCACTGCCTGTCCCGACTTTCGGGATTCCGTCCGTTTAACAGGGTGGCCAGGTGCTGTCTACATACCGGAAGCTCAACATCCATGTGCTAATCCGGGTTTCCCGATAATACCGGGACAGGCAGTCAACACCGCGTTCAGATTTGGCATTGAAAGCCAGGCTTTATGACAACCAGAATACCTTTGCAGTAAATGGAATGCTTTCGGAAATGGAAGTTTCGGAATTGAACCCCATTCTGGAGGAAAACGCTTTTTTATCTGTCACGTCGGGGAAAATAAACACCCTCAATTTCAGTTTTTCAGCGAACAACACAAAAACAACCGGTAATTTGAAGCTGCTATACCAGGGATTGGATTTTGCTGTTATGAATAAACAAACAGGCGAAACCACTGCAATTATAGAACAGGTAAAATCTTTGATTGCCAATTTGGTTGTGCTGGAATCGAACCAGATGCCGGGGGAAGAAGTGAGGCTGGGAGTTATTGAATATGAAAGAGACCCGGAAAGGTTTCTGTTTAATTATGTTGTCAAGGCTCTTATGACGGGAATGAAAACAAGCATCACGAAAACGAAAAGCCCCAGGAAATTAAAGATATAGAAAAAGAATTATTTCAATCGATTCAGGTAGGTTATGTTGAACCTCAATAAGCCCGTCTTACAGGTCTTGCCATCTGTATGACGCCGGCCGTACAGCCAGTAAGCAGACTTCCGCTGTACTTATAACCACGGTTCATACTCTATGGCTTTTGACCGGAGGTTGTAACTTCCCGGCTCCTCTTCAATGGTTCTCCGCCAGCTGACGGATCAACTCCTGTATCCATACCTGTACATGCTCATGGCATGATTTTTCCCAAACGCTCAGTTCCATAACTCTTTATCACAGCACCTTTGGGTAGTTTGAAGCCCCCTCCTGTAAGACGGCACCGGAGGTTCATCCGGCAACCGCCGGATTCCTCCATCTTATTTACAGCATGCAGAACTTTATGTTGCCGATGTTCTGCTTCCCGGCACACTATGAAACGGTTGGGGAGTGCGTGCTTCGTTCGTATCCACCGAGGGAGAAGATTTATGCGTGGCAGAAACCTTGGCAAACTACTGACATCCAAATGTTTAATGACCTTAATTGTTATCCGTAAGTTTATAATACTTTTCAGAGTTGCAGTACCATAAGTAACCTATTAAAAACATGACTGCGCTCAAAATCATAAATAACGGCAGAAGGTATTTTGGTGAAAAGAGCGAAATACTGATATCTGGCCCCGATACTTCGAGGCCGTGTACAGCCTGTTCCGCTGCAAGCGGAAAGACCCGTATCCCGATGTCCATCGGGAGTGGTGTGAGAGGTGCTCCGGTGGGCTTAACGGCTCACCGGCCGCCTACTCGACTAGGGTTTGGTGGTTATTTTTCTATTAATTTTTCAATTTCTTTTATAAAATCAATCATTTCATAATACATATCAACAACCTCATCTTTTTCAAAGGTCACAAATGCGTCATAATCTCCCTTAGTCCTATTTTGATATGCATTACGAAGAATTTTCCCAAATCTCCTATCTAAAATGTCTGTTGCGATATACTCTTTATTAAACCAGCCAATAAGTTGAGCATGTTTTGAAGTCTCAAATTGTTTTTTAATCGCTAATGCTGTTATCGAATAATATAGTCCATAATAGATACGATTTACAGCAACAGTTAATCGATTTGAGTCAATCAGAAATTTTGCCAATTCAATTGTATCTTTGGCTTGTAATATTCGATATTTAACTAAAGAATTTCTATCACTTTCGTTTATCATGCGTGAAATCCTTGGTTAATGGCATTTACAAAAATTGGTTGTTTACCTCTTGGTGTGTCTAAATCTGCTTCACTTAATATATGGGTATCTGTCAAAATACCATATTTTAAATCAATATCATAACAAATATCTGATATCTCTCGTTCCAATCTCCAATCAGTCTTGTTTTTAACTAAAATAAGAATATCGTAATCAGAGTCTAGCTTATTTGTATCCACTAATTGAGAACCAAATAAAACAATATCAATCAAATTATCACTTAGTCGTTTTGAAAGACTATGTTTTAAATCGTTTAATATTTTAACTTTATTATTTGTCATTTTAAATCATTTATACAAATATAAGAAATCAATCAGAATTTTTTATAATTTGTATTGGGTGTCTCTACCACTTAACCCTAACTTGCCAATATGAGTAGGCTGGGATTCCGAGCCACTTTCCTATCAGACCATTAAAAATTTTATTAAATGTACGAACTTTTGTTAAACCACTGACTCCCAGCTTACTTATATTGCTGTGTGTGCCCAGCATGGGCATGTGCACACTTTACTGAAAGCTCTGAAAAAATGTTGAAACGTAAGTTCCATCGAAATGAGCTTGCGAATTCTATCGAATGCCATTATAATAATTGTTCATGCAAAAATACAACAATGCCTTGAAATTTTCAATCACAAGCGAATGAGAATCAGTATGGATAAATAATGGATAAAATAGAGTTGGACGATGCCGCCGGTAGTTAATATTCATATCTATAAATATAGTTTCCATAACAAATATCAAATCCCGGGTCAATACCGAAATAGTAAGTTCTTTTCTCAATCAGTTTTTTATCAATGTAATCATTTTCCTCTATAATATTTTCTCCGTCTTGAATTTGAATTAATCTGTTTTCCTGAATTATAATCGAAACTTATCTCGCTCTGTACTTTTCCGTTTTGAATTGAAGTTTCTTTTATCAAATTATCGTTGTTATACTCGTATTCCACTATTCTTAAGGTATCATCTACTGACGCTTGGCAGAATACTATCATAACGCTAGGATTATCAAATTCTGCAGGAATCAATAAGTCGTCATCTTTTGAACAAGCGATAACTATCAGGAAGAACAATGTTAGAGTTAATATTTTTTTCATGTCAATCTAATATTTCTTTTCTAATCCAAGATGAATCTCAATGATTTGAGGTTGCGTTGATGTCTCTTTTAATTACCGCCAAAGGGAGTCTGTGCAAAAACCCGTTTTCAAAATTTATTGGCTTAAAAAGGCTAAAAATTGTACTGAAAAGGAGGTAAAAAACAGGCAAACAGCACTATTTCAGTGCTTTACACAGTTCTTCCAGGCCAAGTATCGAGGCACAGCGCTTCAGGTTGTAGCCGATAAATTCAAGCCCAACCTCACCCAATACTTTTTCTTTGCCTTCCATTGATAACCCTTACAAATGCATCCGGCGGAATAGAGCTTTCCAGGTTGAACATCATCATCTGGTTTTGTTGCTGGCCAATTACGTGTGGCATGATTTTGATTTTTTTTGTAATTGATACCCGGAAGATATCAAAAACCTTTCAGGATATTGGCTTGCAGCAACTTAAGTTATTGACAAAGGTTGGTTGGTTTTTGCACAGTCTGACGGATGGTGGTATGAAAAGTTGTTCCAAATGCTGTAAGGATCCGCCAGCTGGCGGAAGCCTTACATTAAGCGGAACAGGGAAACAAAACCAGTTAAATGGGATGGACCATTATCCCTTGGATTCCTGAAGACTTAACGAACCGCCGTGTTCAGCCAGTTCCGCTTCAAGCGGAAAGAACCGTATCCAGATGTCCATCGGGAGTGGTGGGAGAGTATATCCCTGGTCCCGTTTTTTCGGGAGTGGGGCGGGCTACTCAATTGTGACGTCGTGCATTTTTAGTTCTGAAATATTATCCCGTTTTTATAATACGATTTTTCCATATACATCAGATAAAGAATCACCTTTAAAATCCTTTTTATCTTCCATAAATTCTCCGATGAAAGTATCGTAAATCTCGCTTTTCAAACGTAAAACAATCGGATTTATCTTTCTTTCATAAATGGTCAACTGTCCAGAATACATTCCCCACTCATTTGAACCAAGATGTTTCCCAATCACTCCTTGGTCAGCTTGATATATAATTTTTGCTTTTGGCATTGTCTTTTAGAAATCAATTTTCTTATATTGGGAGTTTCTATAACTGTTTAAGTTTTATTCTGTAGTTGTTTATTTTTGACCAATAAATTATCCAACAAATAATTCCAGCTACTCCAGTCAAGAAATTAACGAAAGGGATTATACTACAACAAAATAAAATGCAATAAGCTATACCTATTCCAACTCCGGGTCTTTCTTCATATACTTTAATATTTTTTACATCAAATTCAGCTTTTAATGAATCCGCTAATCTATTTACAATAATAAATTGCCAAACAAGTCCAAATAATGGTATTAAAGTAAGCCAAACTTCACCTGATTGCATCTTACGGTTTTCTGCACTAATTGCATTAAATGTGTTTTGAAGAGTTAATAAATAAAAAATTAAAGGGATTACGAATAGGGCAGGAATTATTAGAAGGATTATTATTTCTTGCGGTCCAATATAACTAAGTAAAATGAAATTTAAAATTTGATTCATAATGTTTAAATTTTAGTTGTCCTACTCATTTGGTTTTTCGGTAGCGCTCCGTTTTTTGATGGTTTCTGGTCTCCAATTTATTTTGTTTGTTGTCTTTTCATATATTCTCCTTTATTAGGGAAAATATCATACGTTCTCCATAAACAAAGATTATCCTGCATTGAAAAATAAATCATCTAACGGATTGATGAACTTGTCGAAATTTAATTTGGATACATGGGTGTAAATTTTGATGGTATTTTTTTTATTGTGGATATCAGGAATCAATCGTATCAGGGGATGATGTGTCATGGGTTTTTTTTTATTTTCAGGCAAATTAGCAATTATTTGTAAAAAATGCAAAACAGAAAGAAAATGCGCTAAACTCCACATCGGTTAAGCACGGAGCTCTGCCCTCTGCTCTCTGCTCTCTGCCCTTTGCTCTCTGCTCTCTGCCCTTTGCCCTCTGCCCTCTGCTCTCTGCTCTCTGCCCTTTGCCCTCTGCCCTCTGCTCTGATCAATCTATTTCCAACCCTACGGACCTTCCTCATGGCGATGAAATCCGGCTAAAAATTTTTACCTTTCCGGCATAAACAAAAAACCATCATTATGAAGAAAGAGATTACCATACAGGATCTGGATCCTGCCGGATTCATTCAAAAACAGGTTGATGAGATTCAAAAAGCCGTAGGAACGGGGATAGCCATCAATGCCCTTTCAGGGGGTGTTGATTCTTCCGTGGTAACCCTGCTGGGACACAAAGCCCTGGGCAATCGCCTGAAAACCGTTTTTATCGACAACGGCCTCATGCGGGAAGGAGAACCTGAGGAGGTGGCCGGCTTTTTCAAGAAGCTGGGAGTCCCGATCGACATCGTGGATGCCCGCAGTGAATTTCTTGAGGCCCTCAAGGGGCTTACCGATCCTGAAGAAAAACGCGAGGCTATAACCCAGACTTTTTACCGCCACGTGTTTGGACGCATCGTACGCGAGAGCGGGGCAACCTTTCTTCTCCAGGGAACCATCCTCACAGATATCGATGAAACCGTAGCTGGTGTCAAGCGACAACATAACGTGTTTGAACAACTGGGGATTGATCCCCAGGAAACCTTTGGCTACCGCATCCTGGAACCGCTGATACAGCTGAGGAAAGACGGAGTCAGAGCTGTGGGGCGCGCCCTGGGATTGCCCGAAGAACTGTTCAACCGAATTCCCTTCCCGGGGCCGGCTCTGTCAGCTCGCATCATCGGTGAAGTGACGGCCGGAAAACTCGATACCGTGCGTAAAGCTACCGCAGTGGTGGAACGAAACCTGAAGGATACAAAGGCTTTTCAGTATATGGGAATCCTCCATGAGGACCGCGTGACAGGTATGCGCGAAGGAAAACGGGATTTCGGACAGCAGATCGAAATACGCTGCTGGGACAGCATCGACGCCAGAACCGCTTCCCCAACCCGGCTGCCCTTTGAGAAACTGGAGAAAATGGCTCAGGAGATCATCCGTGAAGTGCCGGGTGTCGTGAGCGTAACATACAACATTGCCACAAAACCACCCTCGACGATTGAAGCAGTATGACAATGAAATGATTTACTGCTTAAAGACGTACTCCACTATGTTGGCTCCCATCCGGAGGGCTTTTAGCCTCACTTCTTCGGGGTCGCTGTGTATCTCGGGGTCTTCCCATCCATCGCCGAGGTCTGATTCATAGGTGTAGAGGCACACCAGGCGTTCCCCAACAAACAATCCGAAGGCCTGGGGCGGTTTATTGTCGTGTTCATGGATTTTAGGCAATCCCTGTGGAAATGTAAAGCGTTGATTAAAGATCGGATGGTCGGGAGGAAGCTCGATGAGTTCTTTCTCGGGAAATACTTTTTTTATTTCCCTTCGGAAATATTCATCGATGCCATAGTTGTCATCCACATGAAGAAAACCTCCGCCTTCCAGGTAAAGTCTCAGGTTTCGGGCATCGCTTTCTGAGAGCACAATGTTTCCATGTCCGGTGAGGTGCACAAAGGGGTAGTTAAAAAGTTCCTGGCTGCCCACTTCTACGGTTGCCGGGGTAGGCACGATAGAGGTGTTTAATGTCTGGTTGCAGAATTCGATCAGGTTCGGCAGAGCCGTAGGGTCTGAATACCAGTCACCTCCTCCGTTGTATTTTACCAGGGCAATTCTTACGGACCCGCTCTGCCCTGAGAGGCAGGTGGTTAGTAATAACACCCCGATCATTGTAACCCATCTCTTCATATCAATCATTTATCAGGTTCACTGTATGGCAGGCTGCAATTCCTGCTGTTTCTGTTCGTAACCGGGAAGTGCCCAGGGATATTTCTTTAAACCCGTTGGTTGCAGCTTCCCTGATCTCTTCTTCCGAAAAGTCTCCTTCCGGGCCGATCAAAATTAGAACATTTTTGCCTTTCCCTGCGGAATCTTTTAAATGTTTATTTGTTCCTGTGAGGCAGGTAGCAACAAATTTCTGCCCCTCAAAGGGTTGATTAACAACCGTCAAAAAGGGAGTCAGCGGATTCAATGCCGGCAAAAAAGCTTTGCGGGATTGTTTCATTGCCGAGATGAGTATCTTTTCCATTCTCCTGGTGTTTATTTTTTTCCGTTCAGAACGGGAGGTGAGGAGAGGGGTTATTTCATCAATTCCTATTTCGGTTGCCTTTTCCAGGAACCATTCCATGCGGCTGGGATTTTTCGGGGGAGCGATCGCAATGTGTAGCCGGTAGTTGCGTTTGCCCATATTTTCCTGGTGGTGGATGATTGAGAGCCTGCACTTTTTGGGATCAGGATCCATGATGGCTGCTTTATACCAGCCGCCCCTGCCGTCAACGAGGATTACCTGGCTTCCTTCCGTAAGCCTGAGCACCCGGATGCAGTGCCGGGATTCTGCTTCATCCAGTTGGATCGTAGGGCCCGGAATATCGGGTTTGAAAAATAGACACATAGCTTTTTTTACCGGGCCAAAGATAATAAAAATGGGGCAGCCTGTTTAGTTCAGCATGCGCGGGATCAGCTGTAAGGTCACCAATCCGCTTCCCAGGGAAATCGTTTCCCAGGTATCCTCCTTAAAATCAATGATCACAGAAGAACTGGTCGGCACACAGTCGTTGAAAGAGGGAGCCAGACCCCGGATCAGGTAGTAAAGGGTCGGATTGTGACCGAAAAAATAAACGGTAGTATGCTGATCCGGCAGGGAATGCAACCGCTCCAAAAATTCATGGGTGGATATCCCTTCATACAGGTCGTCTTCCAGTTGAATCTTTTCTGCCGGGTAGGCAAACGTCTCAGCAAAAATATGGGCTGTTTTACGTGCCCTCAGGGCCGGACTCGATACCATCAGGTCTGGAAGGATCTGCTGCTTCTGCAGTTCCCTGCTTACTTTTTGGGGATCGGTAAATCCCCGCGGTTCCTTCAGATTCCGGTTAAAATCATCATCATATCCGTAAGGGACTGACTTGGCATGCCTTACAATTACAATTCGCTTCATCTTTCCATTGTTTAAAATGTTTTACTTTTGGTAATTCAAGATAAGCTTTTTTATTGAACTATGAAACGAATCGGATTGATCTCAGATACCCATGGCTATATTCATCCCAGGTTATTTTCTTTTTTTGAAAAGGTGGATGAGATCTGGCATGCCGGGGATATAGGGAATATGGATACGGTGGATGCCCTGAAACGGTTTAAGCCGTTGAAAGCAGTGTACGGAAATATTGACGGGCAGGATATACGGGCCTTATATCCCCTGCATAACCGGTTTATGTGCGAAGAACTCGATGTATGGATGACTCACATCGGAGGATACCCGGGAAAGTACGATCCGAAGGTAAAACCCGGAATTTTCCGGAATCCTCCGAAATTGTTCATCTCCGGACATTCCCATATTCTGAAGGTTTTTTTCGATAAAAAACTGGACCTCCTGCATATGAATCCGGGGGCTGCCGGAATGGAAGGCTTCCATAAGACCTGTACGGCACTTCGCTTTAAGGTGGAGGGTGCTGATATAAGCGGACTGGAAATATGGGAATACCCCAGGAGAAAGGAATGAAACGTTGAATGCATCCGCAACCGTATCCATTGATTTCGCATCTGACATCCGTAATACCCATTCCAGATTCTATGCAAAAGATCATTCTGCTTGTTTTCCTTACCCTGCCGGCACTCTGTGTCGGGTAGTTTCTTCGGTTTGCCTCAAATTATAGCCAGTACATCTCTTTCCAGAGCCTGTTGAATTCAACCTGGTACTGCTGCACAATATCAAAATTAGAGGTTGTCAGCAGGTTTTCCTGATTGTGCTTTGAGGCCGTATAGGTCCAGTTAAAACTTCCGGTGAATACAATCCGTCCGTCAATGATGCCGAATTTATTGTGCATATGGTAGCGCGAGCGGTCGGTTTTCACAGGAATGCCTGCTTTGTTTAACGAGTTGATATTGGATCCCCGGTCGTTGATTTTTTCGTCGTCAGTAATAAGTTTGACCTTAACACCCCGATTGTGACAGGCCATAATCTCTGAAGCCAGCCTGTCGTCGGTGATGGTGAAAACACACAGGTAAACCGATGAACCGGAATCTTTTAAAAGGGTATATACCGATTCCTGAATTTCATTTCCGGGACTGAAGAATACGTTATTAAACCGGAAGCTGTATTTGTCAATCAGCTGAAAACAGTGTTGAAGCCAGTCGATCATCCGGGGTTCGTCTTTGATACCGGGAAAGGATCTGGCTGCTTCAAACAAGGCATCCCGTAATTCACCCCGGTGTTGCCTGTTCAGCTGACTGATCTGAAAAGCGATGTCTTTGCTGACCCTAAGTTGCAAGACCTCTTCAAAATGGCTGGTAAAATAGTGAACAATTTTTTCCATGGGTCTGTTTAAATTACATTTTGCCAATAACTTTCTCTCTCTTGTTTGTGGCAAGCAGGTATTTTACATCAGGAAGTTTTCTGACACGTGTACAGGATCCAGTTATTTTTCTCATATGATTCGATATCTGTTAATCCCAGGCTTTCTGTTTTTTTCCTGATCACGGGTAAGTCGGAGATATAAAAACCGCTCATTGCCAGTTTTCCTCCCGGCTGGAGGGCAGCAACATATTTGTCCATATCGGCCAGCAATACATTGCGGTGGATATTGGCCAGGATCAGGTCGAGATGCATTCCGTCAAGCAGTGAAGCATCTCCTTCCAGGGTTTTCAGGTTGGCAATCTGATTCAGCCCTGCATTTATAACAGTGGTTCTGCAGGCCCGCTCTTCGGTATCAATGGCTGTAACTTCTGCAGCTCCCCGCAGTGAAGCAAGAATGGCAAGGATGCCGGTTCCACATCCCATGTCCAGTACTTTCTGCCTGTTGAGGTCTTCGTTCAGCAAAAACTCAATCATCATGTGGGTTGTTTCATGGCTTCCGGTGCCAAAGGCCATGTTGGGTTCAATGATGATTTCATACCTGCAGGGGGAAAACCCGGAATGAAAAGGTGCCCGGATCACACACTGATCCTGCACAACCAGGGGCTTGAAATCGTTCCGTTCCCATTCTTCGTTCCAGTTTTGTTCCTTCATGTATTCCTTGTGCCACGAAATCTCAACGGTGTCTGATTGTGCTGAGAACAATGCTTCAAGCGGCTGTTCCCTGAAATCTTTCTCGGGAATGTAAGCTTCCAGCCCGGAGCCGGTTTCCATGAAACCCTCAAAACCGAGGTTGCCAAGCTGATGCGTAAGCGAGTCTGAAATCCACTGTTCGTATGGATTGATCTGTATGGTAACTTTTATATAGTCCATTTCCTTCAAAAATCGATGAATGGCTAATTCAGGTTTTTAAGAAAATCTACTGTCCCACAGGATCCGGATGTCCCTTAATTTCTTTGCTGAAATCAAACATATTCTTCACTTTTCCGGTAGTTTCGTTGGTATACGTGATCCATAGCGTATCGTTTAAAAGGGCATTTTTTATGTTTTCAACATGGGTCAGGGTATCTACATAGAATATTTCAGCTACTTCAGTAAGAGAAGTGTCCAGTTTGGTGCTGAATTCCACAACCCCGCTGTCGTTGGAAAGGTGGCTGACTAAATACGGGAATTGGTTGCTCAGACTCCTGTTTTTCCCCAATGGCAGGACAAAAGAGCGGACCACCTCATCTGAATAGTCCTCCCGGTTATTGAACCTGCTTACATAGGGAGTAAATAGCAGGGATAGATAATCCTTTCGGCTGACTGAGTGGTATTCCGGAGTTCCTATCACCTGATAACCAAGTTTAACAGTGGTTTTCCCGCTGGTAGTTTCGTAGGTCAGGGTTTTTGACTCAAGGAGTGAGATAAGTTTTTCTTCTTCCATGATTTTTTCAGGAAAAAAGATGCTGACAATAACCGGGCAGCCAAACTCAGAGATCAGGCCTGTCGCTTCTGTTTGCTGTTTCAGAAGCACGCTCAGATAATTAAAATCAAAGGGGTCGAAGAAGTTCTCCATCTGCAGGGTTACATAGCAGATCGTGTCAATCCCTTCGGCAAGGGAGGTTAAAGACTCTTTTTGTGGGGTGAACATGGCTTTTTGAATGTCTTCATCTGTGAGTATTTCCGGGTTATAAAGAATGTTAACCCGGTGATTTTGAACGAATGTTGCTACACCGTAGATCCCTTCCACTGCTTTCATCTTATTGGCAAATGCCATGGAACTGCCGTAACATTTAATGTTTTGAAGACCTGCCATGGAAAATTCCTGGGCATGCTCCAACTCTTCAGGTTCGGCCCACTGAAGGTCTATGGTCGGAATTTCCCATACCGAACCTAATGTTAAGGCCAGGATGACCAGGATAAGGGCCATCCATACCGGGGATCGGCGCAACCAGGGTCTTTTATTGATCGTAAGCGTGTTTTCTTCCGGGCAGACCAACAGGCAGTCACCACACAAATTGCAATCCACATGCTTTACAGTGGTTACCCTGGCAACATCAATTCCCTGGGGACATTTTTTTGAACATAGCTGGCAGGAAGTACAGGTTTCGGTATTCCGTTGAATTTTAGCTACCGGGAACACCCGGCTTTGCCCGGTCAGCTCAATGATATATCCCCCTGCACAGGCAATCGCAAGAGGCCAGATATAGCTGATTGTGACTCCGGCCTGCAACAATACCAGGTAACTCCCCAATACGGCTACAAAGAATAACGTGAATTTGAACAGATTGGACACAGCTCCCAGCGGACAAAGGTATTTACACCAGAATAAGCGAATGAATACAGAACCGAGAATTACTACAGCAAGGGAAATGACAGCATAGAGCAATACTACATCGGTTCCAAATCCGGTTACCGGGCCATAGTAAGGATCGTATTTTTTACAGAATAATTCATTGGATTGAAACGTAAAATAGAATGTAACGAATAACAGGATATATTTTAACGAACGCAACACTTTATCAGCCATGCCTTTTATCGTAAAACGTACCTTGAGTTGATCCCCCAGTTTTCCCAGCCACTCACTGACAGTGCCTACAGGGCAGATAAAGGAACAGAAAAGTTTGCTGAAAAGCAGAATGCCTGCAAATAGCAGGATTCCTGTTACTATCTGTGCACTGGTCATGGTACAGGAAAGAGCTCCGCTTAGAAAATAGCTGCCCAGTGCCTGAAGACCCCCAAATGGACAAAAGGCTTCAAAATCGGGAGAACCGATTTTTGTAATGCCGGGGAAAAATACCAGAATGATAATAACGGACAGGACTACCCACTGGAATCCATACCTCAGCCAGTTGTTTCTTTTGGTTTTTGGTTTCATAGGATTGTAATTGTTTTTTTTCAAACAGTGCTCTCAACCAAATAGCTGACCGAGAGGTAAGTCAACAAATCCCCGAAGAAGTTCCCGGGGATAAGCTGCTCCACTTAGGACATTTTCTGATCGATTTTTAAGTTTTTAATTTTATGGTTTCATTATATGTTATTACTTTACCTCGTAAAATAAACCATTAGCCTGATTAATTACAATGAAACGAATAAAAAAAATACTGTTTATACTTCCTTTTCTGTTTTCTGCTTTTTTCTGCAAGGCTCAATGGAGTCAGGGGTTCTTTCTGAATGACTGGGTACCCCGGCAGGCGATCGTTCCCCAATCGGTAGATACAGAAAAACCGGAACCTGCTCCCGATCTTGTTTTTTCTATAGATCCGCTGGACACCCTGGCCCGGGTCAGCCCTTTCATTTTCGGGAACAATGCCAACACATGGTCTACCATTATGTATAACAATCCAACCCTGGTGAATCATATCCGGGATATGAATCCCCGGGTTTTAAGGTATCCGGGCGGAAACCTATCGAATGTTTTTTTCTGGGATCTTGAGGCCAACGAGACCCCCGGAGATATGCCACAGTATGTAATTGACGACCATGGGCTGTGGGAAGGTCGTGATCCGGCCACCTGGACCATGTCGGTGGACAACTATTACCGGTTTCTGGATTCGGTGAACTGCGAAGGTACCATCTGCGTGAATTACAGTTATGCCCGGTATGGAACAAGCGAAGATCCGGTTGCAAAGGCAGCTCATTATGCAGCTGACTGGGTACGTTACGATAACGGGAGAACCCGGTTCTGGGAAATAGGAAATGAAAACTATGGAAACTGGCAGTCGGGATACGAAATTGACACAGCGTTCAATAAAGACGGGCAACCACAAATGATTAACGGCAGGTTGTACGGTGAACACTGCCGGATATTCATCGATTCGATGCAAGCTGCCGCTGCCGAAAAGGGACATACCATTTATATCGGCGTGCAGGCCTGGGAAAGTGAAACCTCATGGGATTCGGTACAAACAGACTGGAATGAGTTGATGATGCCCGTGATCGCTGATAAAGCGGATTTCTACATCGTCCATAACTATTATACACCCTATGATGAGGATTCAGATGCACAGACGATCCTGAATACCTATGAGAAATCTACGGAGTTTAAAGCCTCTGTATTTACGGATCTTGAAGAAGCAGGATACGGTCCGGCTCCATTGGCTTTAACCGAGTGGAATATATTTGCGGTGGGCTCCAGGCAACAGGTTTCACACATCAACGGCATTCATTCGGTTCTGGTGACCGGAAAACTGATTGAAGATGCCTACGGCATGGCCAACCGGTGGGATCTGGCCAATGGCTGGGCCAATGGCGATGATCATGGAACCTTCTCCCAGGGGGATGAACCGGGAGTGGACCGTTTTGAACCCCGGCCGGTTTTTTATTACCTGACCTATATGCAGCGTTACTTTGGCGATGTAATGGTTGCTACCTCCGGTGAGAATACGGATGTCGTTGTGTATGCTTCGGCTTTTGAAAACGGCCCGCTGGGCGTTGTGGTGGTAAACAAAGGAACAGAGAGCAGACAAATAGCCCTCAACAGTGTGAATTTTGTATCCGGAGAGAAATATTACCGGTACACGCTGGAGGGAGGAGAGCTGGAAGGGGAGTTCTCAAGGCAGCTGGTCATTAATGGTCATGGTCCCGGCAGAGTAGCAGGGGGCCCTTCAGATTACAACGAACTGGAAGCGTATGCGTCGGAAACAAACGGAGGCATCCGGTTCAATGCAACGCCTTATTCTGTAAGCTATCTTTTAATAGAAGGCGAAGCAGGCTCTCCCGGGAATGTATACGACCTTGGTTTTGAAATATTTGGAGCTGCTGAAAACCAGGATCCCTATCCGTTGGCAAATGCCATCCTGACCATCGGAAGCAACACCTATCGGACAGACAGCCTTGGGATGCTGGAAACTCCGGTGCCGGAAGGAACCTATGAACTTATCATACAAAAAAACGGGTATGAACCCCATACCTCAGAACTGATCGTCGATGAATCAAGATCGCTGGCCTTTACGCTCCAGGAACAGGTTTACGACGTTACCTTTCAGGTGAAAGAGCAGGAAAGCGAAACCCCACTGGACGGATGCAGCCTGACAATCAACGGGGAAACA
>Ga0307422_1000365_pt1 | contig 26290 bp, 28 predicted proteins | sample SalMarWE160290MG_FD_202153 | JGI IMG/M metagenome (GOLD analysis project Ga0307422, IMG submission 202153) | Salt marsh sediment microbial communities from the Plum Island Ecosystem LTER, Massachusetts, United States - WE1602-90 | ecosystem: Environmental > Aquatic > Marine > Intertidal zone >...
GATATAGCTGCCAGGTCAGTCCTATTGAAAAAGGCAGCATCATCAGATGTCCTGTAATAAGTGACCGGCCAAAGAACGACCACATTATTGCCAAAAGCCATCCCATCAACGGGGGATGTCCGGGATCCAAATGTTGAGGTGGCAGTAATGACAATCCATGTTGAAAGAACCAGTTAGCCTGGCGGGAATCCATGATATCTTTATCCCAGAAAAAAGCATTTTGCATCGTAGCCATAGTAAGAACGATCACAAAAAGAAAAAAAGGCCACAATTGAAGGATTTCTTTTTTCAGTGATGACGTTTTCTCCAGCATAGATAAATGGTTAGCCTTTTAGTGCATTTGCTCCGCCGACGATCTCGAGAATCTCATTCGTTATGGAAGCCTGCCTTGCTTTATTGTAACTAAGCTGCAGATCTTTAATAAGTTCTGTAGCATTGTCTGTTGCTTTATGCATGGCTGTCATACGGGCACCTTGTTCGGCTGCATGAGAATCGAGCAGGGCTTCATAAAACTGAATACGCAGTGATTTTGGGATAAGCTGTTTGATGATGTATTCCTTTGAGGGTTCAAGAATATAATCTACCGGGATACTTTTATCCTCATCTTCTTCTTTTAATAATATTACCGGCAGTAACTGTTCGTGAGTAAGGATATGCACTGCAGCATTCTTGAACCGGTTATATACCAGGTCAATTCTGTCATACTGTTTGTCAACGAAGCTTTGCATCGCCGGATTTACAATTGATAATACTTTCTCAAAAGTAAGTTCATCATATATGTCTGTAAAGGATTCTTTTATTTTAATTTTTCGCGTTCGTAAAAAATCGTTCGCTTTTTTACCTATGGTAATAATATCAAGATTCCCCTTTTCATATTGTGTTTTATAGTCGGTTTTTAGCAAATCAACAAGTAATTTGGTTACGGAATTATTAAATCCTCCGCAAAGCCCTTTATTCGATGTAATGGCGACCAGCAATATTTTTTCAGCTTCCCTGTTTTCTAAGTATGGGCTTTGCACATCCGTTTCCTCCGGATCGTTTATCACTGACAGGATTTCATTCAGTTTATTTGCATAGGGACGCATTTGAATAATGGTATCCTGTGCTCTTCTTAATTTTGCTGCAGATACCATTTTCATGGCGCTGGTGATCTGCTTTGTGGATTTCACCGAAGCTACGCGCGTTCTAATCTCTTTTAAATTCGCCATGATTTAATGCTTATCTGTATTTTTCAGCTATTTCTTCTGCGACAGCTGTTAAGGCCTTTTCATCGTGGTCGGTTAAATTACCCTGTTTCAGTGATTGTAACACTTTTTTATGTTTAAGTTCAAGAAATTCGAGGTATTCATTTTCGAATTCCTTTACATTGTCAATATTTACATTTCTGAGCAATCCCCTTGTGCTGCAAAATATTATGGCAACCTGTTTTTCCACGGGAAAAGGGGTGTATTGTTTCTGCTTCAAAATCTCAACATTTTTGGCGCCCCTGTTCAGTACAGCCAGTGTGGCCGCGTCCAGATCGGACCCGAATTTGGAAAAAGCTTCCAGTTCACGATATTGTGCCTGGTCGAGTTTTAATGTTCCTGCAACTTTCCTCATAGATTTTACCTGGGCTTTACCGCCTACACGGGATACTGAAATACCCACGTTGATGGCCGGGCGAACACCCGAGAAAAAAAGGTTGGATTCGAGAAAGATCTGTCCGTCGGTTATGGAGATCACGTTTGTCGGGATATATGCAGAGACATCGCCTGCCTGAGTCTCAATTATCGGCAGGGCAGTCAGTGACCCCCCACCTTTTACCATGGGTCTTAAAACATCCGGTAAATCGTTCATCTGTGCTGCAATTTCGTCATTTTCGATGATTTTGGCAGCGCGTTCAAGCAAACGAGAATGAAGGTAAAATACATCGCCCGGATAGGCTTCCCGTCCAGGAGGCCGTCTAAGCAGTAGCGATACTTCACGGTAGGAGACAGCCTGTTTGGAGAGATCATCATAAATGATTAAGGCCGGGCGGCCGGTATCCCTGAAAAACTCTCCTATGGCAGCACCTGCAAAAGGTGCATAAAACTGGAGTGCCGCCGGATCGGATGCGTTTGCGGCAACAATAACCGTATATGGCATAGCCCCGTTTTGTTCCAGGACTTTAGCAATATTAGCCACTGTTGATCCTTTCTGGCCGATAGCTACATAAATACAATAGACGGGTTCACCTTTATCATAAAATTCTTTCTGGTTCAGTATGGTATCAATAGCAATAGCAGTTTTTCCTGTTTGCCTGTCACCGATGATCAATTCCCTCTGTCCCCTTCCAATTGGTATCATTGAATCGATAGCCTTTATTCCGGTCTGGAGAGGTTCATTCACCGGTTGACGATAGATTACACCTGGCGCCTTTCTTTCAAGAGGCATTTCATAGAGCTTACCCGAAATAGGCCCTTTACCGTCAAGAGGTTCACCAATTGTATTGATAATCCTCCCTGTAAGTCCTTCCCCTACTTGTAATGACGCGATACTTCCCAGCCTCTTGACCGAGTCTCCTTCCTTTATCTTATCAGAGGAACCAAGCAGCACAGCACCTACATTATCTTCTTCCAGATTGAGGACAATACCTTTCACTCCACTGTCGAATTCGATCAGTTCGTTGGCCTGCACTTTTGCCATACCATGTATATGGGCAATACCATCTCCTATTTGTAGTACGGTACCAACCTCTTCTATCTCAGTATCGGCATGAATACCTTTGAGTTGCTGTTTTAATATTTTTGATACTTCAGAAGGTTTTATAACAGACATATTCTATTTTATATGATTTAAACATTATTCTGAATTTAGTAGTTCTTTTTTTATTTTGGCCAGGCCGCCGGATATGCTGGCATCAATTTGCTGATCTTCTATACGAAGGATAAACCCGCCTATCAAAGCAGGATTAACTGTATGCTCCAATTCTACACTGGTGTTGAATTTCTTTTTAATAAGCTTTATTATAAGTTTTTTAAGTTCGTCATCAATTTTATAAGCTGTTTTTATAGACGCCAGTTTTATTCCTTTTTGAGCATTATACAGCTTTAAAAAATAGCGGATTATATCAGCCAGGAATATTTCCCTCTTATTTACGGTAAGCAAGGTTATAAAGCTTAACGTTGAAGGATGTAATTTATCTTTGAAAATTTCTTTTATTACCTGTTTTTTTTGCGAATGATTGATTATCGGATTTAGTATAAAAGCCTTAAAATCATCCATTGTATTTATGCAGTTCATTATCAGTTCAACATCTTTCTTAACCGTTTCCAGTTGTTTTTCTTCAGATGCAAAAGCATACAATGCTTTTCCGTATCGAACTGCAATAACACTTTCGTTCATGGTTTATTCGCTTTTTATCAATTAAGTTTTGCTTCGCGCAGCAACTTTTCAATCAATTCCTTTTGTTCTGAGGTATCGGCCAGCTTTTCCTGAAGCAGTTTTTCAGCTATTAATACAGAGAACCCGGCTATTTGTTTTTTGATATCTGTAATCGCGGCAGTACGTTCATTTTTTATTGCTTCTCTTGCAGCATCGAACAATTGATTTGCTTCTGATGATGCTTTGAATTTAGCTTCATTTACAATTTCATCTTTAAGATCACGGGCTTCTTTAATTATCTGATCATATTCACGTCTGGCCTTTTCCATTACTTTTTCATTATCAGCTTTTAGCTGCGACATTTCTTCCTTGGCTTGCTCAGCCGCGAGCATTGCATTTTCAATGGATTCTTCCCGGGCTTTTAAAAATCCGGTGATTGGCTTCCATGCAAATTTTGTAAGTATAAAAAAAGCAATGAGAAAGGCTATGGTCATCCAGATTATCGTTCCGGTATCGGGAATTAGTAATTCCATAATATTATTTATTTTATATTAATCTTGTACTCAACATTTAACTAACATGTTAATTCTACAACCTTTCAATGGCAGTCCGGCGAAGCCGGTTTAAAATTTTTTTAAAGATAAATCCGGGAGGTCAGCCAACCGCTGGTTCCCGGATTTTCTTTTTAAGACAATACAACTGCAAGCATACAAACGATCACAGCGAACAGGGATACTCCTTCAACCAGTGCTGCAGCAACAACCATATTCGAACGTACGTCACCGGCAGCCTCGGGTTGACGGGCAATTGCTTCCATAGCTTTGTCACCGATCCGTCCGATACCAAGCGCAGCTGCAATCGCGGTAATGCTTGCAGCTAAAGCTCCTCCTGCTTTTGCCAGGGCCGCGGCAGAAGCTGCTTGTAATAAAATAGTTAAGAACATAATAAAAAATATTAAATTTATATTAGTGATGTTCTTCAACAGCCATACCAAAGAACAGGGCTGACAAGAACGTGAATACATAAGCTTGTATGAACGCGACCAGAAGTTCAAGGAACGTCATAAACACCGCGAACAATACAGATACAACAGATACACTGTAACCTACGAGAGCATTCATTTCACCGAACATGAAGATCAGGGAAAGAAATCCCAGGACAATAATATGGCCGGCAGTAATATTGGCAAATAGCCGGATCATTAATACAAATGGTTTGGTGAATATGCCAATAAATTCAATAAGAGGCATTATAGGTAAGGGTATTTTCAGCCACACGGGAACGCCCGGAGTGTTAAAAATATGTTGCCAATAGCCTTTAGTACCACTCGTTGTCGTAATGATAAAAGTAAAAAACGCAAGCACTAATGTTACTGAAATATTTCCCGTCAGGTTAGCACCTCCCGGGAAAAACGGAACAAGGCCCAGCATATTGTTAAACCATATAAAAAAGAAAACAGTAAGCAGGAAAGGCATGAATCGCTGGTATTTTTTTTCACCAATGGATGATTTCGCGATCTCGTCACGCACAAATATTATAATGACTTCAATAAGTGATTGGAACCCGGAGGGAGCCTTGTCAGGATTTCGTTTATAAGTATTGGCCACAGAGATAAAGATCCAGAATAAAAGAATGATGCTGATAAACAGGGATGCGATGTTTTTGGTGATCGAGATATCCACGGGAATTACTTCACTGCCATCTGAAAGCGTTTCTACAATACTGCCTTCATGTTCTCCGGATGTTGCAATGTGGAAACTTTTATATGAGCTATGACCGTGATCAAATTTTGAAGACATGAAAACTACCAGGCCTTTTTCTTTACTATATAGGATAACCGGCAGCGGAATACTGATATGCTTTTCTTTAATGCTGATTATATGCCAGTCATAAGAATCCCGGATATGTCCGAACATATAATCTTTAGGCTTAAAACTGCCTTCTTCATGTTGATCATGTTGTTCATGGTTTTCAGATATGCTATAGTCATTTCCATAACTTATTCCGGAGAAAAACACAGTGGCTAAAACCGGTAATGTTATTAAAAGCAAGTATCTAAAAGTAACCCTCGGCATAATATTATTTTGTTATTATAAGTTATTTTGCCAGTTTCTTATCCTGTCTTTTTATGAAATGAACAAAAGAATAAACCTCAAATATTGTGTAAATTAAGTAAAGTATGAATAGGGTTATAACAAAACTGACAATATTTTCTTTATTGACTAACAGATAAATTAAAACAAATATCAATATTCCAAAAAACTTTAATGCAAAAACTTGAATGTATGATGATAAAAATTTGTTCCGGTCTTTTTCATATGATTTTATCATAATACTATGAGAAAGCATGTTGATCAAAACTATAAAAACCAGCAAGATGGGGTATACGTTTAGATAATAGGGAGTTAGCAAAAAGAAGAAGATAAGGAAGGACAGGATTATTATGATGCCGGTAAGTACCAGATTTTGAATTCCGTATTTTTTTATTTCCTTATGCATTACTTACCTTATCATATCTTTCACAGCATAATATATCGCGAGTACAACAGATAAAACCGAAAGAATGACAGTAAAAACCGGAAATTCCAACTCCAGCCACCTGTCGATCTTAATGCCTCCAAAAGTGCCGGCAAGCATTATAGCAATCATTTGAAAGGCAAGGGCTGAATATTTGGCATAATCATTTAGGCTTTTCCTGTATTTTTTCAGGTCCTTTTTGGGTTGTTGCATCAGCAGGATCAGATTCATTACTCATATTGCAGTTTCCCGTGAATTTTGACCCCGGTTCAATTGCCAGACGCTTGGCAACTATATCGCCATTGATAACAGCAGTGGCTTTTAGTGTCAACAATTCCTGCACATTAATTTTTCCATGTACTTTACCTTCAATATCCGAGTTTTTACAATAGATCTCACCTTTCACTGTGCCTGTAGCCCCAACAATAACCTTACCCTTGGTTCTTATATTACCTTTTAAGGAACCGTCTATCCTGAAGTCGCCATTTGAATTAACATCACCGGTAATATCCGTCCCAACACCAATAAGATTAATCGTGTTATTTTCAATTTCTGTGGTTTTAGCCATTGTGGTTTTAATTTTCAAATAAATAAAAGAAATTCATTTGCTTTACCATTTCCCATGGTTTTCAGCAATAAAGCAAAGATAAAAATAAGTTTGTAAAACTTTAACGGATTATTTGTTGTTTTGTTACTAAAAAAAAGGAAAGTTATTTAGTTTCCGTCTATAAAGTTGGCAAAATATTCAACTGGTCATGTGTCTGTTCAGAAGGTTGCATTTGCAAGGCTCCCGCGGTACGAAAATGCAGAGTTTACTTGGTGTAAATGAGCAGTTTTCGGACAAGCGTAACACGGCAAATGGGATTTTATGGACAGACACCATTTAGTTTTTTTCAATAAACTTTAAGTGTTTATCTACTCTTTTAATAAACAAGGAACAACATAAAAGTAATAAGCTGCATTATTGGCATATCCGGGCTATAGTTTGAGTTTTCGGCGTCTTGCATCCGCTTCAAACCTGATGCATGAATTATACAGGCTGGACGGCTCGTCCGTCGTATGCCCATTTCAAATAGATAGCCCCCCAGGTGAATCCACCGCCAAATGAAGTTAATATAAGTTTATCTCCTTTCTTTAGCAGGTGTTCGTAATCCCATAAGCAGAGTGGTATAGTAGCAGCTGTGGTATTTCCGTATTTATTGATGTTGATCATTACCTGTTCCCTGGTAATACCCATTCTCCGGGCAGTAGCTTCAATGATACGCATGTTGGCCTGGTGTGGTACAAGCCAGTTTAATTCTTCCGACTTGATATTGTTTCGTTTCATCATTTCAACAGAAACATCGGCCATACTTGATACGGCAAATTTAAAAACAGCTTGTCCTTCCTGGTATACAAAATGTTCGCGGGCATTAATAGTATCAATTGAAGGGCGACGCAGTGACCCGCCGGCTTTCATATGCAGGTATTTTTCCCCTGATCCGTCAACGAAAAGCATCCTGTCAATAATGCCAGTATCTTCATTTACAGGTTCAATCAGCACTGCTCCTGCTCCATCTCCAAACAAAGGGCATGTGCTTCTGTCGGTATAATCTGTGATAGAAGACATCATGTCCGACCCTACCACTACAATTTTTTTATACCCGCCTGATTCGACTAAGCGGCAGGCAGTTTCAAGGGCAAACAAAAATCCTGAACATGCTGCGCTCAGGTCGTAATTGAAGGATTTTATTATCCCTGTTTTACGAGCGATTAAATTTGCTGTTGCAGGGAATGCCATATCGGAAGTGACTGTCGGGCAAATTAAGCAATCAACCTCATCCGGTGTAGTCCCTGTTTTTTCAAATAACTTTAAAACTGCCCGGGCTCCCATATCAGAGGTTGCTTTACCTTTTTCCTTAAATATCCTGCGTTCTTTGATCCCTATACGCTGCATGATCCATTCATCAGAGGTATCCACCATTTTGCTGAGTTCAAAATTGTCGAGAACATCTTCAGGCAGGTATCCGCCCACACCGGTAATTGCAGCTCTAATTTTTGTCATTATTAAAAAATTCTTTGATTTTTTGTGTTAGTCCTGAACTGGTTAATTCTACAGTATGTAGTATCATGTTTTTTATAGCGATTTCATTCGAGATGCCATGCCCTATAATAACAGGTGTATTAATTCCAAGCATTGGTGTTCCTCCGTAATTCTCAAAATTGAATTTTTCGAAATAATCATCTTTAATATTACGTTTCCTCATAAGTGCATAAAAAGCTTCTGCTTCTTTAAGCATGACATTTCCTACGAATCCGTCGCAAACAATCACATCCATACGGTCACTGAAAAATTCGTTTCCTTCAATATTGCCAATAAAGTTAAAGTCTTTCGAGTCCTTCATTGCCTGGTATGTGGTTTTTGTCAGCAGATTTCCTTTTTCTTCTTCTGCCCCTATATTTAATAACCCAACCCGGGGGTTTGAAACATTATATACATATTCCGAATACAATGATCCTAAGATGGCATATTGATATAATACATCAGGTTTACAATCGGGGTTAATCCCCACATCCAGTAAAATGACAGGATTTCCGCTATTCCTGGGTATGGCCGCGGTGATACAGGGACGGATCACACCGGGAACGGATTTAACTATGTGTATGCCCCCGACTAGCATAGCACCTGTATTACCGGCGCTGGCAAGGGCATCTATTTCATGCATTCGCAACATTTTGAAACCTACTACAATGCTGGCATCAGGCTTTTGGGCAAATGCTTTGGAAGGGTGTTCACCCATAACAATATATTCGGAAGTGTGCACCACGTCAAAGCGGGAAATATCAAATCCTTCCTTTTGGCAGATATCCCTGATCTTATACTTATCTCCTATCAGTACAAGCTGAATATTCTCATCAATCTGATTGTATGCAAGTATTGAACCCAATACTGTGGCAACGGGGGCAAAGTCACCTCCCATAATGTCAATGCCAATTCTCATGTAGCAGGGTTTTTATTTGTCTGTCTAAAAGTTAGCAAAATGGGACTTTATGGACAGACACGTTTTATTCTCCGTTATGATAAGTTACGCGGATACTTCTTTTTCAATTGCCAGTTTTCCTTTATAATGGCCACATTCAGGACAAACCCTGTGATATTGCACAGTTGCTCCACAATTCTGACAGGTCATTACAGTAGGGGAAGTGGCTTTATAATGTGTTCTTCTTTTATTCCTGCGTTGCTTCGAGATTTTACGTTTTGGATGTGCCATTTTTCAATGTATTAATTTCTGTTTAATTTTAGTTCTTTCAGTTTGTCCCACCGGGGATCAGTGCTATCGTCTTCATGTTCATATGACTGCAATTCATCAAGTTTTTTCAGCATAGATATATTACATGTCGGGTTTCCCCTGTCATCCGGCGGATGAACTTTTTTATACGGAATGCTTAAACTGATGCATTCGTAAATATATTGCCTGACGTCAATTTCATGTTCGTTCGGGTGAAGAACAATAATATTTTCTGCATCGATTGATGATCCTTCGCCGAATTTCACATACAAAACATCATCAAAGCGTATGGGCAGGTCGAAATAATCAAGGCACCTGTCGCATTTCACCGTGATCTCGCCACTAAGTGAAAAATGTAATTCGAGCAGGTCCGGTTTCTTGATCAACGTTACCTGCACGGTAATATTACCATTATCTGCTTCAAGTGCAGGGTGATCATCCATGAATTTTTTTCCTGCCTTAAAAACAAATTGATGTTTCCCTGACTTTAACCCATTGAAGGGGATAATATATTGATTCCCAAAATTCAATTACGATTAATTTTTGGTGGTGCAAAAGTATTATAATTATTCTTATAAAAAAAAGAAAAATTTGTATTATGAAGGAAAAAATATGAAGCAAACAGGATTATTGTATTAACCTGTATATAATAATGCAGGTTAAATTTAAATCCTGCTAAACATGCTTATGTGTAAAATGCTTTTGAATTGCAGTAATCAAGGTATCAATAAAATAATCATCTTTCACTACATATTTTTTAGCACCTACTTTGATGAATTCATTAATAAGCCCCTCATCTTTTTCCCTGCTGAGTATTATTACCGGAAGATCAGCCCGGGATTTTCTGATCTGTTTTAGTGTTTCCAGGCCTGACATGGAGGTTTCGTCATCTTCACCAAGGATATAATCAAGGACAATGAGATCAGGATTATGATATAAATTTCTAATGCAATCTTCTCCGGAAAAGAAGGATTTTACTTCATAGCCGTCCCTGCTCTGGAAAGTGTACTCCATTAGATTCAACATCATTTTATCATCATCTATAAAGAATATGAGCTTTTTTTCCATTCAGATTATTTTTCCCGATACAAAAATATTCCAAATATTGCGTCAATCTATGAAAAATCAAAACATATTTTGATCAACTTTTGTCAGCTTCCCTAACTTGTTGATGAATTGTTTGATCCATTTGATGAAACATAACGGGCTGCCCGGATTTATCCGGACAGCCTTGAATAAAAATTTTTATAAATTACATTCTCAGACTGATGCCCAGTGTCAGCCATGCCATATGATATCCAAATTCGGCGAAAGCACCCAGGTTATCGGAAAAGAAATATTTTCCTCCTACAAAGAATCCCCCGTCTATACCTGAAGACGTGGAGGAGTAATCCCAATACGGGTAGTCTCCTATTTCTTTATAGCTATTTGAACGAAATCCAAGGATTATCCCGGCGTAGGTATCAAGATTTTCAACAAGCTCATAATGGTATGTTCCCATTGCCGCGATTAATAAGCGTGATTGTTTCCAGCCGTATTCCCCGCCACTCCAGGTTGCTGTCCATTTATGGGATTCATAACCGATAATACCTCCAACACCCAGTATTCCCGGACCTATATCATCACGTAACGCGTAATCGAATGAAACCGAAAGGGGAGGAAGAGTTGTTGAACCGGAAAGGCCCCAGGTTGAGCCAATGCCAATGCCAAAGTTAAGTACTTTATCCCCGAGATCAAATTCCTGGGCTTTGACTTTGAAGGGGATAAACACCAGTGCTGCTGTCAGCAGGCCACATGTCAGGAATGTTGCAATTCTTTTTTTCATAGGGTAATTTTTTAATTAAAGCAGAGTTAAACATATTTAGCGACAAATTTAAAATTTATTTTGAAAACTTCAGATGTAACCTGTATTATTCACAAAAATAAATGATAATTATTTGATGTGTTGAAAGCCAATAGAATAACAAACACTACGAGTTTATTGACAGACTCTAAATAATAAAAAAAGAAACTATATATAAAGATTCAACGTATTTTTGTAAACTTTGTGTAAAAGAATTAAAATATATGGCTGAAAATATTGGTAAAATCATCCAGGTGATAGGGCCTGTTGTTGATGTTAGTTTCGAATCATCAGGGGATGAACTCCCGAATATAAATGATGCTCTTGAAATTGAACGGGAAGACGGGGAAAAGTTGATCATTGAATGCCAGCAACATATCGGTGAGCATACGGTGAGGACTATTGCAATGGATTCAACAGACGGACTCCGGAGAGGCATGAAAGTGGTATCAACAGGAAGTGCTATCAGGATGCCTTCAGGGGATCAGATCAAGGGACGGCTGCTTAACGTGATCGGTAAACCTATTGATGGAATTGGCCCGCTGGATATGAAAGGAGGATATGAGATCCATAATGAACCGCCGAAATTTGATAAACTTTCAACTGAAACAGAGGTGCTCTTTACAGGAATAAAGGTAATTGATCTGCTTGAACCATACTCCAAAGGAGGGAAGATCGGTTTATTCGGAGGTGCCGGTGTGGGAAAGACGGTGATAATAATGGAACTGATAAACAATATTGCCAAAAAATATTCTGGTTTGTCTGTTTTTGCCGGTGTTGGTGAACGAACACGGGAAGGGAATGACCTTTTGCGTGAAATGATCGAATCGGGTGTTATAAAATACGGAAAAGAATTTCAGAAAAGTATGGAGGAAGGAAGCTGGGACATTACAAAGATCGATCATGAAGCCCTGAAGGAATCACAGGCAACCCTGGTGTTCGGTCAGATGAACGAGCCTCCCGGCGCCAGGGCTACAGTGGCTTTATCGGGCCTTACTGTCGCGGAATCATTTCGTGATGGTGATGAAAAGAGCGGCGGGCGTGATATACTGTTTTTTGTAGACAACATTTTCCGGTTTACACAGGCAGGATCAGAAGTTTCTGCTTTGCTCGGAAGAATGCCTTCTGCTGTTGGTTACCAGCCAACCCTGGCAACTGAGATGGGACTGATGCAGGAGAGAATAACATCAACAACCAAAGGTTCTATTACTTCGGTTCAGGCCATTTATGTGCCTGCTGATGACCTTACCGACCCTGCCCCGGCGACTACTTTTTCGCATCTTGATGCCACAACCGTTCTTAGCCGTAAGATCTCAGAGCTGGGTATATATCCAGCGGTTGACCCGCTTGATTCCACATCGAGAATACTCACCCCCGAAGTCGTGGGCCAAAAGCATTATGACACAGCACAAAGGGTACAGGAATTGCTTCAGCGGTATAAAGAATTACAGGATATTATTGCTATTTTAGGAATGGACGAACTGTCGGAGCAGGATAAGCTTATTGTTCACCGCGCAAGGCGGGTTCAGCGATTCCTGTCACAACCTTTCCATGTCGCCGAACAGTTTACAGGACTGTCAGGTGTAATAGTTAACATAGAGGATACCATCAAGGGGTTCAATATGATTATGGATGGTGAGGTGGATAAGTATCCCGAAGCGGCCTTTAACCTGGTAGGTACAATTGAGGATGCCATTGAAAAAGGTGAGAGATTACTTTCCGAATCAAAAGAATAACTAACAGGAGGTAGTTTATTTTGAGATTAGAGATCATCACACCGGACAAGGTACTTTATAAAGGGGAGGTTACCCTTGTGCAGGTCCCCGGAAGTAAGGGTTCCTTTGCGATATTGAAGAATCATGCACCCATTGTTTCCACACTTGAAGAGGGGGCAGTAAGGATCGTGGACAAACATAATAAAACATCGGCCGTTGATATAAAGGGTGGTATGATTGAGGTTCATAATAATACTATTATCGTTTTAGCAGATACTGCATAATTGTTTTCACAGAGATCGAATATAAAGATCATTGTTATTGTTTTTGCCTGCATGCTTTTTTTCATAGAAACCCGGGCACAGAAAAAGGTATCTTTTTACGCGGAAGACAGCCTTAAAATAACAGCTGATCTCTATATTAGGGATTATGCCTTTCCTTTTATTCTTCTTTTTCACCAGGCAGGTTACAGCAGGGGTGAGTACCGTGAGATTGCCCGCAAACTGATGAAATTTGATTATAACTGTCTTGCTGTTGATCTTCGGGTGGGTGATAACATAAATTATGTGAAGAACGAAACAGTCCGCCGGGCTGCGAACGGCAATTTTTCTCATCAGTTTATTGATGCAGGAAAGGATATACGGGCTGCACTCAGGTATATCAAAAAGTATTCGGATCTGCAGGTTGTTCTTTTCGGCAGTTCATTTTCCGCTTCTCTTTGCCTCATGGAGGCCAAAGGTAATGATCAGGTTAAAGCCGTTATTGCCTTTAGTCCGGGAGAATTTTTTCGTCCGGGAACTATAGTAAGGGATGAATTGGGCGGATTTGACAAGCCACTGTTTGTTTCTTCTTCTAAAATGGAATACGAGTATATTCAAACCATGCTTGAAGTAATACCGGAAAAACAAAAGACTATATACAGACCTTATGATGGTAAAGGTTTTCATGGAGCAAAAGCACTGTGGGAGGAAAACAGTTTGAATAACGAATATTGGATGGAGTTAATGAGGTTTTTCAATAAGATCAGGTGAAGCCGGCCATACAGTTAATTTTTATTATTTTTGACTTCCTTAAAATTATCCATGAAGGTTAAATATCTTATTATAAGGTTTAGTTCAATAGGTGACATTGTATTGACAACTCCTGTGATCCGCGGGCTGAAAAAGCAGGTAAAGAATGCAGAAATACATTACCTGACCAAGAAACAGTATTTCCCGGTCATTAAAGCAAATCCTTATATTGATAAGATACATATTCTGGAAAACAGTCTGAATGATACCATAAAGAAATTGAGGGAGGAAGGTTTTGATTATATTATCGACCTGCATAGAAATCTAAGGACACTTATCGTGAAGAACAGGCTGAGGGTAATGTCTTTTTCCATCAATAAGATCAATATTGAAAAATGGCTTATTGTTAATTTCAGGATCAACAGGTTGCCGGACAGGCATATTGTTGACAGGTATATGGATACATTATCTGTATTTGATGTGAAAAACGATGGTAAGGGCCTTGATTATTTTATACCGGAAGATGAGATAATTCATGAGGAGCAATTACCGCCGGGTTTGCAGAAAGGATTCATTGCTTTTGTTATCGGTGCGAAACATAATACCAAGAAACTTCCGGCTGAGAAGATCATTAATATCTGTAATGCGGTAAAATTACCGGTAGCCCTTCTGGGAGACAGGAACGACAATGAAATAGCAAATAAAATAATCAATGCTGCGCAGGCAAATACGGTTAATCTTTGCGGCAGGTATACAATTAACCAGTCGGTTTCCGTCCTCAGGCAGTCAAAGCTTGTTATTACCAATGATACCGGTCTTATGCATATTGCCGCGGCCTTCAAAATGAAGATAATCTCCGTATGGGGGAACACGATACCGGAGTTTGGCATGAGTCCGTATATGGCCCACCCTGATTCCAGGATCTTTGAAATAAAGGATTTATCCTGCCGGCCCTGTTCAAAAATCGGTTATAAAGAATGCCCTAAAAAGCATTTCCGCTGTATGAACGACCTGGATGAAAATGTAATTGCAGGCGAAATAAACAACCTAATCTGAATAATTTACTTTGCCGGGCTAAAGCATTAGCTTTCGGTACCTTTTATCTGATGCACTACAGACTTTTTCAGCAGATTCTAAATACAAAAACCCCCTGATGATAAACAGAGGGTTTCAGTAGCCTCACCAGGACTCGAACCTGAATCTGAAGTTTAGGAAACTTCCGTTCTATCCCTTGAACTATGAGGCCTTTTTTTAAGTGCACAAAAATATTGAAAATCATATTGGAATCAAAACCAAAAAGTAAAAATAGTGGTTGTAATGACTGTTTTTTACCATTCCTTGCTTTAATTTCTTCTTTTTATCTATTTTAGGGGATTGAAGTCAAAAAGTTTTCATGAACTATATTGATATTATACTTGCTGCTATATTACTCTGGGCAGCTTACAGGGGATTTTCAAAGGGTTTTATCATTCATGCGGCATCACTTGCCGCCCTTTTACTGGGGATTTTTGGTGCGATTAGATTTTCGGATGTCACTGCCCGTTTATTAATACAAAAATTTGATTTTACCTCGCAGTATCTCCCGGTGATATCCTTTGCCATCACCTTTGTTGTGATCGTTGTTGCTGTTCATTTATTCGCCCGTCTGCTTGACAAACTGGTTAAAGCAGTTGCCCTGGGCTTTGTAAACCGAATTGCCGGTGTATTGTTTGCTCTGATTAAAACGGCATTCATAATAAGTATTATACTGGTTATTCTAAACACTATAGACCGACGATTGTCTTTTCTTCCGCATCAGCAGATTGAAAAGTCATACCTGTATAAACCTCTTTCAAATCTTGCACCTGCATTGTTTCCTTATCTGCATTTTGATTATATTTTTGAACCGGATAAGGAAAACCCGTCAACTGAGATCATTGCCCTGGAGGAACAGAGAAGCATTTTATCGCGGGAATAATCCGGTAAATGAATATTAAAGACAGTCACTTATCCTGCATTATTGGCTTTGCCGGGCTTAGGGTTCATTGCAGGCCAATACAGGTTCTGTTTTGTGCGTAGTGCATCTGTCACAAATCATAAACATGAATAATACAGGTTAATGTAATTTTTTATACTTTATACAGTTCAAATATTATCTTTGTGAAAATTTTTTTCTATGAATCTGATAGAAGAATTGACATGGCGCGGACTGATCCATGATATGACGCCGGGAACAGCGGATCAATTGGAGAAAGAAATGACAACCGGATATGTTGGATTTGACCCTACTGCTGATTCATTACATATAGGAAACCTTGTACCTATCACTATGCTCGTGCATTTACAAAGGGCAGGGCATAAACCTATTGCACTTGTGGGCGGGGCTACCGGTATGATTGGCGATCCTTCGGGAAAAGTGGAAGAGAGAAGTTTTCTAAGCGAGGAAATATTACAGCATAATCTTTCGCGTCAGAAAAAACAACTTGAAAAATTTCTCGATTTTAATTGCGGGGAAAATTCGGCGGAGATAGTGAACAACTACGACTGGTTTAAGGATATGGGTGTGCTGACTTTCTTGCGTGAAGCGGGTAAGTACCTGACTATTAATTATATGATGGCCAAAGAATCGGTTAAGAAACGCGTTAACACAGGTTTGTCCTTTACCGAATTTTCATACCAATTGATACAGGGGTATGATTTTTTCTGGTTATATAAAAACAAAAATTGCAAGCTTCAAATGGGCGGATCGGATCAGTGGGGAAATATTGTTACCGGCACGGAATTCATAAGAAGAAAAATGAATGGGGAAGCGTATGCACTCACGGCCCCGTTAATAACACGTTCGGACGGGCGTAAGTTCGGCAAATCAGAAAGTGGTAATATCTGGCTTGATCCGGAACGGACTTCACCCTATGAAATGTACCAGTACTGGCTGAATGTTCCTGATATTGATGCAGAAAGCTATATAAAATTATTCACTTTTCTTGAAAAAAATGAAATTGAAGGGCTGATAGCTGAGCACCGGAAAGCACCGCATATAAGAATATTGCAAAAGCGGCTGGCAGAAGAGGTCACTGCAATGATCCACTCACCTTGTGATGTGGAAGAAGCAGTTGAAGCTTCCCGGATCCTTTTTGGAAGTGGTACGACCGAATCATTAAAGAAGCTTAATGAAAATACTTTTTTGTCTGTTTTTGATGGTGTGCCACAATATGAGGTATTGTCCGGCGTATTACATCAGCAGGTAAGTGTAACTGATATGCTGGTCGACCATGCCCGGGTATTTCAGTCAAAAGGTGAACTAAAGCGTCTGATAAAAGGCGGGGGATTAAGCATTAATAAAAAGAAGATAACTGATTTTGAAGATAAGATCTCTGAAAAGGATTTATTGAACAACAAATACATTTTGGTACAAAAAGGCAAGAAAAATTATTATATTATTAAAGTAAAATAATTAGAGATGGCTGAGGAAAAAAAGAAAGATTTCAAATTTTCATCTGTTGACCTGATAACCTTTGCATGGGAAAAACGGATACCATTGATCATTATTTCGGCAGTTGCCGCGATTGTGTCAATTATTGTATCGTTTCAGATCACCGAATTATTTAAATCAACCGTGGTGCTTTTCCCCGCGCCAAGTACATCGGTGTCGAAAGCTCTGCTTTCCGACCAGTATGCCGGTAGCCAGGCCTTGCTTGCATTCGGTGAGGAAGAACAGGCGGAACAATTACTTCAGGTGCTCGGGTCGGATCAGATCCGGAACCGGATAATTGAAAAGTACAACCTGATGGATCATTATGAGATCGAACCTGATCAAAAGTTTCGCTATACTACATTACAGAATAAGTATAAAAAACTTATCAATGCAAAGCGAACAAAATACATGTCGATCGAGGTTAATGTGCTTGACAAAGACCCGGTTATTGCTGCAAATATTGCAAATGATATTGCTATGTTGATCGATTCGACGATGAATGCCATTCAGCGCGACAGGGCTATGCTGGCTTTACGAACCGTGGAAAGGGAATATTATGATCTTGACCGGCAGATCCGCGGCCTTGAGGATTCCCTGAATGTTTTACGTTCATTGGGAATATATGAGTATGAATCCCAGTCGGAAGTGATGAATGACGCGTACGCGACCGCGATTGCCGAGGATAACAGGAGGGCCATACCCATACTGGAAAAACAGCTGAAGTTGTTAGCACAATACGGGGGTGCTTATGTATCTATACGTGACTTTTTACAATATGAGAAAGAGCACCTTAGTGAACTGAAGGCGAAATATGTTGAAGCCAGGGTTGAAGCAGAACAAAATCTGCCTCACAAGTACGTGGTGGATTATGCTTACCCGGCTGAACGCAAAACATCCCCGAAAAAATCATTTATTGTATTTTCATCCACGCTGGCAGCTTTTTTCTTTGCTTACCTGGCCCTGTTAATCATAAGTATCATCCGAAATAATAAAAAATAAATAAACGGCATTTTGGTCAAGATCTCTGATACATCAAAGTTTTATATTCTTTCTGTCTTTTTTGTCCTGGCAAATGCTTTTCTTATTTTGAAAGGATATTACTACCTGAGCTTCCTGCCGCTGGTAATGGCAATTGGTATGCTTGCTTTTTACCGCCTGGATAATTTTTATTTGCTTATTGTATTCCTTGTTCCCCTGTCAATCCCATTGTATGAATTTGTTGAAGGGCTGGATATTAATTTTTCACTGCCATCTGAGATATTACTGGCAGCCGGACTGTTGCTTATTATCATTAAGGTCATTAAAGGAGAGCGTTTTGACAGGCGGATACTTTCTCATCCCTTATCAGTTGTGATTTATATTAATCTGGCATGGATGTTTGTCACAGTGCTTACAAGCAGCATGCCTGTTGTTTCCCTGAAATATTTTATTGCACGCCTGTGGTTTGTTGTTATTTTTTATTTATTGGCTGCAGAGGTTTTTAAGAACCACAGTAATATCAGGAAGTATTTTTGGGCATATATAATTCCTCTTATTGCAGTTATTTTTTATTCGATATCCAGGCATTTGACAATAGGCTTGTTTGATCAGAATGCAGCACATTCTGTAATGAATCCCTTTTACAGTGACCATACCTCATATGGTGCCATACTTGCAATGATTATTCCTGTAATTATCGGTATGATCATTGACGGATCCTATTCAACATATGCCAGGATATTTGCCGGATTATTATTGCCACTGATTGTTATGGCTATTGTACTTTCGTATACACGTGCCGCATGGGTGAGCCTGCTTGCCGCTGCATTGGTATTGACGGCTGTGCGGCTGCGTATTAAGCTGCATCATATATTTATTATTTTGGTAATAGCCGGCTTTTACGTTTATAATAACTATACCGAAATATCAGCTGTCATTGAGAAAAATAAAACCGGTTCATCTGCAGACCTTCAGGAGCATGTACAGTCAATTACCAATATTACAAATGATTATTCCAATCTCGAACGTTTCAACCGTTGGAATTGTGCCCTCAGGATGTTTGCTGAGAAACCAGTCTTCGGGTGGGGCCCGGGCACGTATATGTTCAAGTATGCACCTTTTCAGATCAGCAGGGAAAAAACACCCATAAGCACTAATTTCGGGGACAGGGGGAACGCGCATAGTGAATATCTTGGCCCACTTGCCGAGTCGGGTCTGTTCGGGGCAATTACATTTATACTGATTTTAGTGCTTGTTGTGATAACAGGATTAAGGGTTTACAGGAAGGCCCCGGGTATTAAATATAAGATCATTTCAATGTCAGTTTTGTTAGGATTGATCACATATTTTACACATGGTATATTGAATAATTTTTTGGATACCGATAAAGCTTCGGCTTTGTTTTGGGGATATATCGCCATTTTGGTTCTGCTGGATGTTCATTTACCAGGTATAAAAGAACAGGAAAAAATTTCACGGGAAAAATAAACCGGAGCCGGGACTGCTCAGTTCGGTAAAGTCCTGCCTATAAAATTTCTATTCCCAGGATTGAAATATCATCAAATATTGAATCTGTTTTTTCTTTGATCCCCTGTTTTTCAATGATTGAATCAATATTGCTCTTAATGTTTTCATCGTTTTTCATGCATTCTTCAATTTCATCGGTACCAAAGGAAACGCCGCTGCCGTCCATCAATTCTATCAGCCCGTCTGTATAACATAGTATTTTAGTAGGGGCTTCAATGGTGATCGATCCCTTCCGTATTATGGGAATTTCATCAAGCATACCAACACCAACCGATCCTTTATTAAGAAACTCTAGTTGTTTTGATTTCTTGTTATAAAGGATAGGATGATTATGGCCTGCATTTATATATTCGAGTTCACGGGTTTTAAAATTGAATTTGGCTACAAACAGGGTAATGAATTTTTCGCCATTCGCTGAATGCAATACACGGGCATTCAGTTTTTCAATAAGTGCAGCAAGGGATATTTCGTGGGTGAAAAGTGCTCTCAGATTGGCCTGGAAGTTTGACATCAGCAAAGCTGCTGACATTCCTTTCCCTGATACATCCGAAATACAGAAGCCTATCTCGTCTTTACTTAATTTAATGTAATCATAATAGTCTCCGCCTACATCGAAATGCGGAAGATAAAAGGCTGTCATGAATATTTTGTCATTCTTGGGGAGGATAGATTCATGGGGAATTAACAGGTTCTGCATTTTCGAAGCCAGCTCAAGTTCTTTTTTTATTGCTTCCTGGCGCAGGCTTTCATCAAATAAACGAATATTTTCAATTGCCACGACAATAATGTTGGACAGGGTTTGTATAAAATTCAGGTGTTTAATGGTGGGGCTCACTCCTTCGGCTTCTTCATCAATATCACCAATAATAACAAAAGCTACCGGCACATTTTTGTTGTAAACCGGTATAATAATGTCATATCGGTTCAGTATTTCATTATCGGATGTGGATACGAATGTGATCTCATCAATAGGTAACAGATCTCTTTCAACTACAATTTCTTTGTGAGTATCATCAATGGGGCCTGAACGCAGAATACACTTCCATTCCTCTTCATGCTTAAAAACCAGCACTTTACCAATATTCAGATCTTTTCGAAGTAGCTTTTCGTACCTGTCTATAAGCTGTTCTTTGGTAGGATTTTCGTTTATGGCACGGGTAATATCAAGCAGCGAAGTGAGCTTAAAGTTTGTTTGTTTCAGCCTTTTTAATGAAGCCTTGCTACTCATTTTCCAGTATAAGTGTGTTTATCATTTGTCCCGTTCAACATATGATTTAGTCCGGGTGTCAACTTTTAATTTGTCGCCCGTGTTAATAAAAAGAGGCACATTGATTGATGCATCGGTTTCCAGCGTTGCCTGTTTCATAGCTGTTGATGATGATGTATCTCCTTTAATACCGGGTTCTGTATAAGTTACTTCCAGAACTACGAATGGGGGTAGTTCACATGATAAGGGTGTCTCTGTGTCAGTATGATAAAGGATCTCCACATCCTGTCCTTCTTTTAACAGATCCGGGGCATCGATCAGTTCCTCTTCAAGGCTGAGTTGTTCAAATGTTTCTTTATGCATGAAATGATAACCGAGGTCATCCTTATAAAGATATTGATAAGGGTTTCTTTCAACACGTTGGGTATTGATTTTGTGTCCTGACGGAAAGGTGTTATCGATGACTTTCCCGGTTTTTAAATTTTTCAGTTTTGTGCGGACAAAGGCCGGGCCTTTCCCGGGTTTTACATGCTGAAAACCAACAACCGTATATAGATCATTGTTATACTCAATGCACAATCCGTTTCTAATATCCGATGTTGTTGCCATATTTGGATTTATCAATTTGTTGTTTACAAAAATAAAGGAAAACAATTAATAACCTAAAAAACAGGGACTGAATTTTAGAATGTTCTGGTTGTTAAGAAATTATTCACTTATTCCTTTCAGTTCGTGATTGAGGTTTTCATAACTCTGCAGGTCACATTTTACTGATCCCACTATCATATCGAATTTTACACGTATAGGTATTAGGTTACGATCATTAGTAAGCCAGAAGGTCATGTCATTTTCCGTTTTAAAAATACGGCCTGGTTCAACCACAGGATCAAACCGGTGGCACATGAACCGGCCCAGTTTGGTTTTTACTTCTTCAATTCCTTTGTAGCGGAGTAAAAAAGGAAAGATCTCATCACTGAAGAAAGTTGTGATATCTATTACATCACCGGCTTGCAGGTTGCTGTAGTCATAATTTCTTATATAATAAAGTGTGGATACCATGTCGAGAATGCCTTCAGGGACATTAAACATTCCGCTTTTTTTACTGTTTACCTGTTTGTCCTGATGATAAAAGAAAACTTCATTATAAAATGTATAGCCTCCTTCGCTGATATCCCGGACAGACTTATATGGAAGGCAGGAAACAGGATCAAAAATGCTTTCATAAATATCTCTTACTTTAAACAATCTGTCAGTTAAACCTACAGTGCGGGCATATATTCTTGCATGAAAGGCTTCTTTATCGCGGAAAGCAGTCTTTCTCAAAGTAAGGGTCGCGTTTCCACCATGCAGAGGACCATATTTCATAGTATAGGTTAATGATTCTCCTGCTTTGAAAGGTGCAACTGATGAGATATCATTCCCGGATTGTATCTGTATTATGCTCCCGAACAGGAACAGCAGGATGATTATGCTGATGATTTTTCTCATGTATTGTTTATCTTTCAGACAATCAAAAATCTTACCTTTTTATTATCTTTTCATTTCTTACTGTACAAACGATCAGTTACTCTAAAATATTTTTTTTGGAACGGTGGCTATAAAATCTTTTAAATAGTAAGGCTCAAAATAAGCAACATTTTCAAATACCTTTTGTTGAAACAGTCTCTCAACCAATGAAGACATATAACGGGCAGAGAGTTCTATATTGTCAATAAAGAATGAGTTGGAATGCCTTATTATCGAATTACATTTACGAGCTCCGTCACCAAAAAAAAGTATGGTGTAATTCTCAAGTTCCTGTTGATACGAACCGGATGAAATAATTCTGGCTTCGGTATCACTCAGTTTGTTCATATTAACATCAAATAAGGCTGTAAAGACTTCCATTCTGCGGGCATCTATCATCGGGCAAAGCAGGATTTCTCCATTTTTTTTACTATCGATAATATGTTGAACCTCCTTATTGCTTAATGCCGCTGAGCAGAGGATATGTAAGGTCTCAAGGGATAATAAAGGGACATCAGCGCCATAGCACAATCCTTTCGCGGTGGACACGCCGATCCTGAGACCGGTATAAGAACCCGGTCCCTTACTTATGCAAACAGCATTAAGATCATCAACAGAAACAGCCTGTTCTTCAATTATCTCACGAATAAAAACGGCAACTGCAGATGCATGTGATCTTTCTTCGCGGGTTTCCCTTATGGAAACTGTTTTGCCATCTTTTGCCAAAGCTACCGAACATATCCTGGTAGCGGTTTCTATGTTCAGGATTCGAGCCATATTAATTTTCTTGTATCGTATATATTACCTGATCTTTATAAAGTAAGACAGGTAACGGATAAAAGTTGATCAAATCTTAAAAGCGCAAGATTCAATAATCGGCATATTAAATTTTTCAGGCTGCCCGTATTAATCTTTATTATTAAATAATTCTTCACGTGTAACTTTGTTCACTTCAGTTCCGTTTTCAAGTTTTTTTGAGATCATATTATAAGGGGCCACGATCACTTCCTGTCCTTCTTCAATACCTTCAATTATCTCGATATACCGGATATCCTGTATTCCGGATTCTACCTCTTGCATAAGTGCTTTCCCGTTATCATAAAGGAATACTACCTCAAGCAATTGATCAGTTCCGCCGGGTAATTGCAGAGAATCTTTTTTTGGTATGGTATCCTCCCGCGTGGTGACGGCTTCAACCGGCACGGTAAGAATATTTTGTTTTGAATGTGTCTGGATATCTGCAGTAGCCGACATGCCCGGGCGCATGGGATTCGGATTGGTTTCACTGATCAGGTCTTCATAGGATGATTTTAGAAGTAATATCTTAACATCGAAATTGGTTACCTGATCGGCAGAAGTTCCTGTGGTATTGGCGGAGTTGGCAATTTCTGTTACCACACCCTTGAATTTTCTGTCAATGTATGCATCAAGTTCAATAAGGGCAGTATCGTTCAGGTTGACACGCACAATATCATTCTCATTTACTTCAACAAGCAATTCCATTCTGCCCAGATCAGCAATGCGCAATAATTCAGTTCCAGGCATCATTGAAGTACCTACTACACGTTCTCCCTTTTCCACGTATAATACAGAGACCGTGCCGTTCATTGGGGAATAAATTGTTGTTTTTCTCAGATCTTCCTGTGCCTCTTTCAGTGAGGCTTCAGCACTTCGGATCGAGTATTGTGCCGAAAGGACAGATTGTTCGGCTGCTTCGATCTCAGCTTTTGCAACATCAAATGAAGCTTGTGCTTCATCCCATTCCGCCTTTGAAATGGCTCCTTCTTCGAAAAGCTTTTTACTGCGTTCATATGCATGGCGGGTTTGTTCAAACTGGGCTCTTACCTGTGTCAGCCTTGCTTTTGAATTGGCCAGGTTGGCTTTTGCCGAATTTACAGCTGCTTCTGCACGATCACGCATGGAGATGTAATTATCGGGTTTTATCTTTACCAGCAATTGGCCTTCCTGAACGATATCACCATCTTTCACATGTAATTCCACTATTTCTCCTGACACATCCGGACTGATCTTTACCTCGGTTTCAGGCTGAATTTTACCGTTTGCTGTAATTGTTTCGATAATATCCCTGTACCGGGCTTCTTCAACGGCTACATCATATGTTACCGCTTTACCGAACCAGCCGGCTTTTTTACCAATAATTGCAAAAATGATCAGGACAGCTGCCCCGATAAGCAAATAACGTAATAACTTTTTCGAATTCATGGTTCACTGATTAGTAATAATGGTTATTTATTAGTTAATATAACTACTTTACGGAATGATTGATCAAAAATTGTGAATATTTTGCTTATAAAAAAAAGAACATAAATTAGACTTACAACAAATAAATCTTTTCTTTTACTATATTTTATTCATTCGTCAGGTCCGGGACAGATGCATGCTGTTGAAAGCCTGAGTTTCAGCCCGGCGAATCCAATAATACAGGTTACAATATTCATAAAAAATAGTGCCTTTCCATAAAATTGGCAAAATGTTTAACTCGTCATGTGTCTGTTCATAAAGTTTCAGTTGTAAGGCTCGCGCAGTCCGAAAACGCGGAGTTTACCAGTCGTAAATGAGCAATTTTCAGACAAGCGTAACGCGGCAAATGGGACTTTATGGACAGACACAAAATATTCAATGTTCATCTTATGATTTTTAAAATCGTGGTCAAATTACTATTTTTTCAGTCAATTATAAAATAAAAACACACTTGTGGACAGAAAATTCCATATAGAGGGGGTTGGTTATATCAACATGGTAAAAAAAAGACGCTTAAGAAGATTGAAGATTTCCATACGACCCTTTGAAGGAGTCCAGGTGAGTATACCTGACGGAGTAAGTTATCATACAGCCGAAAAGTTTGTTTTACAAAAAAAGGACTGGATTGGAAAAGGGGTCAAAAAAATACAGCAGATTGAACGGGATCATACCCTGTTTACTTTTGATGGGGATTTTGCCACCCGCTTTCATAGATTGAAGATATTGCAGCATGAAGAAAAGACAATACGCATTGTGATAAAAAATTCGATGATACATTTTTTCTTTCCCGAAAATGCATCCATTGAAGACAGTCGTGTTCAAAATGCTATACGCCATGCCGTTGAGGAAGCATGGAGAATTGAAGCACGGAATTATTTACCGCGACGAACAAGAGAGCTGGCTGTCAAACACGGGTTCAGCTTTCGCAGGGTCACGGTGAAAAATGCAAAAACCCGCTGGGGCAGCTGCTCTCAACAGAATAACATAAACCTGAACCTTCAGCTTATGAGATTGCCGGAGGAATTATGCGATTATATAATTCTTCATGAACTGGCACATACCGTGCAAAAAAATCACGGTAAGAAATTCTGGCAATTGCTTGACAGGATCACAGACGGAAAAGCCAAAGTGCTCGACAGGAAAATGAAAGATTATCATCTACGGGTTTGGTGAATGCCCGGCTGAAGGCCCCCGTTTATTTTTTCCTTAAGGATATTATCCAGTGCACCAATATATTCATTTCCTTTATTGGTCCCGAACAAACTGATAAACTGCTTTTTAAGCATACCCTTTATTGTATTTTTCCAATCAAGATAATTAAGCACGGAGATTTTCCCCTGTTCTCTTTTTTCGAGGAAACGTTTGAGAATATTGGCATGTGTATAATAAGCCATGTATGCTTTTATTCGCGTGAGCAGTTCACGTGAGATATGAATCTCGATAAGTTTTAATCTGCTGGGTACTATTTCATAAGTACTATCATAAAAATTATAAAACGAACAATCCCAGTTGATAAAATGGATAAAATAGTTAATTGTCCTGAAAAGATTTTTTTCCGAGTCCCTGTCCAGGGATCTTACAAACAGTTTTTTCAATTCATAACAGTATTTTTGTTTTAGGAAATCATCAAAAACGTCGGTTATTTCGATCAGGTTTTTTT
>Ga0307422_1000368_pt1 | contig 26168 bp, 25 predicted proteins | sample SalMarWE160290MG_FD_202153 | JGI IMG/M metagenome (GOLD analysis project Ga0307422, IMG submission 202153) | Salt marsh sediment microbial communities from the Plum Island Ecosystem LTER, Massachusetts, United States - WE1602-90 | ecosystem: Environmental > Aquatic > Marine > Intertidal zone >...
AATTTCTCAAACTTCTCAGATAGAACTTCAAGGCAATAATGAGGCTTTTTATTTAAAGCTTTCTGCCATATTCTGGGAAAGCTCCAAATACGGGCAAAGGCTCTTGATTTAGAGCCAAAACTACGAAAAACAATCACCCTTTTGGGGTCGATATGAGATAAATTAAGGGTAGAAATTAAATTAGCTACCTCTTTTTGAAGATCAGGAGCGAGTTCCCATTTCATTTTACTCTACTTTATAGACTTCATCCCCTTGTTTAACAGCTTGATCGACTTTCATACCTACATCGTCACCCTTCTTTGCTTTTTCTATACTTTCATGTTCAATCTGCATTGAATCGATCGCTTGTTCAAATTCTTTATCATGCCCGGTAATCTTGATACGATCACCAACCTTAATAGGAGACAGAACTTTAACAACAGCCACGCTAATTTTATCGTAAAAGTGGATTATTTCACCAACTTTAGTATCAGCCATAATTTTTTTTCTTTCCTCACCCCCCTCCTTGTGGAAATATTATACTACTTTCAACAAACGAAAGCTATTTGACAATTTCTAACCAATGGCAAATCGCTACCGCTAAAGCATCAGCCGCATGAGTTGGACGAGGAAGCTTTCTCAAGTGAAGAGCCTTCCTCACCTCTGATTGGACTTGTCTTTTTTCAGCTCGGCCTTTACCAACAAGTTTCATTTTAATTTTCAAAGGAGGATACTCAAAAACTTTAAGCTTTTTCTTAGCGGCCGCTAGTTTGACAACACCAATCGCTTGCCCGACAGCTGAAGCAGATTTAGCATTAGAATTAAAAAAAAGACTTTCAATCGCTAAAACTTGAGGCTTATGTTCTTTAATAACAGCGAGAACTTGTTGATGGATTAAGTTTAACCTTTCGGCGGAATCACGATCAATAGAAGTTTTAATCTTACCGAAATAAACCTTCCTTATTTCCTTTTTAGTACATTTAATAACTCCCACGCCAGTCATGGCTGTTCCCGGATCAATCCCTAAAATGATCATAGATAAATTGTAACATAATTTGCTAAGATGTTTTTAATGAAAAATAATAAAAAGCTTTTTTCTTTAATAATTGCCTTTTTCTTCTTTGTCTTTGTCTTTTTACTTAACCAAAATACTCTAACAATGACTTCCCTACCAGAGGAAGATGTTTATCTAGTAAGTAAGGTTATTGATGGCGATACGATTGAAGTTATTAAAGACAATGAAACTTTTAAAGTTCGCTACAGCGGTATTGATACGCCTGAATTAGACAGTAAGAATAAAGAAACAAAATGTCTGGCTGAAAAGGCGAAAGAGGCAAATGAAAACTTAATCAATAATAAGAAAGTAAAACTAGAGGAGGATACTAATGACAAAGATGAATATGGAAGGTTATTAAGGTATGTCTGGCTTGATAATATCTTAATTAACGAATATCTAGTAGAAAATGGTCTCGCCAGAGCAGACACTTTCTTGTCTGGAGAGAAATATAAAGAACGAATAGAAAAAGCTGAAAAAGAAGCCAAGGAAAAAGAAAGAGGAATTTGGTCGGAAGAGAATTGTTTGAATTGATATCTTTCATGGCTAATCTTATCTATTTGTGTTAAAATAATTACATTCTCGGGCCCGTAGCTCAGTGGTAGAGCACCTGCCTTTTAAGCAGGGTGTCGAAGGTTCGATCCCTTCCGGGCTCACAAAGGCCCTGTCGTCTAGCGGTTTAGGACATCAGGTTTTCATCCTGAAGATCGCGGGTTCGAATCCCGCCGGGGTCACAAATTAGCCTCAAAAAAGCCCTTAATTAGGGTAATTTTTGTATAAAAAAGATTGCAACAACCAAAAATAATGCTATAATTACCCATGATTTATTTAGAAAATATGACCGGAAAGGAAATTAAAGATGCTACGATTGTAGATATTAAAAAAGCGTTATTCGCTTTATTTATGAGAAAAAGTGGTGAGGGCCCAAGGGATACAAATTGGAAAATTATTATAACTAATATTTATGAGGAAGTTTATTTAGAGGTATATCATCGTACAATTATATTACAAGATTTGGGTAATTTTAAATATGACGGGCCAGGTGGACCTGGAGAATTACTAAGAATTAGAGTAAAAGAAGGAAGTTTATCTTATGTTATTGAAGATGTGGTTAATCTATTGGAAAATTATAAACTAAAAAAATTGATAAAAGTTTTGAAATCTTTACCAAAGCCAGACGAATTTTCAGCTAAGTTGATTAAAAAAACATTTGACCTTTAACCTATTTTTCTAAGTTCCATACTCCAAAGGTAGATAGTCATAGTCAAACTTAGCCTTGGGTGAGAATTGATTATAAAGATACCTAAATTCCTTCCAGATTTGGTTCCAATTCCAAACCCTTTGGGTCACAAATTAGGTTCAAAAAGGCTCTAAATATAGGCAAAAAAATAGAGCCTCACTTGTTAGAATTGTTTGTTATATCCTAACAAGGAGACTCACTATATAAGTATTTAAGAAACTAAATATTCTGCATTTAGAAAACTTAGTTCGGCTCTAGTAAACTCATCAGGTATAAAAATATAGCCATACAATTACAGCTACTGCAACTGTAACAAGAATAGCAATAAAAAGCTTTGTTCCATCTTTTGACATCTTCTTCCTTTCTCTCAAAAATTAATAAAACGCATTTCTATTTGAAGGTATTAATGAATAATTATTGTCGCTAACATCAAAATTACTGCTATAACCTTCAGTAATAACCAAAACGGTTTTCTCTTTCTTACTTCTTGAAAAAACTTTTTCAATCTCTTTTATGAAATCTCGTTCCAAAATAAAGTCCTAAAAAACAAACAGCAAATAGGTTTTCAACAATCCATTTCGTCTTTTCTTTGCTTTCTCCCAAATTAATTAAAAATTATAAAAACAATTTCTAATTTTCAAAGAACAACCTTAATTATATTCAAATAGACTCGGGAAGTCAAATTATAGGACAAAAAGAGTATTTCTCAAAAACACCATGCCATCTAGTCAATTCCTTGGCTAATTTAGGCATTATGGGATTCAAATGAACGGAATGGTAGTTCACAGCATCAAAAAAGCCCTTTATTTAGGGCTATTATTATATTACCGACAGGCTATGTTTTTTACATAAACCTGTCGGTAACTTTTTTAGTTATCATTGACATAGAGAAATAAAATTTCTGATAGCTTTTCGTACCTCATTGAAAAAAGGGTAATCTACACTTAATAAAGTACCTAAACTAAAGAAAAGCTTATCTCTTTCATCCCGATCTAAGATATCACTATCAAACATCTCCCCTTTTCCATCAATTACTTTGATTAGAAGGGCTTTTGAATCAGCAACCGCACGAACTATTTGATTGAAACTTCTTATAGCTATTGAAATGGTCTTTTCATCATTTATATCAAGATTATCAACAGCTTCTAAAATTCCTTCAGCCCCTAATTTTACTTCACTCGGTATCATTTTTCCTCACCTTCCTTAAAAAACTTTATAAATACTATTACCGTTAGTTCAAAAAACCTTGAGATTAAGTATCAGACAACAATTTTAATGCCTTCTGAACATAGGCACTAGCCCATTCAAGATTAAGATTGTCTTCGTTATCACGCAGATGATCTTCAGCATCTATACTTAGGTCTTGAAATTTGAGGATCAAAGGTTCAACAAGATTCAGAGAATCTTTACTAAGTCCTCCAGCAACTCCAAGTCCAATATCCAATTTTCTTTTTTTTAATGCAGTAAGATATTCTAAGGCCTTTTTTGTGTCAAAGGGTTTTCCGTATCCACCACTAGGGTCTAATAGAATATAATCGGCAAGGCCAATATATTCCTTGACTTTCTCAGCAAGTTGTTCAGGTGAATGGTCTACGATTTCAAAGGCATGATTTCCAATTTGAAGCACTATAGTCATTGCTGGAAATTCAGAACGATATTTTTCTAGAACGGCTGGTGATGGCCATGCAATATTAAGCTGAAAACCATCTAAATTAGCTTCACTAATCTCAGTCAACGCACGAAGTTGTTCTAAAAGCGTTTTCTGTTCTTTAGTGTTGTAATGAATAAGATTCATCACAGAAAAATGGTCAATAAAAATATTGCGAATATTCTCTACTTTTGGATAACGATTAGGCCAGTTATTTTCAATTCCACGCAGTGTTTTAGAACTAGCAAGAATACCAACCATCAATAATCTACTAGATAAAGTCGGTATCAGCTTGACAAGATTAAAAACTTCTATGGCCTTCATAAACCCCGTAATCCCAATGTAAGGTTTTCCCGTTATGCGTTCTCTCCCTTTAAAATTATTCATATCTCCTCCTTAAATATGTTGATGTTAATGTTCTAAAAACTGAAAATATATACAATAGCAATTTGCTAGAATTTCCTCACAGATTTAAGAAAACCTGGCTGAATCTGCTTTGTGGTGGAAATATATCATAAATGAAAAGGATAATCAATCTTATGGGTTAATTAGTTCCATCCCCTAAAGGTAGATAATCATACTCAAACTTAGCCTTGGACGAGAATTGGTTATATAGAAAGTTAAACTCCTTCCATGTTAATATTAAATTAGTTAATTGCTAAACATATGAATTATATTAGAAAAATCAAAACAAGAAGCAGCAGTAAAGCAAGCTGTACTAAATCAGGTTTAATACCCATAAAAGCATTAAATATCTTCGTTAAATTACTTCGGTTTTTTAGGCTATATAATGCTGTCTATGTTTCAGTCTTAGCCATATCAAATGTTTTAAGCAGGCAAAAGATGATTAGATTTTATTCTCAATTTGTTAATAAAGGTGATCTCTGTTTTGATATAGGGGGAAATATGGGCAATAGAACTAAAACTTTTCTTAAACTTGGAGCTAGTGTAGTGGTTGTTGAACCCCAAGATATCTGTATGCGAAAATTACGAAGTAAATATGGGAATAATAGTAAAGTATTTTTAGTTCATAAGGCGCTTGGAGCAAAAGAAGGCAAGGGGAAATTAACACTTAGTAATTCACATACTGTTTCATCTATGTCCAAAGAATGGATAGATTGTGTTAAGAATAGTGATATGTTTTTCGTCTCTACTTCAGCTTTTCAGTGGAATAAGACTGTTTCTGTTCCGATGACTACATTAGATAGATTAATTGAAGAGTATGGTAATCCTGCTTTCTGCAAGATAGACGTTGAGGGATTTGAACATCAGGTCATTAAGGGCTTATCCCAAGCAGTTAAGATGATATCCTTTGAATTTACTCCAACGTCAAAATTTATTAACTTAGCCATAAAGTCTATAAAACATCTGTCTGCTATTGGACCTGTTCAATTTAACTACTCTTTTGGAGAATCAATGGCTTTTGCCTCGCCAAAATGGGTCGGGGCTAAGAGAATATGTGATCTTCTTTTAGCGATACCCTATAAGACTGCTTTCAGTGGAGATATATATGCTAGATTTATCCCGCTAAAGAAATCTTCTAATTAATTGGTAGCTTTCTTCCATATTTGTTAGTCTAGCAGAAGTTTATTTGGTCTTATCTCAACAGATTTTTGGAGAGTTTTGATGTTTTTACAACCTAATTTTTGCATGCTTTGTTTGACAGCAGCGATTAATTTGGGAATATAGATATAGCCAGAACCTTTAAAACCGACTTCAGTAACCTTTCCTTCAGCAATCTTGATGGCTGATTTATCGATTCGGTAACGAATATGACCTCTTCTCTCCATAGCCTCTAAAGATCCCATTCCCCTGTATTTCTTAACTAAATAACCTTTTTCTTCATTGAAATTTATTTCTCCTGGCGATTCTTCCAAGCCAGCTAACATACCGCCCATCATTACTGTTTGAGCACCTAGGGTCAAAGCTTTGGTGATATCTGAGCTATTTCTAATACCACCGTCGGCTACCAAAGGCACCCTAAAACCATTTTTCTTGGCTAACTTATCTGCTATCTGAACACAATCTAAAACCGCTGACCCCTGAGCTCTACCAATACCTAATTCTTGCTGGGTGATACAGGCTGCTCCAGGACCAATGCCTATTTTAACAGCATCTATGTATTTATTTCCCTCTTTGATAATCTCTTTTAGCATTTTACTTGAATCGATATTACCTAAGATAACTTCTAAAGAAGGAAAATTCTTTTTAGCGTATTTGGCAATTTCTAATTGTTCCTTAAAGACAACTGAAGAGTCGATAACAATACCATCTACTCCTACTTCAACCCCTTTTCTAATTCTTTTTTTAGCTAAAGCCATTCTTGATTCGACAGCAATTAAGGTTTTTAGCTGTTTGTTTTTATCCTTGGTAGCCAGGGGATATTTCGCGTTCTTTCTCAGATCAGCATCAGTTACCAAGGCAACTAAATGAAAATTTTTATCAACAATAGGTAAGGTATCCAAATTATATCTTCTGATAATTTTATTGGCGGCTTTAATATTTTGTTTATCCAAAGTCTTTTCTTTAAGAGCAGTAATTAGGTCATCGGCCGGAGTCATGATTTTCCCTAAAAGCATCTTCATTTCCTTCGGAGTTTCCAAAAAGCGTACATCGCGGTGGGTCACCATACCTACCAACCTTGTTTTTAAAGTACGGTCTTCGGTTATAGGAACACTGTAAAAGCCATATTTCTTAGCAATATTATAGACATCAGCTACTTTATTTTTAGGACTTAAAACAATTGGTTCTAAGACAAAAGCAGCTTCGAACCGCTTGACTTTTTTTACTTCTTCCATTTGTTCTTCAATAGTGTCGTAATTGAAGTGGATAACGCCAATACCGCCCATTAAAGCCATCAGGATAGCCATCTTGCCTCCAGTAACAGTGTCCATAGGAGAGCTGACAAAGGGAGTCTTTAATTTGATATTACGGGAGAATTGAGTACTTAGATTGACATCGTCACGTTCAAAATCAGGCAGTTTATCACAAGTCAAGAGAATATCTTTATACCAAAACTCTTTATCTTTGAGTAAAGCGGTTTTAGCCACCATTATTTATTTTATCACAAAACTCAAATTTTTCACTTCTTCTTTAATGGTAGTTCTTGGTCCATGGCCTGGATAAACTATTGTCTCTTCTGGAAGATTAAACAGCACTTTAAGAGACTTTATGATGTCCGGAGTAGAACCATAAGAATAGTCTGTTCTACCTATGGCTTGTTTAAAAAGAGTATCACCGGAGAAACAAACCCCCTTGCTTAAAAAAACTACTCCGCCAGGGGAGTGTCCTGGAGTTTCTCTGACTTCTAGTTTTTCCTTCCCAAAAGCAATTTTATCCCCCTCTTTAATATATTTATCGACTTTAGGAGTTAAATTAGTCTCCCCTTTTATAAAAAAATCAGCTGTCCGGCCGCCCCTCTTAATGAGGAATTCATCTTTTTTATGAGCTAGAAAAGGCATCTCTAAAGTTAGTTTTAATTCTAAAACAGCGAGAATGTGATCAAAATGACCGTGGGTAACGAGGATAAATTGCGGTTTTAGACCTAAATCCCTAATTCGTCGGATAATAAACTGAGCATCATCTCCAGGATCAATAATTACCGCTTCTTTTGTTTCTTTATCGAAGACTAAATAACAGTTAGTTCGAAGTTGCCCAACAACAAAGGCTTCTATCCCTAACGAAGTTTCTTTATTTTTTCTTGGCTTTTTTTGTTTTATTTTGGTTTTCGCTGACAAATTTAATCTTTTTAGGATTGGTTCTTAAATAATAAAGCTTTGCTCTTTTAACTTTTGCTTTTCTCAAAACTTCAATGGCTTCTATCCAGGGAGAATTAAGCGGCCAAATCCTTTCTACCCCTATTCCCCCAACAGCAATCTTTCTAACGGTAAATGTTTTATTCGCACCAGAACCTTTAATACTGATGACAATACCTTCAAAAGGCTGGTTCCTAACTTTGTCTCCCTCCTGAATTTTCTGGAGAACTCTTACTTTATCTCCAACATGGAAAGTTGTTTTGTTAAATCGTCCTTCTTTAGCCATAGGGAACATTTTATCAAACAAGAGGCTATTCTTCAATGATCTTCTCTATTTGCTCTTTTAAGTCTTTAGAATAGTTAATGCCAAAAGGGAGGGGCATTCTTTTCCTTCTCCCTTGATTGTCAACAAAGATAAGGCCAACTTTATCTTCGCCTTGGCTTTGCTTAAGAATTCTGTTTATTTCAACCAGTTTTCTCGGTGTCACCCTAGAGGAAATCTCTATCTCAAAATCTAGATCACCTTTTGATTTCTTCTCTTTTTCTCCACTTAAAGCTTCTTCTTCAACTAAAGACGCTTCGTTGACAATAACATTTCTATCTCCCTCTCTTGTCTGTATTTTTCCTTTAATAAAAACCACTCTTCCCTTTCCCCAACATTGTTTAGTTCGAGAATAGACCTTGGGGAAAACAACCACTTCTATAGAACCGCTGTCATCTTCTATTTTAGCAAAGGCCATTTCCTGCCTTTGATTTTTGGTTAAAACAATTTTTACCTGATTTATCAAACCGCCCATCCTCACCAATTGATTTGTTCCCCTAGCCTCTATTAACTCAATAATCTTATGTGATCGACGCAAGCTTAAGGCTTTCATCAGGGGAGCAAGGGGATTTTCAGTAAGATAAAAACCTAAAAGATTTTTTTCCAGAGAAAGTAATTCTTGACGATCAAACTCTTCCATTTCTGGGAAATCATCGACGGCATGTAATCCTTTATTATTTTCTTCCCCGTCAAAAAGACCACTTTGACCGTTAGCCTTCTGTTTTTGGAAATTATTACTTTTGTTTCTAGTTTTATCTAATGAAGAAAGCATGACCGCTCTTTTACCGAAACTATCCATAGCGCCTACTTTAATTAAACTTTCAAGGACCTTTTTATTTGCTTTCTGTTGATCTACTCTCTGACAAAAACCAACCAGTGACTTAAAATCGCCTCCCATTTCCCTAGCTTCTAAGATTGCTTTGATAGCCGCTTCGCCGACATTCTTGATGGCTGATAAACCAAAGCGTATTGCCTTTCCTTCTAATGAGTCTCTATCTTTCTCAATGGTAAAAAAAACTTTTGATTTGTTAATATCTGGCGGGAGAACTTTAATCTTCATTCTTCGACACTCTTCAACTGCTAAAGCCAATTTTTCGTCCTTGTTCGGCCCCGAACCACCAGTGGCTTCTGCTGTCAGCAAAGCCGACATAAATTCGACTGGGTAATGAACCTTAAGATAAGCCGTTTGATAGGCAATCATCGCATAACAAGTAGAATGAGCCTTGTTAAAACCATAACCAGCAAATCTTTCAATTAAACCAAAGACTCTTTCAACGACTTCTCTTTTATAACCCAACTCATGAGCTCTTTTTAGAAACTTATTTCTTTCTCGAGTCATAATACCTCTTTTCTTTTTACCAATGGCTCTTCTTAAAATATCGGCTTCACCGACACTATAGCCACCCATAATATTGGCGATTTGTAAACATTGCTCTTGATAAACAGCAACACCATATGTCTCTTCTAAAATTGGTTTTAAATCTGGATGAGGATAACGAATTCTAGAGGGGGTCTTTTTGCTACTTACAAACTCATCAATAAACTGCATTGGCCCTGGACGATAGAGGGCAACCATAGCCGCAATATCAGAAAATTTATTAGGTTTTAATTTTCTGGCCAATCCCCGCATACCAGCACTTTCTAATTGGAAAATACCTGTTGTTTCTCCACTAGCAATAAGGTTCAATGCCCCTTTATCATCTAGAGTAATTTCTGAAAGATCTATTTCCTCTCCACTACTATGGCGGATATAATCCAATGCTTTTTCTAAAATTGTTAAGTTTCTTAAACCCAAAAAGTCCATCTTTAAAAGCCCAATCGCCTCATCTGAAGAGTTAAGATCTATGGCGTACATATCATACTGGGTAATAATACGGTCTCCTTTACTTTCCTTTTGGAGGGGAACATATTCGGTTAATTCTTTATCAGCGATAACTACTCCAGCGGCATGGGTGGAAGCATGACGAGAAACACCCTCTACTTTTTTGGCCAAATCTAAGAGTTTTTTAAATTCTTTTTGCCGATAAAGATTAGCTAATTCAGGAATTGATTTCAAGGCATCTTCAATCGACATTCCCATCGGAATTAATTTGGCAATTTTGTCTGGATCAGCATAAGGCATACCCAATACCCTACCAATATCCCTCACCGATTCCTTAGCTTTCATGACGTTAAAGGTAATTATCTGGGCTACTTTATCCTCTCCATATTTTTTAGTTACATATTCAATCACTTCATCGCGGCGGTCATCGGCAAAATCTAAATCAATATCCGGAGGGCTTTTTCGCTCTGGAGTCATAAATCTCTCAAAAGGAATATTATGTTTTAAGGGGTTAATAGAGGTAATCCTTAAGACATAAGAAACCAAAGATCCGGCTACAGATCCTCTCCCAGGCCCTACTCTAATACCTTCTTTTTTGGCCCAGTTGACAAAATCTTGAACAATAAGAAAGTAAGTGGCAAAACCTTTTTTGCAAATGATATCTAATTCGTAATCGATTCTTTCTAGGACTTCTTTACTCGCTTTGGGAAAACGGTCTTTTAGCCTTTCATAAACAAGTTTTTTGAGATGCTCTTTTCCCGTCTCTCCTTCCGGTAAGGGATAATTCGGTAAAATCCAATTTCCAATTGGAATTTCTAGTTGGCAAGCCTTGGCGATCTTTTGAGTATTCTTAATAGCCTCTGGATATTGTTTAAAAGCTTCGATCATTTCCTCTTGAGAACGGAGATAATAATCCGGAGAACCAATCATTGTTAAACGATTTTTATCATCAATCATCTTCTGTGTCTGAACAGCCAATAAGGCATCCTGTGCTTGGGCATCATTAGCCTCAACATAATGAACATCATTAGTAGCCACTAAAGGTACTCCTAATTTTCTTGACAAAGTCACCAATTTCTTATTTGCTTTCTCTTGGTTATCTAATTTAGGGTGGTGTTGAATTTCTAAATAAAAATCTTTATCGAAGATTTCTAAAAACTCTTTTACCTTCTCTTCTGCTTGTTTCTCTCTGTTTTGTAATAAAAGTTGAGGAATTTCACCTTCAAGACAGGCAGAGGTAGCTATCAAACCTTCAGAGTATTTTTTTAGGATTTCCATATCGATACGTGGTTTATAATAGAAACCTTCTAAATGTGCCAAAGTAGTCAGCTTGATCAAATTTTTATAACCAACCTCGTTTTTAGCCAAAAGAAGAAGATGATAACGATCAGAATCAATATTGGCTTGTTTATCAAAACGGGAGCGAGCGGCAACATAAGCCTCTAGACCAATAATTGGTTTAATGCCATATTCTCTGGCCGTTGTGTAAAACTTAATCACTCCATACATCACTCCATGATCTGTTAAAGCCAAAGAATCCATCCCTAGTTGTAAAGCTTTAGCACAGAGTTTTTCTATTTTAGCTAAACCGTCTAGCAAAGAATAATCAGAATGAACATGAAGATGCGTAAATTTAGCCATTTTTATAATTGGATTTATTAGTCCTTAACAACAACAAATTTATCTTTCGATTCCTTAGCATCATAAGCTGCCTTATCAGCGGCCTTAAAAATTTCACTTGGACTTTCCTTACTCTTATATTCTTTTACACCGATACTAATTGAAAATTTCTTTCCCAAAATTGGCTTTGAATTTTCTATTCCTTTCAAAATTCTTTTGGCAATTGCTTTAGCATGTTCCTTTTTAGTTCGTGGGAGAATAATGGCAAATTCATCTCCACCCCACCTGGCCACAAAATCACCTTTACGACTTTTCTCATCGATTAACCTTGCTACACATTTTATAACCAGATCACCCGAGTAATGACTTTGATCAAGATCATTCCATTCTTTAAGTTTATCGACGTCGGCAATTAAAAGAGTTAAAGAAGTTTTATCCCTTATGGCCGTATCCATCTCTCTTGATATCGCTTCTTCATAACTACCTCTATTATGTAAACCCGTTAAAGCATCACGATCAGATAACCACTCCTTGATAGCTATTAACTTTGCTATATTTTCTTCTGTTTCTTGCTTATCTAATTTTCCTTCCTCAGCAAACTTGTTCAAATCAGAAACGACACCTTTCCAGTAAGAAACTCTTTCATTAAGTCTTTCAGGCATCCCAAACCTTTCAGGAAATTTATTTTCAAGAAAGTCAAATAAATCTTTTATTTCTTTTTCCCTGGAAGAAGGTAAGTTTTTTGGAATCCTCTTTTTTTTCATAACACTTTTTAATTTATCTCCTTTAGCTTTCTTTTTCAAGCAGATTTTATCTTTTCACGAAGGATACTACGGGCATGATTTGGGTCAACTTGACCTTTTGTTTCTTTCATTACCTGACCTACTAGGAACTCTATGGCTATCTCTTTCCCTTTCTTAATCTCTTTGACTACCTCTTGGTTATTCTCTAAAACTTTTTTAATTATTTTATCCAAATCTTGATCCTTAATTTGAACTTTATTTTTCTCATCTAATATATCTTTAACAAACTTTCCAGTCGAAATTTTGCTAATATTAATCTTCCTGTTATTTAAAATATTGGCTATTTTGCTGGTTTCTATTCCTTCTTTCTGGGCTAAACTAGCCGATCCTTCAAAGAAATTAGCCGTCTTTATATTTTCAGTTAAAAGTGAAGCATTGTATTCTGAAAGACGATAAACCTTAATAAAGCGTTGTTTCTTTTCTTCTGGTAGTTCAGGGAGAGAGTTTTTAATTTCAGTAACTTCTTTTTCATTCAAACGTATTGGTGGAATATCAGGTTCGGGAAAGTAACGATAATCTTGAGCTTCCTCTTTGGTTCTTTGAGAAAAGGTTCTTTGTCTTTTCTCATCCCAGCCCCGAGTCTCCTGAATAGGCTTTTCTCCTTTTTCTAAAGTTTCTCTTTGTCTTTTAATCTCGTAATCAATGGCCTTTTCTGCAAAACGAAAAGAATTAAGATTCTTAAGTTCAACTTTATAATCAGGAAGTCTGTCTTTACCTAAAGAAATATTAACTTCCAGTCTCATTGATCCCTTTTCCATGTTACAATCAGAAACATTAAGATAACGAACTGTCTGAGCTAACTTCTTTAAAAATCCCTTGGCTTGTTTTGAGCTTTTAATATCAGGTTCGGTGACAATCTCCAAGAGGGGTACCCCTGAACGGTTAAAGTCGATTAAGCTTACTTCTTTACCATCTAATCTAAGATGGGTTAATTTAGCTGTATCTTCTTCTAAATGAGTTCTAGTAATTTTAACATTTAGGAATTCGCCATTTTTACAGAAAGGCAAATCATATTGACTAATTTGATATCCTTTGGGTAAATCAGGATAAAAATAATTCTTTCTATCAAATTTACTAAAAGAATTTATCTGACAATTCAAAGCTTGACCAACCATGATTGTTAATTCTATAGCTTTTTTATTAGGAACTGGTAGAGCCCCAGGTAAACCTAGGCAAACTGGACAAACGTGGGTATTTGGTTCATGCCCAAAATAATCTGCCGCACAACGGCAAAACATTTTTGCTTTTGTTTTAAGTTCGATATGAATCTCTAAACCAATAAATGTTTTGAATGTCATAGTTTAATTAATTAAACCGGCTTCTTTTTATAAAATTCTGTTTTTTGCTCATAATGATAAGCTAATCTAAAAAGTAAATCCTCACTAAAATGAGGCCCTAAAATCTGCATTCCCACAGGAAGATTATTAACAAAGCCTGCGGGAATAGAGATACCTGGGATACCAGCTAAATTAGCTGTCACTGTATAAATGTCAGAGAGATACATTTTTAAAGGATCTGCTGTTTTCTCGCCAATCTTAAAAGGTAATGTTGGTGAGACTGGAGTAATTAAAGCGTCTACTTTCTTGAAAACTTTATCAAAATCTTCTTTAATCAGAGTTCTTGCCTTCATCGCCTTCAGATAATATGCTTCCCAGTAGCCAGAAGAAAGAGTAAAAGTTCCCAACATAATTCTTCTTTTAGCTTCACCAGCAAACATCTTTCGGCCTAAACCATATCTAATACCATCATATCTAGCCAAATTAGAAGAGACTTCTGCTGGTTGGATAATATAATAAACGGCCAAGGCGTATTCTGTATGAGGTAAAGAAACTTCTTCGACCTTTACTCCTAATTTCTCAAATTCTTTAAGAGCTGCTTTAATTTTACTTTTAACATTTTGCTCTAAACCTTCTCTAAAATACTCTTTGGGAACACCAATCTTTATATTTTTAACACTTTTCTTAATATTCTTTAGATAATCCCCTACAGGGCTAGGGGAGGTAGTGGCATCAAATTTATCTTGCCCAGCAGTAATACCTAAAAGCAAGGCTGAATCAGCAACTGTTTTGGTTAAATGGCCTATGGCGTCCAAAGAAGAGGCCATAGCAATAATTCCATAACGCGAGACTCTTCCATAGGTTGGTTTTAGACCAACAACATTGCAGAAAGAAGCTGGTTGTCTTATTGACCCTCCTGTATCTGTTCCTGTTGCTGCGAGAGCCATTCTTGAAGCAACAGCTGTAGCTGAACCACTACTTGAACCACCAGGAACTTTATTTCTATCATAGGGATTCCTAGTAAGACCAAAATCAGATGCTTCTCCTGAAGAACCATGAGCCCAAGCATCCATATTCGTTTTTCCTAAAATGATTACTCCAGCCTTTTTTAGTTTATCAACGACCGTTGCGTCATAAACGGGAATATAATTCTGGAGAACTTTTGAAGCAGCCGTAGTTTTTATTCCTCTAGTTAAAAAGTTATCCTTAAAGGCCATAGGAATTCCTAAAAGAGACTTCTTCACTCCCTCGCTTATTAATTTATCTGCTTTTTTGGCTTCTAAAAGAGCTTCTTTTTCACAAAGAGTTATAAAAGCATTAAGCTGAGAATTTTTTTTCTTAATATTTTTGAAATAACCCTCAACTAATTCTAATGAAGAAAATTCTTTCTTCTTTAAACCTTCTTTCGCTTTAACGATGGTTAATTGGTCAATATTCATTTCTCTAAAATTGCTTTAGTAACAAAGAAATTCTTATCCTTTTTTTTCGCGTTAGATAAGACCTCATCAGCGGTGAGAGATTTCCCCGATTTATCTTCTCTGGTTATATTCTCCAAGCCAGTTACCTGTGCTGTTGGCTCTATCTTTTTGGTATCTAATTTATTTAGTGATTCAACATAAGTTAAAATCTCTGAGAGCTGTTTTGGGAACTTACTAAGCTCAGCCTTTGTTAATTTAAGGCCAGCCAATTTAGAAAGATGTTTGATATTCTTCTCCGTTAATTTTGAACTTTTCATTTTAAGACATCCCCTTTAGGGCCTTTATCCTCTCCTCCACCGGAGGATGAGTGTTAAATAAACCCGTTAACCAACTTTTAGCCTGCTTTCCCTTAAAGGGATTGATGATAAAAAGGTTTTCGGTTGCTTTAGTAGCTGTCTTAAGAGAATTTTTATCTTGAGATATTTTCTCTAAAGCTTTAATTAGTCCTGGGGGAAACTTAGTAATCATAACGGCTCCAGCGTCAGCTAAAAGTTCTCTTCTTCTAGAGAGAGCTAGTTGGATTAATTTGGCGATTAAAGGAGACAGTAAGGCAATAATTAGGGCAAATATCAAGGCGATGGCCCCAATATTACCTCCCTGACGATTTCTAGAACCACCAAAATAGAACCTTCTCATCAACAAATCCCCTGTTAAAACAACCATCCCCACAAGAATAGTAACGATACTCATTAATCGCGTATCATAATTTCTGATATGCGAAAGCTCATGGGCAACAACCCCCTCTAATTCTGTCCGATTAAGCTTTTCCAAGAGACCGCTGGTAACACAAACAGCGGCATGTTTAGGATCTCTTCCAGCAGCAAAGGCATTTAAAGCCGGGCTGTCAATGACATACAGCTTAGGTTTAGGAATACGAGCCGCCATGGCTAAATTCTCGGCAACGGTGAAGAAATTAAAATCCTTGCTTTTATTAGCTGGTCTTGCCCCAGAAACAGTTAAAATAATCTTATCTGACCACCAATAACTACTAAAGCTTACCAATCCTGAAATAATTAAAGCAACGCCGATGACACTTGGACCATAACCTAAAAGCCTGGTGATAGCCCAAATAAAAAGAGTAATAAATACCACGAACAACACCATAACAATGATGCTTCGGCGTCTGTTTCGATCTACCTGCTCATAGATATTGATCATTAAAGTTTAACTTTCGGCGCTTTTGTTTCACTCTTTTTAACTTCGATATACTCGCCTTCAGAGGGAGTTTTTAAACCTTTCTCCTGCTTAAAACCAAAGATCATGGCGACAATTTTTGACGGGAAGGTAACAGCCTTAATATTAAAATCAGCACTTAAATCAATTAATGTCCTTCTTGAATACATTACCTTATCAGCTGTATCCCTAAGTTCATCCATTAATTTAGTTGTTGGTCCAGCTGCCTTAAGTTCAGGTGTTGATTCAAAAACAGCTCTGATAGGAGCTAAAGCAGTCTGTAAGCGGGTTCCTGTATCGATTAATTTCTGGGTGTCATTTCCGGAAATAGCCTTCATCACAGCCTTTCTTGCCTCAGTTAATTCTTTAAAAATATCTTTTTCGTGCTTCATATAACCTCTAACAGAAGAGACAAGATTAGGAATTAAATTCGCCTGGCGTTTTAATTGATTGCCGATTTCTTGTATCGAAGCCTTAATTCTCGTCTTCATCGTCACAAACTGATTGTAAGAAGACCAAATATAGAGAATTATCAGTAAAGCAATAATGCCTATAATTACCCAAAGAGTCATTGGTTACTATTCACCTCCTTTCAAAATTTTTCTTATTTTATTATAACTCATGGTATTTATAATGTCATTTTTCGTTGCCCAGCCCCTTCTAGCTACAGCAACTCCATATTTAATATGAGAAAGTTGATCAGCAGCATGGGAATCAGAATTAATAACCATTTTCACCCCGTTTTTCACAGCATCTTTTACCATTTCATCAGGTAGATCCAATCTATTAGGCCAAGCATTAATTTCGATGATTTTTTTATTTTTTCTACAAAAGGCAAAAATTTTCTCCCAGTCAAGATCAAAACCCTCTCTTATGCCTAATTTTCTACCGGTAGGATGGCCTAAAATTTTGGCCCTTGAGTGCTTTAAGGCTTCTAATGTTCTCTTTGTTGCCTCATTTAAGGACATTCTGAAACTGGAATGAATCGAAACAATGGCAAAATCTAAATACTTGAATACTTCTTCAGGTAGAGCAAGCTCTCCATTAGGCTTTATATCTACTTCTAGGCCATTAAAAATATAAATGGGTAACTTATTTGTTCTAGAGTAATTTATTTTATCAATATAATCCTTTTTCCTCTTTAATAAGTTAATTACTTGTTTTTTAGTGTGTTGGCTAGAGCTAGGATTATGTTCAGAAAGGCCAATATATTCGTAATTTAAGGTTTTTGCTTCTTTAAGGATTTCCTTTATTGAGCTTTGACCTAAATCATGACTAGGTTCAATAGGAAAATCAGAATGAATATGTAAATCTCCTTTAATATCTTTCAGTTCTATTAAGTTAGGTAATTTATCTTTCTGAGCGGCTTCGATTTCTCCTCTATCCTCTCTCAATTCCGGGGGAATCCAAACCATGCCTAGAGCTTTATAGAAACCATCCTCATCCTTATATTTCCTTAACTGCCACTTTCCCCCTTTTATCTTCTTTTTAATACCGTATTCAGAAAGACTAAGACCTTTTTTCTGAGCTAATTCCCTAAGATGGATGTTATGTTGTTTTGAACCCGTAAAATGCTGTAATAGGGCTCCATAAGCCTCAGGATTCATTGTTTTCAAGTCTATTTGTCTTCCGTGATAGATAATTCTGGCCGTATTTTCACCAGCAACAACTACCTTTTCAGCTTCAGGAAAACTAGTGAACTTCTTAATGACTTTCTGTGGTTTCTTCGTGGCTACGGCTAAATCGACATCACCAATAGTGGCCTTCATTCTTCTTAAGCTGCCTAGGGGATCAATTCTTATAATATCCTTATTTTCACCATTTTCACTAAGGTAATCTATTACTCTTTGAGCCAGCTCTTGAGCGAAAGAAAGATTCATTTTTTCCTTACGCCCCTTTAGTTCTTTAATGCCCTCTAAAATCTCCTTTTCTGACTTCTGAGCAAATCCCTCAATCTTCCTTATTTCACCCCTTTTAGCCGCCTTTTTAAGCCTCTCAACCGCTTTTTTAGGTTCTTTGATACCTAATTCAAGGGCTAATTTATAGGCAGTTTTTGCCCCTATACCTGGTATTTTTAGAATCTCAAACATTGACTGAGGAAGATCTTTAAAAACCTTTTTGAAGTAAGTAACCCTTCCTTTACGGAAAAGTTCATCTAAATGAGAAGCAATTGAAGAACCAACTCCTGGAATTTCCTTTAAATTTCCTTCTTTCCATAAATCTTTTACTTCCGTTAGAGAATGATCTATGGCGGTGGCAGCTGTCTCATAAGCAACAACTCTAAACTTGTTTTCTCCCTTGACTTCGTAAGCCGCAGCAATTGATCTTAAAAGACCTGCCAATTGTCTATTATTCATTCCGCGACTCATTCTCATTATTTTTATGATATCACAGCGTTGACTTAGCCTCAATAATCTGCTATCCTTTCTTAGATCTAAAAAGGATTATTTGGGGTCGTAGCTCAACCGGTTAGAGCGCCTGCCTGTCACGCAGGAGGTTGCGGGTTCGAGTCCCGTCGTCCCCGCCAATTTCTGCCTAGAAAGGAGGTTTTTGTAAAAATTCCTCTTAAATGAACAACGGAAAATTGAAAAACTTTCTAAAGAAAATTAAGCTTAATGAATCTCTCATTAGCATTATTCTAGGTACTGTGGTAGTTATTGTCGTCGGCGTCTTAATCTTTAATTATTTCAAGGGTGTCGGTAAACAAGGAGAAGAGGTTGTCACTCTTCCTCCAAAAGAAGTCCAACTAGTTGAGGAAGAAGGAAAAATTGTTCCTCTTGGACTACCAACTACTTACACTGTTCAAGAAAACGATAATCTTTGGGAAATTGCGGAAAAGTTCTATAGTTCCGGTTATAATTGGGTTGATATTGCCAGCGAAAACAATCTAGCCAACGCCAATATTTTGTTAGTCGGTCAAGAATTAAATATCCCAAAAGCAGAAGTTATCATGCCAACAATTGAAGTATCTCAACCAACTATCAGTGGAGATAGCTATACGGTAGAGAAGGGTGATAATCTCTGGGAAATTGCGATTAGAGCTTATGACGACGGTTATCAATGGGTAGAGATTGCTAATACAAATAATTTGGTCAATCCTGATTTGATTCATCCGGGTAATACTTTAACAATACCAAGATAAAGGCGGGATTAGTTGAGCGGTCCAACATCACCTTCCCAAGGTGGAAAGAGGGGTTCGACTCCCCTATCCCGCTCTGTGTTTTATGCTCCAAAAAACCCTACCTATAAATTGGTAAATATTATTTTTTTTGTTACAATAAAGTGGATTCTGCCGATGTAGCTCAGTTGGTAGAGCAATGCTTTCGTAAAGCATGGGTCGTCGGTTCAAATCCGACCATCGGCTCTAATGAAAAGAAGAACCTCTTTATTAGCTAAAAAAGAAAAAGAGAGAAACCTCCGTAAGGCTTTCCTATATGGTTTCTTAACTATTCTTTTAGGAATGGCTATTTTCTTTTTAGGAGTCCCTGCTTTAATAAAACTGGCTGTTTTTGTTGGTAAAATTAATAGTTCCTCTATCTTACCAGAGCAATCAGATAATATCCCCCCTTCTCCTCCGGTTTTTAATCCTTTATTTGAAGCAACCAATAGTGCTCAAATTTCTATTTCTGGTTTTGCTGAAGGTGAGTCAACAGTAAAACTCTTTTTTAATAACAAAGAAGAGGACGTTCTTGCTGATCAGGAAGGCAAATTTACCTTTAGTAATCTGAACCTAAAAGAAGGACAAAATAGAGTTTACGCTATTGCCGTTGATAAGAGCGGCAATGAAAGCAACTATTCTGAGAAAATTGATATTTTATATGATAATAAGCCTCCAGAATTAGACATTAGCCAGCCTCAAGATGGAGAAACAATTTCAACAGAAAACAATAGAATAGAGATTGTCGGTAAAACAGATGAAGGAGCAAATATTCTAATCAACGAGCATTTTGTTGTCATTGACAGTGAAGGTAATTTTAGTTATCAAATCTCTCTAGATAAAGGCGAAAATGAAATCAAAGTTGTTAGTAAAGATAAAGCCGGGAATCAAACAGAAAAGACAATTAAAATTAACTATTCTCCATAGCTAATAAAATCCAAAACCAAGCCATAACCCAAGGGTAAAACAAAGAGTTTAGAAAGAAAGAGTGAATAACCATCGCTATAATACTAGCTGTAATAAGTATGTTTTTGGAGCCTCTTAAAGCCTTCAGATAAAGCCAGAGATAAGATAATAAGCCAAGGATACCAGTTGTCACCAGGACGAAAAGAAAACTTGAATCAGCCCCGGCTGCAGACTGACTCGTCTGCCATTCTTCTTCAGACAACAGATTATAATCTCTTTGAGTATAGCGATAGGTATTAAAGCCTACTCCTAATAAAGGATTCTTTTTGAAGATAGAAAAGGCCTGTTGGTAGTTTTCTAATCTTGCCTTGATAGAATAAGTTCTTTCCAGTTTACCTCCTTCTCCTGAAGGCCGTGGGATGAAAAACCAACTTAAACCTAAAAGAACTATTATCAGGAAGAGAAACTTAAAAGCTCTCTTATAAAGAAGAACAATACCTATCCCCACTAAAAAAGCTAGCCAGGAGGCCCTGGAATAGGTTAAAAGCAGCGTCACAAAGAGAAATGGCCATAAGAGCCACCACCGTTTATTTTTCTTCTGCCAAGAGAAAACAGTTAAAAGAATTAATGTTAGGACTAATATTAATCCCGTAAAGCCAGGATCAAGAAAAGCGCCAGCCACTCGGTAGAAATGAGGATCATATTGTAAAACCTCTAAAGCTTTTAAATTAGGCCATAGCAAATATTGAATAAGGCCAAAGACAGCCACAAAAACACCAATTATTAACAGATAACAAGGAATGTCTTTCTTAAATTCATTTTTTAGATCAACAAGAACAAAATAAAGACCAGCATAAACTAGCCATCTTAATAAATATAAAGAGCTAACTAAAACTTCTAAACCAGAAAAGCGAAAACTATTCACAAATAAAGAAATTAAGGCAAGAGAGGAAAATAATAAGATAGGTTTTGTTAAGAATGGAGGTTTATATTTTCTTTTATTAATAAAGAAACGCCAGATTAACCAGGAAAATAAGAGAAAAAACAAAACAACATCAGTTAAATAGAGATGCACCTCTGGAAGATTTAAAAAAGATAAAGGTAATTTTGTCAGTTGGCCGAAAGGAAAAAGAGCTAAGAAGAGAAAAAATAGAGCTGTTATTAATTTCGACATCAGATTCATTTAAAGAAAATAAAGCTTTGCTCTAGCTAAAAAGGAATGAAAACTCATCATTAAAGCTGTAATAATACCTGGGGTGCCATCTAAAAAGCCTAATCTAAAAATATAGTTCTGTATAAATTTAGCTAGGGGATTGGCGACTATCCTAAAAAGACTTGGCTTAACTCCTTCTTTTTTTAGGACTTGAGCATGAATGGTAGAAAATCTGTTTACATGCTCAATGAATTCAGTCAATGTTGGGTGCGAATAATGAAGTAAAGGATTTTTTAATCTGCCGATTCCTTCTTTAATTTCCCAAACTTCATGAACTTCTCTTTGCCACTCCCCTTTTCCCTTTCTCCCCAACCGTAGAATATAATGAGCTGTTTCACCATACTTTAAAGGCCTACCGTTAAAAAATTCTTGTCTTTTTAAATAAAATCCATTCAGGTCTGTCTGCTTTATTTCTTCCTTAATCTCCTTAACTAATTCTGGTGAAACTCGCTCATCTGCGTCTAGGAACAAAACCCACCCATTTTTAGCTTTTTCTAAGCCAAAGTTATGTTGTTGGGAAAAATCGTTATCTAAATGATGCAGAAAAACTTTAGCCCCAAAATCCTTGGCTATTTTGACTGTTTTATCAGTAGAATAATCGTCAATGATAATTATCTCTGAAGCCAAATCTTTTATTGATTGAAGACAATCTTTAATATTTTTTTCTTCATTTTTGGTTAAAATTACTGCAGAAATCATTATTTTGATTTTATCATACTAAATGCGATTAAGAAGTATTTTTAGGCTTAAAGCAAATAAATAAAGATAGGCTAGGGGACAACGACAGACAGGAATCCATCTATTGACGAAAATTAGGTTACTTGACAAAAGATGATATATTTGTTGCAATGACTTAGCTTTACCCTCAGAGAGTTTATGAAGAATTACCGATTCGGGCTCTATAGTACAGAAATTAAGTGAGAAAACATATCTTTGAATATGAAGTATCCAGTTAATAACATCATCATGCATTTGATCCGGGATTACTCTTTCACCGGTATATTTCAGCTTTTTCTTACTCATACTTAGAAAGTTTATCAAATTCATAAAATATAAACAATTTGCCCCTTGACAAAGTGCTAATAAATCAGTTTAATTCAATCAAACAAGCCGGAAGGGCTTGTTTTTTATTATGCAAAAAAGTATTTCGCAAAAACTATCCTTTTTACTCCTACTCTCTCTTATATTCTTTCTTTCCTTCTACCCGTCTAAAATACAGGCAACTGAAAATATTTTATTTGAGGATAATTTTGAGAATGGCAAAAAAGAAGAATGGGAAGAATACATAGGTCCAGGTGGAAGTTGGACTATACAAGATGGCGAATATATAGGAACCGTAGTTAAAGATTGTAGTGGAGATTTTCCTAGTTATGCTTTGGTAGGAAATCTTGATTGGTCTAATTATACTGTCGAAGCACGAGTAAAAGGAACAGTAGGAGTAGATAAGAAAATTTTATTTAGATACCACTCCAATATGGAAAAAAGCTACGAAGTAAATCTAATAAGTAATAATCTATTAGCACTAGGCAAATATCATCCCTCTGGCAACTGGGTCAAAACAGTGCCATTCAACAACTCTTCTAATGTATGGTACAAAATCAAAATAGTTTTAAATAACGAAAATATAAAAATCTATGTAGACGATATTCTCCAATTAGATTTTGACGACATTGATAACCCAATACTTGATGGAAAGGCGGGTTTTCAAATATGGCCAGGATATTATGCCGGCTGTGGAGGAAGAACTACTGTTCACTACGACGATATAATAATAAAAGGCGATTTTCCTTCTCCTACTCCGACTGCAACAGCGACACCCACTCCAACTATAACCCCTACTCCTACCCCAACACCAATAATTCTTCAACCTCTCATACTCCTCCCTGGATTTGGCGGTTCCTGGAATCATGAAAATATGATTTTGGGCATAGAAAAACCACAATCTGAGTGGTATATGACGCCTGGTGTTAAGGTTTACGATGGTTTAATTGAAACTCTTAAAAATGCTGGCTATGAAACTGAGGGTGAAGATAGGAATTTCTTTATTTTTAATTATAACTGGACTAAACCAGTTAACTCAATTACAGAAGATCTTAAAACATATATTGAAAACATTGTTAAACCATCATCTGAAGGGAAAATTGACCTCTTAGGACATAGTCTTGGTGGTTTAGTGGCGCGAACTTATGTTCAAAAAAATCAAGAAAATATTATTGATCAATTAATTACTGTAGGATCTCCTCATCAAGGTATTCCCTCTGTTTACTATCTTTGGGAAGGTGGTGATTTAAGTAAATTCCTCCCCGGTTGGCAAAAAATCGGAGCTAATCTTTTACTCTATTTAAGAAAACCTTACTTTGCAACAAATATGCAAGCTATCAGAGAAATTGTTCCTAGTCTTAAAGATCTTCTACCGACTTTCAATTATCTAAAAAACGGCTCTCAAGAAATTAATTTTGATTCTATGGATCAGAAAAACAACTGGCTAAATACTCTGAATAATTCCCTTCCAGAACATCTTGTTTCTATTTTCACTCCTCTTATTGGCAAGATTCCTGCAAGCACCTTAAGATGGATCAATATCGACTCCCCTAATTGGTTAGATAAAATTTTAGGCCTTTGGCTCGATGGCAAACCACAAAGTGAAGAGTTTGCTGATGGTGACGGTACTGTTTTAATTGAGAGTGCCAGTTTAAACGAAATAGATGCCATTAACTTAGAAGATCTCGGCCATCAAGAATTAATTATTTCTAATGAAGGACAAGAAAAAATTATGGAAGTTCTTGGTTTAAATCCAACTTCTATCTCTGATATCTCTACTGATTCTGATTATAACTCCTCCTTAGTTTTTCAAATTGCCTCTCCTGCCACTATAAACATCACCGACCCCAACGGAAATTTGGTTGGCGAGGGAGACGGTAAATTAATGATAATTGGCAATCCTTTACCAGGAGAATATCAAATAAATCTAACCGGAACTACTGATGGCATCTATGATCTATATATTGGTCAAATTTTTGATGACGAAGATTTTTGGACAACTACCTCTGGTTTAATTAATGAAGGAGATGAGATTAGCTACAAAATTAACTTCGATCCCTCTGCCCCTTTAGAAAATCCTGTTATCGATCAAACAGGTGATACTTATATCGAAACATCTCAAGGCCAAATTTCAAATTTAAAAGAAGAAATTAAACAACAACCTCTCCACCGCTTTATAAAAAGATTAATTCTTATCCAATTAAAGCATACCGAATTCTTGTTGAAAAAGGGAAGATTTGAAAAGACGATCACTTCTCTCTATAGATTTAGATTTACCATTAGTTTCTGGCAGAAAACAGCCAAATCAGACAAGGACAAAAGCTTCTATTTTAAAAATAAAATCCAAGAAATCATCGATAATTTAGAAAAGGTTTATATTATCTCTAAAACTAATAAAGGAAAAACTTATAATCGACGCCGCTTAAAGAGAGAAATAACTTTAGCTCAAAGAATTTTTGAGAAAATGGAAGATAATCTCCAAAAACTTTCCAAAAAGGATATCGTCAACCCCGATTATGGTGCATTATATCTCCTCTCCCAAACAAAACTAAATAAAGCAAAAGATTCTACCTCTTATGAAGCTCACATTAATGCTCTAGGGGTTAGATTTCTTTCTCAAGAAGGACTTTTCCTTTTTAGATAAAAATTATATAATATCTATTCGTGAAGAACTATTAAATTTGAGGGTTGGAAATCTCTAGGGAAGTAATTCTTTTCTCATGATTATCAAGTACTTGTCCATGTCGATCAGCCCGTTCGATTGATTTCTCCAACCTTCTATCCATTTTTTCGATATCATGTTTTACTTCTTTCATGTCCTTTTTTAATACCCCCACATCCTTTCCCAATTTGAATAGTTTGTTTATAACATGAGCCTTTAGAAGCTTAATAATCCCAAGGATTATGTTTTTTTCTTGTTGCTGAAGTGCTTTTTTTAAATCAGATTTAGTAATTAGCATATTCCTCAACCTTAAAGAATTAATTACTGGTGGTCGTTAGAGGATTCGAACCTCTGGCCTCTTCGATGTGAACGAAGCGCTCTACCAACTGAGCTAAACGACCTAATATCTAAATTTTAACAAATCTCCTACTTGAAAGCCATTTATTATTCAATAATAATATTATCATGAGTTTTTTCAAAAGAGCCGGCTCTATTTTTTTAGACATCATTGAAACGGTTGTTATTGCCTTAGCAATTTTTGTTATTGTTTACCTTTTTTTATTCCAACCTCATCAAGTTCGTGGCAACTCTATGTACCCTAACTTCCATGATAGCGATTATCTTCTAACGGATAAAATTTCTTATCATTTAAGCCAACCAAAGAGAAATGATGTTATAATTTTCACCGCCCCACGTAATGAAGATTATGACTATATTAAAAGAATTGTTGGATTACCTGGAGAAATGATGAAACTTGAAGAGAACGGGTTATTCATAAACAACACCCTTCTCGAAGAACCCTATCTTCCTGATGGACAAGAGACCTTTGCCGGTAATTTCCTAGGATTAGGCGAAACAGTCACCATTCCTGAAGATAACTATTTTGTCTTGGGAGACAACCGTAACCATAGCTCTGATTCAAGAGATTGGGGATTTGTTCCTCGAGAGAACATTATCGGCAGGGCTTGGTTTAGATATTGGCCTTTAAACCAAATGGGGCTGATAACTAAAATTCCTT
>Ga0307422_1000370_pt1 | contig 26131 bp, 39 predicted proteins | sample SalMarWE160290MG_FD_202153 | JGI IMG/M metagenome (GOLD analysis project Ga0307422, IMG submission 202153) | Salt marsh sediment microbial communities from the Plum Island Ecosystem LTER, Massachusetts, United States - WE1602-90 | ecosystem: Environmental > Aquatic > Marine > Intertidal zone >...
ATTTGTATTAAATAATATTTGATATTTCATGAATATAACTTGAATTTTAGTAGAGGAGTTCAAGTTATATTTAAAAAAAATTATATAGTTTGGTTTGATTGGCCTCCAAACCAAACTATATAAAAGAATAGTTGAGTGCAAGAGAATTCATAAATATGAGAGGCCATTGAATATTTATGAATTCTCTTTTTGTTTAGGATAGATTATGATAATTTATATAGATACCAGGGAACAAAGATACTGGCATATAGCAAAATTTTTTTTATCTCAAAATATAAAATTTGAACGGAAAAAACTTGATTATGGTGATTATTCATTTAAAGAAAATAATATTTCATATGAAAAAAGAATAGTTATAGAGCGTAAAAATAGTATTGAAGAGTTCGCAAGCTGCATTTATGGAGAAAAAAGAAGAAGAATAAAAGAAAGAATGATTCAAGCTCAAATAGACAAAGCCATATTTATTCTTTTAATTGAAAATTGTACTATTGATAAAATAAAAAATTGGGAATATGGTGGCATGGACAGAAATGGTATTCAATATGGGAAAATACATCCAAATTGTATTCTTGGAGCTTTAAGCAGTTGGCCCAAAAAACATGATATATATATTTCTATGAAGAATAAAAATATATCAGCCAATTATATTTATTCTGTTTTCAAAAGATATTCACAAAAATATAATTATGTAATATAATATTTTCAGTAAATAAATATCTATAAATAAAATATAATAAGAACCAGTATAAATGTTATAGTCTTTGCAGACTATTTTTTTTATTTTTATTCAAATATTCAACTAAAAACATTCTTATATAAGTACTAACAGCTAAACCAGTATTTTTTTTTATTAATTTCTCAACTTCATTATATATGCTATCCTCAATTTTATAACTTCTATTATTTTTAATTTCTTTATCTTGATTCATTAAAAACACCTCCAAGATCAGTATACCATAACAAGTAATACTTTGTAAACATAAAGTATTGACAAAGTATTACTTTATATATTATACTTATTATGTAGTAAATTATTTTTTTGGAGGTCTGGACATGAATAAACAACAATTAAGTGAAATTTATCAAAAGATAATGAAAGATAAAAATGGGAAAAATGATAAATACAAAGAGGTTGCTCTACTTCAAAGAGCTTTGTTACAAGAATATTATTCCGCAGTTAGAGGATACAAGTTTAATTAAAAGTTTAAAAATACATGAGGGAATTATTGTTGGGTAAGTTCAGGAATAATAATAAATAAGTTGGTGGGGACTTATTTAGATTTTTTTATCAGTTAAAGTAAATTGAAAAATATAAAAAAGCTCTAGATAGAATATCTCACTGTGCTAATTAAAAAATCTTCACTATTTATTGTTTACTTTAACTGATAATTATTAAAAGGAGAATTGGATAAAAATGTTTGAATTTGATAAAAAAGAAATTGAAATTATACTTGAAAATATTGACGACATTCCAAGTAGTAGAAATTGTGAAGTATATCCAAATTTTATATTTAATGATGATAAAGTATATTCAAAAGAAATTTCATGGAAAGATAATAAAAATGATAATTTAGATGATTTTGATTGGAGTAAATTATTTGACTAAAGGGGACATTAACAATGTATGATCAAAAATGCAATGAGAAAAGTTGTACTTTCAACAGAAATGGTAAATGTACAAAACTTCATGGAAAATGTATTAAAGAAACTAACAATTCTAATCTGATCAAAAATAATATTAATAATATTAGAGAGATCAGAAAAAGAAAATATAATAAAGATAAGTGAGATAATTTTTTTTAGAAATACATAATAAAGTTTATGTATTTCTAAAAGGTATTAAACCTTAATAAAAAAAAGAAAGAAGGAATTAAGATGTTTTATAAAAGATTTATTAGTATATTAATTGTGGTGATAATTTTGTTAGGAGTAATGAATTATACATTTGCCCTTACTTTAAATGATTTGAAAAAGCCAAGTCAACGTAATTCAGTATTACAATTACATCAATGTGGACTTGAAAAATTGCATGAAAATAATATTTCAAGAATACCAAATTCTAAAAAGCCAGTAATGGGAGCTATTCCATCAAGTATTGATCATTCATCAAAGTTACCTCCTGTTGGAAATCAAGGTAATCAAGGAAGTTGTGTTGCATGGGCAACTGGATATTATTATAAAAGTTTTCAAGAGGCTAAAGATTGGGGATGGTCTGTAAGTTACTATAAGAATTGGATGTCACCAGCCTATATTTACAATCAAATTCATTTGCCTACTGGTGGATGTTATATAGGTGATGCATTTAATCTTATTCAAGATCAGGGAACTTGTAGAGATTATTTGATGCCATATGATGCATCTGATGATACAACACAACCTAATCAAAATCAAACAAAAAACGCCGCTCTATATGAAGCTAAATACTATTATAATCTCACTAGTGGTAATGTAAATAGTTTGAGGAATTGGTTGGCAAGTGGTGATTTAGCAGTATTAGCGATTCCAGTATCATCAGATTTTGATAATATTGGGACTGATTATGCTGATGGTGAGCGTGATATTTATGATATATATGATAGTGATCATCATAGAGGTAATCATGCAATTACATTGTGTGGTTATGATGATTCTAAACAAGCTTTTAAATTTGTTAATTCATGGGGAAAAGATTGGGGACTGTCTGGTTATGGCTGGATAAGTTATAATCTTGTATCATTATATAGTTGGGATAGTTATGTTATGCAGGATGTTAATAATGGACATAAGATTACTTTGAAAAGTGCAAAACTTATTAAAAATTATCACCAGGGTAGTCAATGGAGTTATAAAGTAAGCAAAATAAACAATTCATATCCGAATATTCCTGTAGGAAAGTATGTATATACTAGATCAGACAAAGTATATATTAAAGTAGTTGAAGATGATGGAGCTGCATCTAATGATGACATTGTAACTACTACAAAAACACTTAAAAATGGTGATAATGTCATCGACGTTAAATGCTATGAAAATCATAATCATGATTATTATGGCATTTGGAGATTTGTCATTAATAAAAGAGATTAAATTGTAAAATATTAAAATATTATTAAGGTTCAGACTTTTATATTTAAAAATTTCTCCTATTTACTTACTATGTCTGAACCTTAGTGAAAATTAATTTATTGGGGAGGCAACTTCCCTAATAAATTTCTGTGGAGGAAAATAATGAATGATTTTGATTTAACTGCGGATCCGCAGGAAGAATTTAATGTTGGTGATTCAATAATTATATCAGCGGATGAATATATAAAAGGTCTGCATAATTATAATACATATGATTATAATAAGATGATATTTGGTAAAAGTATAGATGGTATAAAAATTGATAGAAATTTCAATAATAAAATTGTTGGAACTATTAAATTAGTAGGTTTTTATAATATGTATTTAATAGAATCAAATAAAAGAAACTATGTTTATTGTAATAATGAAAATGAAATGAAGAAAAATGAAAATATTTCTAATGATTAAAACAGTAATCTTAGGATTATGTCTCACTAACTTAACTATATTTTATTGGTTAACTCATAGAAAAATTATAATTTTCTTATGTTTCATGATATATATTGAAAGTTTCATGGTCTTTCATTTAGATATTAAATATCTGGAAAAAATATATAAAAGAAAGGAAAATGATTGTTTATGATTGAACAAAGAATTTTAATTTTTACTGTTGGTATTTCTCACAGTGGTAAAAGTACTATAGTAAAACAGCTACAAGGGAGATTTAATCAATTAATAAGAATATCTGCTGATGATTTTAGATTATTAGTCTATGGACAAGTTTTTTATTCTGAAGGCGAAAAATATGTCTGGGCAGTTAGGGAAACTATGTTGAATTATTTATTATCTCAAGGTAAACCGATAATAATAGATGAGGTTAACACAACAAGAGAACGTAGAAGAGACATTATATATAAAGCATTAAAGCATGAATATAAAGTATATTGTGTATTTGTTGGAACTGATTTAGATACTTGTTTAAGTAGAATAAATAGAAAGAATGAATCTTATGTAAATCTTTATGTGAATTTAATTAATGCTCAATGCAAAAAATTACAATTTCCTATACTTGATGAAGGAATAGATAAAATATTTTATGTAAATAATAGAATTAATGAGACTAATTCATTAATTGACCTAATATCTTATAATAAAGTAAAAAAGGATAATGATAAAAATGGGTTGGTTTGAAGATATGGGCGATGGATTAACAAGTTTTATAGATGATATGTTAAAAGGACTTGATGATAGTTTTGCTACATGTTGGAACGAAACTGAAAGTTGTATGGAAGAATGGCTTCAAGGATTTGGGGAAAATATTACAGCTGGAGCATATGCTTATAAAGATTTAGTTGTAAAAGAATATAAACTCGGATTGACTTCAATCAAAAATGATTATGAAAAATTATACAGACAATTAAAAGATAGAAAAGATAAGATAAAAGATGCTGATAAGAAAAAACAAATTGATAGTGGCGTAATTGATCTTATGAAAAGAAGAGATCAAAAAGCTAAAAAATTGGAAAGTAAAAAAGAAGCTAGATTAAAAAGATTTGAAAAAGTCAAAGAGAGATATAAAAGAAAATTATCAAGTTAATATTGATTTCTACATAGAAAAATTATTATGTCATCTTATTGATTTAATATTTTTTTTTTGATAAAATTATTATTGTCAATTAGTTTTCAAATTGATACTACGATCCTACTAACTAGTAAGTAAAATACGTAAATAAAATGATTTACTGCATTAAATTATAATAAATAATCATATTACATTTTCAAATTTCTAGACCTCACTAGATGTAAATTTAAATGAAAAATAACTACTATGGAAGAGTAGTTATTTTTCATTATGTATTTATTGACTTTATTTTATTAATCAAAATTTATTTTTATATTGTTTACTATTAATGCTATATGTGCTATTTTCGCATTCACATTTAGTTAAATGATTTGTATGTATAACTCTTTTACATTTAGGACATAATTTTGTGTGAACCACCCGCCACTTTAGAAGTGGGGGCTTCGTTTTGCATTAGGAAATCCTAATACGGACAGGCGTATCCACTGCGCCACTACTGTATAGAGTCTCAAGACTCACAACGCTACTTTTTTTCAGTATGTTTAATGCTCCATTAACATCAGCATTAATTAACATGCCTTTTTTAGTCTTATACAATCCTCTTTTTATTCTTCTGCCACTAAATTTATAATCTTTAGGATTGTCTTGATTGTATTTTGGTATAATATCTCCATCAAAAAAACTTGCTTTACTGGTGTATGATTCTTCTTGCTTAGTGAACTTAATACCATATAATTTACATAGATACTCTAGTTTTTCTTTTATATTGCCTACTGGAATATTAACAAAGTTTTGATTATTTTTACGACCAATGTTTATATTTCTTTGTAGAGTTTCATTGTAGCCTATTACTAAATTACCAATCTTATTATCGAGACAATAGTTTATAATATGCCTACATGTTTTATTGATATAATCATTTACTTTGTTATTCCTATTATTAGTGATTATGAATTGCTTTAATGTAACTCTTTTGATACCTCTTAAATCTTTTAAACTTTGCAATCTGCTGTTTTCCTTGTTGAATAATTGATTAATTGATTTTAATTTTCTACCATCAATAATGAAAGCTTCTCCAGTACTTACTACACATGTTGCAAGATTATTTAATCCTAAATCTATTGCAAGTGCTTTGTTATTGTCTAAATCACTTTGAATTTCTTCTACTTCATAAGTATATTGAATTTCAAAATACCTTGCATTGAATTTAGGAATAATCCTTATTTCTTTTATTTTTTTATCTTTCAAGTTTGGTGGTATAGTTACTTTAATTTGTCCATGATCTTTCTTATAAGAATTTGAATATGGTAGAATTAATTCATTCTCATTAAGTCTTACAAAGCCAATTATAAGTGTATTAAATCCATCTTTAAGTAAGTAATTAGGTCGTTTAATTGACTTGTAATCATATTTCCCCTTTTTAGCTAGATTCAGAAGTCCAAAGAATGACTTGAAACATCCGTCTACTTCTTTTAATATTTGCTGGGCCATATTACTATTAAGCAATTTATAATTTTCATTGTCCTTGCATAATCTATAATTCTTGTTATAGTTTAAATATTCTTTTTCAATGAAATAATATTGCCTAACATTGTATACACCAACATTATACAAGTTTTTAGCTATATGACATAATTCTCTTAAATCTAAATATTGTTGTTTTGTAAGCTTTTTTAATTGCTGTTTAACACATAGATACATTGTTTTCACCACCTTTCTAGTGTTATTATACTATAGATTTACTAGAAAGTATTGTTTTTTAGTAAAATGTAATATTTAATTTATTCGCATTCATCCCGCCGCCTAAGAGGCGGGGGTATTCTGCGTTTAAAGCGATAAAGCTCAGGATAATATGCTTCAATTCCACATATATTACAAACATTATCAAAAGTTTCAAATACATATTTATAATTCATATCTTTTCACCCATATAATCTTTAATAATATTTGTCAATTTCTTTTTTTCAGTTTTTAAATCTGATATTTCTTTTTTATATTTATTTCTTTCATTCTCAGTCAATTCTAAAACATCAATTAACCTACTATTGATTATATTTAGTTTACTATTCATGATACATAATACAGTTAAATAATTGATTTTATCTTCATTTATTTTCATTTCTGATTCCTGATCTTTCAATGTTATCATACTCCTTTTCTTCTTCATCGTCTTTATCATTTAAAGTAATAATTATTCTCTTTGCATTGGTTTTATCTATTTTTGCATTTTTATATTCTATTAAATTTTGCTCAATTAGAACTCTTTTTTCATTCCAATTGAATCCTTTTTTTTCTAAATGATCTTTTAATGGACCTAAAATAAAAAAGACTTGATTATCTTTTACTTTCCCATAACAATAATTTGTTTTCATTGGAATATCACTATCACCAGATTTAAATGCATTTTTGTTGATTTCATAAAATTCAAGCATGACATTTCGCATGTTCAATGCTGGATTCAAATGTTCCTTTTTAGTAAGTTTATTCAGCATTAATCGTGCATGATCTATTGTATATTGAATATTGTCATCATTGAAAAATAATCGTCTATATATATATACTGCATTATATATATTTGATATTATAAGTATATGTTGTTTTTGATAATGTGAACTATTGCAAGTTTTTAAAATATATTCAAAATCATTAAGTATTCGTTCTTTATTGTTTATAATTTCTTTTATGAATTGCTTACCAAGCAATCCATAATTTTTTTCAATAAATAAATATAATTCTCTGGCATAATCATCCTTATCTATAATATCTTCAGGAATACAATTTACATTTAGACATAAATATCTATTAATTTCCCCCATTTTTTGAGAGTCTAATTCCATTGATATTTCGGAAGTTGAAAACATTGAAGTTCTCCAAGTTATGGCATCTTTTATTTGCCCAGCTTGATTTAAACGATGTCGTCCACTTTCATTACACATAGAATATATATCCATACTTTCATGTGTTATTTCATCGATATAAAATGATAAGTTATTAAATTTGCTTAGTTTTTCGACTAGTACGTTGGTAGTGTGATTTCCAGCTGAACATATTTTATTTGGATTGCCCCAACAAGCCATAGCAAATTTAGAGATTAGAGATTTAAAACAACCTGAATCACCATAAAAATTTATTGCAAAACTTCTAGTTCCAGTCAATTTTAATAATGGTGCTGCAAAACATGTGCCAAATATTAATTCAGCATCTAGTTTTTTTGAAAGATATTTGAATTTATCTATAAACTCTTTTTGATTTCCCTTGCTATTAAATGAACTTACAACATTTCTCAAATAATTACTTTGATCTCCCGTAAAATCAAAATATATTTTGTCTGAATATGGAAAGAAATCAGTACAATCTTCATTCCATCCCATTTGAGGTAGTGTTATTTTATTTTTTAAAAGATAATCATTTTGAAGTAAAAAAGAATTGAAGTACGTCAATAACTCTTTTTTATAATTTTCATTAGTAACTACATTCAAGTTATTCATGCAAAAACTTATACAGTAATTGAATTTACCTAAATTATCGGCTAAACATAATCCAGTTATTGTCTTTTTTGTATTTGGACTATAAGACATTACTTCATATTGATAAATTCCATGATATTTAGAATAAACTTTTGATGTTACAAAAATCCACTTATCACTTAGAATTATATCCTCAAAAATTTCATGCCTACCTATATTAATTTTTCTTGTACTTTCAATGCCTTTATCAGTTAAAGTAAATTTATTCGGAGTAATAAAGCCAAAATAAGTTTTTATAAATTGCGGATGTTTTTTATATCCTTTGTATATTCTATCAGCTATTACATCAAAATGCTTTTCAAGCTTAAAATCAAGATAGCAATTTAATACATCTTCAAAGTTTTCTAACCTGAGAGAATATTGACTTCCTTCAATTTCAGTGAAAACAATATTATCACTATCTTTAATTTTTGAAATACAATTAGTTGACATTAATTAGCCTCCTTAATTTGTCCATCATCCTTCATGCTATTGTAAAAGAAAATCAATGCAGCTTCAACTATCTCTGATTTCGATCTTTTTTTATTATTTTTTTTTATTGTATCAAGTGCGATCACACTTTCATCATTCAAACAAAAACTTCTTAGAATTTTTTTGTTTCTTTTGTCTGCAAAATATTTACCCATAATATTAACACCCCTTTTAAACTATATTTATTCATGTATTAATATTATATAAAATAATTATATTTTGTAAAGCATTTTCGGGGGATACTTTTTTTAAAAATTACTTCAAAATTACTAATAATCACAAAAAAAAATTTAAAGTTACCATGTTACTAAAAACTTGAAAAAAAAGTAACCTCAAAAGTAACCCCTCATTTACCGATTTCAGAGGGCTATATATATATATATATATATAGTTACTTATATATATAATATTACACAAGAGTTTATAAATATCAAATACATATATATACATAAAATACATACATATATATTATACATATATATATATATATATATACGAAAAATTAAGTAACTGGTAACTTTAGCACTCTAACCATTGATACGACTGCGTTTGGTTAAGAGTAACCCCAAAAGTAACCCAGTAACTAAGTTAATGTATGTATAGTTTAATATGAATATATTGTAATAAATTTGAATTTTTTTTGAAGTAATAAAAGTAACTTATCGGTTAAAGTAAAGATATTAACATGTGTTGATAACTTTGTTGATAACTTGAAGTATGAAAAAAAAGTAAGGTCTCCCCATTACTTTTTTCTTTAACCGATAATAATTTTTTCTGTAAAAAAAAACTTATAATTTAAAATCTATTGCATCAAATTTTTAATTTAGACATTCACAATGTTAAATTAAAGAGAAATTATGCATATTAAATTTCAATCGATTCTAGATATGATTTTGGACGAAATTTAATATATCATTGTTTTATTATTTTCATGAAATTTTGTGAAAAAAAAAGTGATGCATAATGCATCAAAATATTTTTATTAATTTTTTTAGAAAAGTTACGATACTAAATTATTATATCAGCAAATTGAAAATACATCTACTTTACAAAATACATTCAAAGTAGTATAATTGATATAGAAAATAATTAAATTTTTGGGAGGAATTTGAAATGTTTAGAATAATTGATAAATTAGAAGGTAATGAAAATTTTATTAATGAATTTGGTATAGTTTTTATTAGAGATTTGAATGTAAGTGTAAGATGTTATGAGGAAACATTTATTATTACTCATTTGAAAAATGCTATGAAAACTTGGAAATTTTGTACTCAATTTATAATTTCAAAAAGTTTTATTGTTTCAACATCAATTGATAGAAGAATTAATTTTGAAAAAGATATTTCTTTGAAAAATAAAAATATAACTTTATCAGATTTTTTGTCTAATCCAAGACCATTAAATTATAAAGATGATATTTCTTTAAAAACAATACAGCTAAAGTCTATTGATATTTTTAGCCCATTTATAGAAAAGCCAAATACAGTTAATATTTTGAAAAAACAAATAACATTAGGGGACATAAAGAAGATGTTGATGAATGATCAAATAAAAGAAGTAGTTATTTCAAAAGAAACTACCGATGATTACTCAGGTGATGCAGATTGTAATTTTAATAAAGGCAAAATAATTGATAAAAATGAAATGTGTTTTGAGCTAGTACAGTTTAATTCTGGTTGGAGAGTATGTCGTAATCTGGGACATGGTTATATATTTGAAAATGATAATAATGAAAAGTGGATTGAAATAGCTTGCCATCATTTTAAATATGTTAAATGTTACATTAATAATACAATTTAGTTGCAATTTGCCACATTACTGGAAGCAGTCATATGGCTGCTTTTTTAATGCAGTAAAATAAACATGTTCACTTTACAAAATACATGCAATGTGATACAATGTACTTAGTAAGTTAATTAATTAAATTTTAGGAGGAACTACTATGAATAAGAAATTAACAAAGAAAGAAATGATTTTAAAAGGAAAAATGACATTAAGAGCATTCTATACAATAGTAAATGAAGCAAATATAGGCAAAACAAACAAAGAAATGAAAAAGCTAGTCATGGAATTACATTCAAATATCGGGATAATGAGAAAACAAATGAATTTAAGTACAAGTTGTAAACATTTATCAACAAGCTTAACAAAAAATATGATTGCTTTTGAATATAGCGAAATTAAAAGATTTTTAACTTTAGCTGAGGAATTACAATCTACTATTAATGGGAAATCAACAAAAGAATCTTTAATTGAAAAAGTTGAAACTTTAGCAGAAACTTTCACAGAAAATAAAACTAACAAATTTGAAGTTGATCAAGTACTTTACAATCATGGTGATATGGCAAATGATTGTGGCTGGTATAAGATAGTGAAAGTAATTGATGAATCTGGATTCTCTGTTTGGTATGATATAGCTGAAATAGGAGGTTTAGGAAGAACTAATCATATTATGGAAGCTATAATCAGCAAAGTTGATAATAATAATGGTAGTACTAGAATAGTAACTAAAGAAGCTAAAATAAAGAAAATGCATGAAATATATGGAAATGATATTGTTTTAAATTTTGAAAATGAATTAAGAACTTTAGAAAGTGAAGATATAGAGAGAAAAGAAATTTTAAACAAACTTGATAAAGATAGCAATGATTACAAAGAATTTTCAAAGATGTATTTACATGAAATTAAGGAAATTCTTGTAAATAGGGAACTTAAAATAAATTCTGAAAATAAACATAATAAAAATTTAGAAGATCATAGAACTAAAATAATTGAAGAAATAATAAAGTTTAGAATGTTATCTTTAAATGAAACTTATGAAGATTCAAAAAAATTCGCAGCTGCTATGATGAAAAAAATTGAAAATAAGTAAAAAAAGAGTCTAATTTCAGGCTCTTTTTTTACATTTACATTACAATTGCCATTTTTAGCCATCTTCTCTTTACAAAATACATGCCATATTATATAATATATATAGTAAGTAAATTAAATTTTTGGGAGGAAATTACAATGACAATTAAATTAAATGAAAGATTTTTAAACTTAAATAGGTCAGAAATGATAGAGGAAATAGTTAGAATAAGTGGGTTAGGTTATGCTAACTTTTCAAAGATTAAGGATTTAAAGGTATTATGTCAAAAAAATTTGAAAGACAATCACGAAAAAATGGCAATTGAAGCTATTAAAAGAATAAAAATTGATTCAACTTTTGGATATACTGAATTATCACTTAAAAAAAATTATAGTAAAAAAAGACTTGTCAAACTATATGAAAATATAGTAACTGCATATAATAACAGTGAATTATTAATTGATAGTTTGAATGAAATTTATACGGATTATAACTTCTTAAAAGATCAACAAGATAAAGAACTTAAAGCAGCTGATAAGACTACAGAACCTAAATATTTTAAAGCTCTTATAAAAGTTAATAAAGAAAAAGTTGAAATTTTAAGTAATGGAAAAGAAACAAGAAAAGATTTTATTCTTAGATTAAGAAAAGATGGCTATACTGTCAGTGATAGAAAAGTAAAAGAGAAAAGAATATTTGAATTCATTATGAAATCAACAAATTGTAAAAGCAATGTTTGGGCATATATCACTTCTTTGACTGATTGTGTAGGATATGAAAATGAGGGAATAGTCTATATAAATAAAAAAATAGAAGAACAAAAAGAGAGAAAAACAAGAAAATAATTCTAAAAAATGGCAAATAGTAAGACAAGCTCCTGATTGAAAGGAGGTGATAAGGTGAATAAATGTCCAAGAGAGCAATGTCAAAGTATAGACATTGAGAAACTAACAACATTAGAGATTGATGGAATTAAGCTTGAAACTTACTGGTGTAATACATGCAACCACTCATTCCATGTAAAAACAGTAAGAGGCGAAGTAAGAATCATGAAACATGATTAATAAAGGGGAGAGATAATCTCCCTTTTGAACCGTTAAAAAAAATAGAAAGGTTACAAAATACAATCATTGTGATAAAATAAAAGAAAATTACTTTTTAATTTATAGTAATTTTCTTTTATTTAAACTAGTAATTTAATTAAATAATTTGGGATTACATTATATCATTCTGAGAGGTTAATAAATATGAAAAATGAAAAAAAAATAGAAAAGAGAATAGAAACAAAAACTAATAAATTAGTAAATAGTTTTAGAATGTTAAAATTATTAAAAGAGAACGGTCGAACTAAAGGTATTGAGATTGTAAGACATTTAGACTTAAAAAGTCGTAGAAGTATTAATTATCTTAAAGATACTCTAGAATTTTTAGGATATAACATTAAAAGCTATGGTGGTTATGAAGGGGGTTTAGAATATATTCCAGATGAAACATTAAGTGATGAGGAAATACTTATTATATCTGAAAAATTAGGTGGTGAAAATTCAAGTCTTATAGAAAAAATAAAAAGAGTTAATAAGATCAGGGAGGCTAAAATATAGTTATGAAAATAATAGAGATAGATATAAATAAATTATTACCTGCAGAATATAATCCAAGAATTCAATTAAAACCTGGTGATAAAGCTTATAATGATCTTAAAAATAGTATTGAAAAGTTTGGATATGTTGAACTGATTATAATTAATCGTGAATTTAAGATAATCGCTGGACATCAAAGAATTCCAGTATTAAAAGAATTAGGATATAGTAATATAAAAGCTATACAACTTGATATAAATGAGAATGAAGAAAAGGCTTTAAATATTGCACTGAATAAAATCGATGGTGAATGGAATTTTGATAAGCTAACAAATTTATTAAGTGAAATTAAGATAAATGATAGTGAATTATTTAATTTTACTGGATTTGATGATGGTGAACTTGAATCATTAATGAAAGAATTTTCTCTAGATAAAAATTCTAATTCCAGCGGGGAATCTACTTCAGGAACAGGAGAAAATAATTATACTGATAAAATAAAAGCTCCTATATATGAGCCTAAACAAGATAAACCGCCAGAATTAAAAGATATGATAAATTGTGAAAAAGCTATTCAGTTAATAAGAGAAATTAAAGATCAAAAGTTTGAAAAGAATTTAGAAGATTTTTTAGTTTTTGCTGCATATAGATTTATTGTATTTAATTATGAGAATATCGCAGAATTTTACTGTCATAGTGATAAAAATTTACAGGAAATAATGGAAAAGCTTGCTATGGTAATAATAGATTTTGACAAGGCTATAGAATATGGATTAACCGAATTTGCAAATGATATATATAAAGATGTAAAAGAAGAAGGTGAAGAAATTGTTACCGAATGATTTTTGTATTTTTATTATGTCACATGGTAGGCCTGATAATATTCAAACAATTCATACTCTAGAACGATTAAAATATACAGGACAATATTATATTTTAATTGATAATGAAGATAAGACCAGCAATCAATATTATGAGAAATACGGTAATAAAGTTATTATGTTCGATAAATTAAAAATTTCTAAGGAATTTGATCAGGCCGATAATTTTGATAACAGAAAAACTGTAGTATATGCTAGAAATTATTGTTTTAAAGCTGCGAAAGATTTAAATATAAAATATTTCATGGAATTTGATGATGATTACACTAATTTTGGTTTAAGATTTACAGAAAAAGGTGAATTTAAACATATTCATCTTTATGATACTTTAGATAAATTATTTTTAGCATTATTAAACTTCTATAAAAAAGCAAAAAATATAACTTGTTTGGCCTTTGCTCAGGATGGTGACTTTATTGGAGGGGCTGGAAATGTACTTGGGAAAAATATTTGTATGAAACGAAAGGCAATGAATACTCAATTATGCAGCATTGACCGTCCATTCACATTTTTAGGTCGCATAAATGAGGATGTTAACACGTATGTAAAATTAGGCAGTGTAGGCAAGCTATTCTTAACAGTAAGTTGTGTAAGTATTGGACAAATTACTACTCAGAGCAATGATGGTGGTATGACAGATATATATAAAGATCAGGGTACATATGTAAAAAGTTTTTACACTATAATGTATTGTCCCTCATGTGTAAAAATATCAAAGATGGGTGTTGCCGAGCTTAGAATACATCATAAGATTTTTTGGAAGAATGCAGTACCATATATTATTGATGAAAAGCACAAAAAATTATTTTAAAAAAGGGGGCGTAAATTATGAATAGCAAATATGAAACACACGTCCTTCAAAAATTAGATTTAATCAAAGACTGGAGACAATCAGGCAAGACGGAACGTCAAGTTGCGGAATTATTAGGCATACATTACTGTACTTTACAGAATTATAAAAGAAATGGTGAAAATATAGACTTAATAAGAGCATTACAGGCGTCCAAGGAAAAACTTGTATATAATTTGAAGAAAAGTTTATATGAGGAAGCATTAGGCTATAACTATGAAGAGACAGAAAAACTAATTGAAAAAGTACCATTTTTGAAGAATAGAAGCAAAAAAATTATTGAAGATGGCGACATAATGTACAAAGAGAAACAAAAAATTAGAAAAGTCACTAAAAAAGCAAGATCGGTTCCATCGTTGTTGATGTTTGCTCTATGCAATCTTGCTCCAGATCAGTTTAAAAGGCAAGATAGTGAAGTTGAAGAGAAAATAGAAGAAATTACTAATGATATTAGAGAATTAAAAGATAAGTATTCAGATGAATTAATTAAAAAAGCTTTTGATGTAATGTATCCAAATGTGTCAGAAAAAATCAAAGAAATGGAAGATAAAATAGATGCAGAATAATAAATTATTGAATGTTGTTGATCTTGGTGAATCTTTTGAATGCAAAGCGCCTAGAACAAAAGAGCATTTGGCTCTTTATTTTGCACTTGTGTTTAATTGTAGATTACCAAGTAAAATTTCAAATAATGATTATTGCATTAAAAATAATCATATGTCACCACTGGATGCAGTTTGGGCAGCATATGCAGAATTGGACGATTTTTCAATCTGGTATGCAATGAGAGGAACTGGTAAGACTTTTGATTTATCATTATTATCATTTGTTGAAGCTGTTTTTAAGTCTCATTGTGGTATTAATATTCTTGGTGGCTCTCTTGAACAGTCAACTAGGGCAGTCGTATATTTAAAAAATTTGTGGGAAACATGGAAGAATACTAAAAACGTTGATAGACTAGACATGAGATTAAAAGTATATGATCTTAAAGAGCTAAAATGGGAATATGTAAGTAGGAATACAGCAAATAAATTATTAGGTGAAAATAAAGAAGTTGCAGGAAGAGGCTTTAAACTTAGTAATGGCAGTTGGATTAATGCTTTGGCAGCTTCTACGAAATCCGTAAGAGGTCCACATCCACAAAAATTGAGACTTGATGAAGTTGATGAAATGGACAAAAAAATATATGATGCTGCTTTAGGTCAACCAAAAGAAAATTATGGAATAAAAGATAATATAATTATTTCCAGTACACTGCATAATCCATTTGGTTTAATGTCTGAATTGATAGATAGCAGATTTGATTTAGGTGCAGAACTATACGCCTGGTGTGTAAAAGAAATGATATATCCTCGTGGATTTTGGACATTTGATGAAATTATGCGACGTAAAAGACAAATTCCAAAGGCAATGTGGAATTCAGAGTATTTATTGAAACGTCCTAAATCTGATGAAACTATATTTGATTTTGAAAGTGTTGACAGATCATATAGAAGAGGATTAAAAGATAGATATAATAATGAATTATATACTGAGGCTGGTCTTGACTGGGGATACAATTGTACTGTATTTAATGTAATTCAAGATAATAAAGAAAATTTTCGAAATATAGAATCATATCCATTTGAAAATGTTGAACTTACGGAGCGTTGTTATCAAATGGCTGAAATATGCATTGACAGAAAAATAAAAGTTATTTTTGCTGATAGTAATCCAAAAGATAGTAATATAACATTTAATAAAATACTTAAAGAGAAAAGAACAGGCGTAAATCTTGTTCCAGTAGCATTTAATAAATGGAAAGATATTGGCATTAATGTTCTAAGATATTTTTTAGAAAAAGACTTAATTAATATTTCTGATAAAATTTGTCAAGATAAATTAAAGAAATATCATTACAAAAATGTTGATTTAGAAATAATTGCCAAAGAGGATGACCATTATCCAGATAGTCTAATAGCTTGGGCAGCTTCTAAATATCAATGGTTGGGAGATAACATAAAAATAAAAACTAACAAAAAGGGGAATGGAAAATATGAGTAAAACAATTAATAAAAATTACAAGAAAACAATCTTATTTGATTTTGATGGTGTTATACATAGTTATACAAGCGGTTGGCATGGAGTTGACCTTGCTCTTGATAAGCCTGTTGATGGTATCAAAGAATGCATAGATCAATTAAAAGAAAAATATCTGATATATATTTATTCATCAAGATGCTCTCATTTAGAAGGACTAAAATGTATTGAAAAATACTTAAAAGAATATAATATATATTCAGATAAAATCACAAATGTAAAATCAGCTGCATATTTGACTATTGATGATCGGTGTATTTGTTTCGATGGGAATAGTTATTCTTTAATTGATGAAATAGAAAATTTTAAACCATGGACAAAATTAAATTTTAATGATCAATGTAAAGATCAACAATGTGAAGATCAAAGAAATATAAAAGATGATAAAGAATTCAATGAAAATAATAATCAAGTTGATTATATGGAAAGATGTGATTTTGATAGTACCTATGAAGGAAAAATGTTATTGGCTGCTGTATCAATTTTAACAACTTCAAAATTTACATTTTATGGAAGTGAAATAAATGGAACTAAAAAAGAACCTAATGAAATTTGTAAAATGCTTAATAGATTATGCAGTGATATGTTTGCAGATAAAAATATTATAGATGGACCACATTTATCTTATGATGATGAAATTAATAAACTAAAAGATAGAAATCAGGAAATAGTTTTAAATTTTGAAATGGATATTGATCACAGATTTACAAATCATGAGAAATGTTTAATTAATGAAATTGCAAATAATTCAATTGAAATAGAAAGATTATTAAATATCAAATTTAATGATCTTAAATATCAAAAAGCTATGAAAATTATTTTAAACGAACTAAAAAGTGATAAGTCTGGTGGAAGTATGTATTATGCATGGCAAAGTAATCTCGCTTGCATAATACAAGATAATTCAAATATTGATCATGAATTATCAAATAAAATAGCATGTAAATTTTTAGATAGATTAATAAATAAAGATGAAATATAAATAAAAAAGTAAAATATAAAAATATACTAAAAGGAGTTTATATGTTTAAAAAATTTGAAAATTATAATTATACAGTTTATGAAATCTGGAAAAATAAAAAAGATACTTATAAGAATGTTTTATTTATTAAAAATTTAAAAAAACATAACATAAAAATATCATTTTTTAAAAAAGGAAAATATATTAATAATTGTAAATTTTATTTCAATTTTAAAAATTTAAAATATTGGTTTCTTATTATTAGACTTCCATTTTTATATTTTCATAAAAATAATGGGTATTTAGATATAGGAACAAACAATAAATATTTTAGATTTAATAATTTGCTTTAATAGAAAGGATATATGGTGATGAAATAATATGAATGAAATAAAATTGATAAAGAAAGATACTGATCTAACAAATCTAAGAAAATTAAAATGGGATTCCTGGTATAATGGTCAACCACTAACAGTGTATAAACTTGATGGATTTTATCATTCTATTGGTGGTCATTGGGGTAATAATGATTATTACGCTTGTAATAGAAATGAAAAACCAAGTTTTGATAATTTAATGAGTTTTTCTGGTGAAGTTTGTCAATGGGGGTTTTCAATTAAAGAAAAAAACTATTATAAATATAAATGGGAGGAAAAATCAATTGAAAGTAATATAAAAGTTGAAATATTAAGAAATAATCAATTATTCTATACTTTTATCGTAAATAATTTTGATTATGGATTAGCGAAAGCAAGAAAATTATTATTTGAGATAAGCGAACATTGTATTTATTTTAATGAAATAGATTATCAAAAACAAATAATTGGTAGAAAAATATATTTTGACAAAATGCCATGTATAATTGATAGTTATTATATTGGTCATGATAACGTAATGATAAAACCTGATCTTAATTATATGTCTATGACTGAATGGCATAAAAATTTAAATGAATATTTTGAAGGTGAGGAAATAATACCGGAAGATATTTTTGCAAGTTCTATAAATTGGTTTAGAGATTAGGAGAGAATATGGATAATAGTATAATTATGTTTATGAAACAATTAAGAGAAACTCAAAATGAAATTAGAATAAAATTAAATAATCTTATAAAAAATGAATTAAATGCAGATAAAGAAGAAATTTATTTAATGCTTAGTAATTTTGTGGATTCAATAATATTTCTTCTTGATTTTACATATAAAACAAAAGAAGAAATAGATGCTAATTTTATAAACCAAATAGAGTCAATTGAATTGATAGAACATAAAGAACTTTATGCCTTTATAGATATTAAAAATAAAAAAATTAATAAATGTATAATGGATTTATTTGACATAAAATTAAAAACTTGTGATGATTGTAATTTTAATAAAATATGTGAATGGATAAAGAAAGATGAAAACAATTGATAAATGAAACTGACAATAAATAATTATCTATTATTTTAATTTTATTTATCTTTTTTTTATTTTTTTTTGAAATAAGTATTGACTTTTCAAGTTGATTTTGATATAATGTTATCAAGGTAGTTAATTAATAAATTTTAAAGGAGAGAATGATTATGAAAAATCTAAATGAATTAAAGAAATTGTTTGCGGCTAAAAATTTGAAAATAGGAGAAGTAAATGTAAATAATGTTAACAAATCTGGCGTACATACTGAATATTACGTGGGTAAATATACATCTGGGGAACATTACACATTAAGAGGACTTAATGAACTTTATGAAGTATACTACGCTTAAAGTTTAAACGGTTGGCGGTCAACCTAAACCGCCAAATAATTTAAAAGGAGAATGATTATGAACGATATTAAAATTTTAGAAAATGGAATGATAAAGGTTATGGGAGATTACAGAAATTTTTATAACGCAGATAACGACAGCATTGATAATACTTGTCCAGTTAGCTTTGAAAACTGTGAACTATTAGAAATTGATGAAGAATGCATGATATTAGAGCCCATGATTTTAGAACCAGAAGAAAATTGGGAAGTAGCAATTGATGGAATAATTTATGACAAAGAAAATTTTATGAATTATGAAGAATATATGAACCAATTAATAGAAATGGGCAAACAGTTAATAGAATTAGGCTGTGATGATTTTTGCGGATATGATGAAATATATCTTCAAGAATTGGATGAGTTTCAATTTAATCAGATTAATAATAGTGAAAGACAAAGTCCGTACTGTTTTCTGTATGGGATAAAGAGAGACGAAGATGGTGAAATGGTTGCAAATGATGTTTTATCTCATATAGCTATTCCTTGTGAGAATTTACACAAAGATTTAATTGAGATTCAGCAAGATTTATAAATAGAATATAAATAATTTAAAGGAGAATGAATATGAAAAAAAATATTTTTATGTTTGATGTTGAGGCAACAAGTTTGTATGGTAAAGGTTTTGCAGTAGCTGCTATAGTTACTACACAAAAAGGAGAAATCATTGAAACATTTGAAATGATGGCATTTGAAAATTTACAGGATTGTGATTCCTGGGTAGTAAAAAATGTTTTACCTGGTTTATCAGGAATGACAATGGTTAGCAGCAGAGAAACATTGAGAACACACTTCTTTGATTTCTATAAAAAGCACAAAGAAGATTGTGAAATCTGGGCAGATTGCTGCTATCCAGTGGAAGTAAAATTCCTTATAGATGTTATGAAAGACAGAAAAGAACAAAGAAAATTTGACATGCCATATCCTTTAATGGATGTATCAACAATTGTTGATATAAACATAGATAGAGCGGCAGAATACGAAAATGACAATGCTGGGTGGATAGTGCAAGACCCAGCAACAAGAAAATTAAAAAATCATAATCCGTTAGATGATTGTAAGGCAAGTTTACATTGCCTTATAAAATACAGAAAATAATAAATATTATAAAAGGATGATTATAATGGGCTGGGGTGGAACAAGAAAAGGTGCAGGCAGACCAAGAACGGGACGCAAAAAAGTAGTAATGTATATTACTACAGAAGAAGAAATAAAAGTGAAGAAATATTTGAAAATTATAAGAGAAAATATTGAAAAAGAGAAAATGGGAAAATTAAATGAAATGAGAAAATAAGTAGTATACTTAAAGTATACTACTTTCGAGTATGAAAAAAGGAGTGATGTAAATGTTTTTTGAAAAAGACACTCAATTTCCTCCAAAAGAGTGGATATTTTGGTTTAACAAATATAAAGAATGGGCAACATGGTATTCTGGTGACCCTGGCTATTTATATAATTATTACACTATTGAAGCCATTGGAGATGCAGTCGCTCAATCTAAAATGTGGGCTAGAATAAATGATTTTGCTGGTTTAATACATTTACCAGCTGCGAATGATATTTGCAATACTTCGGCAAATCTTTTATTTAGCGAATTGCCACAATTTAAATATGATAAGACTAGTATTGCAGGTGAACGAATATCAGACTTTATCAATGAGAATGGTTTTGAGAATCTATTACTTGAGGGAGCAGAATTGGCAGCTGCATTATCTGGATGTTTATTTAAAATTGATATTGAGCCAACATTGTTAAGTTTACCTATAATAAGTGTATTGACTCCAACACAGTTTTTCCCTATATTTTGGCGAGGAAGATTATGGGAAGTAATGACTTTTCGTGAAGTTAAATTTGAACCGGACACAGGAAAAGTATGGAGATTATTTGAAAGAAGAAAGCGGTCAGGTAGAAATCTATTAATAGAATATGAATTATACGAGGGTGTGAAAAATAGAGTTGGTCAAAATATAGAGCTTAATTCTATTTCGGAAACTGAAAATTTAAATCTAGAAAATACAAAATATGATAACATAGATGGTCTAGGTTGCGTATATGTACCAAATAAGCGACCAAATAAGCTCGCACCAGGTTCTTATTTAGGAATTAATGATTATTCAATCTCATTGACAATGATGGATGCTTTAGATGTTGCTTGGACTAGTTGGATGCGTGATATTGAACTAGGTATGGCTCAAATTTTCATTGATGAGGAATTGCTTAATAAAACTACTAATCAAGCTACTGGACAATCCGAAAATTTAAATAAATTTAGTAAATTTCAAAGAGCTTTTATTAAATTGAATTTAACTAATTGGAAAATGGCTGGTGATACTGGTATCAAACCAATAGAAGAAATACAATTTGATATTAGAACAGAAGAACATAAAACAACTTGTGAACAAATGTTCTTTAATATAGTTACTCATTGTGGATATTCACCACAAACTTTTGGAATAGGTCAACATGGGAATGTAGCCAGTGGAACAGCTTTAAAGATATTAGAACATAAGTCGCAGCTAACAAGAGAAACTAAAAGCAGATATTTTTCACCTGCTATTAGGGAATTGATCTATCAGATGCAGAAAATTGATCAAGTCTCAGGTTTGAGACCTGGATATGAAATAGAGGATGTAACTGTAAATTTACAAGACTATATAATTACAGACCAAAAAGAAGTATCAGAAGTAATCAGAAACTTAGAAACTGCGAAAGCTGCATCTACTTACACAAAAGTTAAAATGCAGCATACCGATTGGGATGAAGATAAGATCGAAGAAGAAGTTGACAGAATATTAAAAGAACAGGGAATAACATCAGAAATTTTATAAATATAAAAATAATAATTATTATACCTTGATAAATTAAAAAGCATAAAGTATAATAATAATTATTATTTATTAGGAGGTCAGAAATGAAATATTATAAAGATTTTACTAGATTTAAGTGGGAAGATGATAGTTTGTATGAATATAGATATATTATTCATGTAACAGCTATGAAAACAGCTAAATTATTTAAAGACTCTACCAAATTAGCTGAAAAAGATAAATATGATTATTCAACTATATATAATGAATTCTCAATAATTTTAAATGAAATAAAAGAAATGAAGGTTCCTTTTGAATATGTTGAATCCCATGAATTGCTTATGTCTGGATATGAATATTATTTAAAGGCATATAAATCATTGTTAAATTTAGATGATATTACAAAAGAAAAAGCTAATATATCAGTACAATGTATTGAAGTTGGTAATGCATATATTAAAATTTCAGCGTATAAAAACATTGAAATGTTTAATAGTTATGAGGTAAAAATTAAAAACAAAGAAATTAATTAAGGATTGATAAAATGAAAAATCAAGACTATGAGAAATATGCGGATAATTTAATATATGATGCTCAAAATGTAATAGTGTTGATTAGTGACGCTCTTGTTGAACTTCAAGAAAGTATAATAAGAGACCCTGAAAATATAAATAAATATAGAAAGATATATGAAAAAAAAGTTGATAAAATAGCTAAAAATTTTGATATGCAGTGGAAGCAATGGGCGGACAATGATTTAGCAGCATCTTATATTTCTGGAATTAAAGATGCTGAAAAAACATTAAAAAGTCTAGGAAAACAATCTACTTTAACTGATAAAATAAATAATGGAAATATCTTATTAAAAGACTTTCCACCACCGCCAGATATCCCAGAAATTTCAGGACAAGTAAGTTTATTATTTTCTGGTAAATATGCAGATCATAAGACTTTTTTTGGTACATTCCGTCAATCTGCTTATTATAGTCTTGAAGGTCAACAGCTTCAAATAATGCGTGCTGCTGATGATATTTTCCGTCAAACATCTATTATGGCAGGTGAAAAGTATTTTAGTGAGGCAGATATATTTACGAGGCGAAAATTTTCTCAAGAAATGTTAGATCAATTTGCAAAAAATGGAATTAAAACTATTACATATAAAAATGGAGCTAGATATAGCATTGATACTTATTGTGAAACGGTTGGAAGAACATTATCAGCCCACTGTGGCATTCAAGCAAATTTAAATAGACTTACTCAGAGTGGGTATGATCTTGTTATTGTATCGGCTCATTTTAGGGCATGTGAAATGTGTATCCCTTATGAAAATGCTGTTTTATCAATTAATGGTAATCATCCTTATTATGAGAGTATGTCGGATGCAATTAGAAATGGCCTATATCATCCGAATTGTGTTCATGATATTTCTGTGTTCTTTGAAGATATAACACCAGAACTAATTACAAGAGTAAATCCATACGAACAGAAGTTAATTGATAACTTTGGATATGGGGAAGCTCAAAAACTAGCCTATGAAGCTCAACAAAGACAAAGACAAATTGAAAGAAATATTAGAACATGGAAGCGAAGAAAATCTGTGTCATTAGATGATAAAACGAAAAACTTTGCTACTCAGAAAATTTCATTTTGGCAAAAACAGCAACGAGATCATTTGAATGAAAATAAATTTTTACCTAGAAAATATGAGAGAGAGCAGATTAAAAAAGCTCATTAAATCAGAATTTTATATTAACTATGTGATATGTAAATGAAGAACATGCAAAATCATATAAAGATATTTTAGAGGAAAATAGAAAGTTTTTTAAAATATGAGAGGATTCAGATTATATGGATGATATAAAAGAAATGATTAAATGGATAATGGAAAGGTTTATTAATAAATATGGATTAAATATAAAAGATTTAATAAATAAAGAAGAAGTTAAAAATTTCATTATTATAGGTTTACCATATTCTGAATTTGAAAAAGAATATTCAATTGATAGAAATAAAATTATTCAAGAAAATAAAGAGATAAGTCTTGAAAAATTATTTTTACTTTTTTTGAAAGAAGTTAATAATGACAAGGATGTTGACGAATATTTTTATTTTTCTCATTATATTCTAGTACAAAAAATATTAAATCAAGAATTTTGTGATCCTTTTTATATGTAGGAGATATTATGAAAAATTATAAAATAATAATTGAAATTGAAGATTACGAAGGAGTTTATAATCAAATAGATAGTTTCAAAAAAGCTCAAGAAATAGCAGAAAAAAATGCAATGATATATATAATAGGTTAAATGATATGTGTTCAGTTTTTGTTAAAAGCATTGAATCATTAGAGCAATAGAAAGGAAATGATAAGAGAGGTTTTTTAAATGAGAAATAAAATATTTGATTTTATAGAAGATAAAACAATTTTAAATGTAACTAAATTAGAAAATAAAAAAATCTGCATAACTTTTACAACAAATGAAAAATTATATTTAAAATGTGAAGAAATGTGTTTTGAAGGTAAGTATGATTTATTAGCAGAAAAAAAATATAAAACTTCAATTATCTATGACGATACTAAACCAAGAAAATTGAAAAATATAAAATTAAATAAATGCAAAGATTTTAGAGATTTTAAATTTGATTATATTTTTTTGGATAATATTCTATATATATATTGGAGATATATAGGATATTTTAAGATAGAAATGGATTTTGAGCAAGATGAAGTTGATATATTGCGAGAAATGAATTTATATCTATTAGAACATGATAAGTATGGTTCAGAATTTATTATAATTTTTGAAAAAGCTATAAACTTAATAAAAAAAGAGTTGAATCATTAGAAGTTTTAGAGTAATAGAAAGGTTTTTAAAATATGAAAATGAGTAAAGATGATTTTTATTTTTATGTATGCTTAGAATATTATTATCAGACTGAAAAGTTTGATAGATCAATTAGCAATAGAAGAGATTCGCTTAATAATGCAATGTCAGAAACTGGTGAACAAAAGAAACAAATGATGAATTTTGCAAAAGAAATGCATAAAAAAACTATAGGATTGTTAGAATCTAATAAAATATTAAAAAATACTATGAATTATTTAGTAATATTATCTTTTGATTCTTTAGAGGAAATATATGAAACATACAAAGATAAAATAATAGAAGCTAGTGAAATGATAATGAAAAATTGAGTTTTAAAGTATCTGAATGAAATAAACTTAATAAAAAAAAAGAAAGGATGATAAAAATGTATAAACCAGATATAAATGAAAGCAGCAAAGAGAATTTGTTAGCAGAAAATATTAATTTAAAAAAAATTCTTGAGCTTCAAAAAGAAGAAAATGATAATTTAAAAAAGATACTTAAATCAGAAAAGGAAGATGCTGATAAACTTGCGAAGGTGCTTGATGAAATAAAAATATATTGTTTAAAAAATCTAAGGAATCTTGACAGAAGAAAAGACAGCATATATATACAAGGTAAAATAGATGCATTCATAGAAATATATAATATTATAAAAGGAAATAATAGTTAAATTATAAATATTAGAAAGAAGGTCTAAAAATGGCAATTAGCAAAGAATATAATGTTGTAAAACTAAGTTGTGATTATTGCTTTGTGGAAGTTGAGCAAGATTTTGAAAGTTTTGGGGAAGCCGTTGAATATAAAAATAAAAATGGTTGGAGAAGCAACCATGAACGAATAAA
>Ga0307422_1000373_pt1 | contig 26024 bp, 19 predicted proteins | sample SalMarWE160290MG_FD_202153 | JGI IMG/M metagenome (GOLD analysis project Ga0307422, IMG submission 202153) | Salt marsh sediment microbial communities from the Plum Island Ecosystem LTER, Massachusetts, United States - WE1602-90 | ecosystem: Environmental > Aquatic > Marine > Intertidal zone >...
CTATTATTTTAGCTTATATCGGACTCGGAATTATGGTAGGATTATCGGGAACCGGAAGTGCTTATGGCGTATCGATAGCCGGTAATGCGGCAATTGGAGCATTGAAAAAAGATCCGGAATCATTTGGTAACTACATGATCCTCGCGGCCATGCCAAGTACACAGGGTTTGTACGGATTTGTCGGATTTTTCGTGATGCTTAATACTCTCAAAGCTACTCCTGAAATGAACTGGACAATAGCCGGTGCTGTTTTCGGAGCAGGTTTGGCATTAGGACTTGTAGGCTTATTTTCAGCTATTCGTCAGGGACAGGTAGTAGCCAATGGTATTGCCGCTATCGGTTCTGGTTTTAAAGTATTTGGTAATACCCTTATCCTGGGTGTATTCCCTGAACTTTATGCCATTCTTGGTCTGTTGGCCACTATTATGATCAATGGTGCTATAGCCGGATAATCAAGATTTTTAAAAATTACTTTAAATCCTCCCTGAAAATTTTATAATTTTTGGGAGGATTTTTTGTTATTTATTATAATGGACTATTTATTACTCATCCTATCGATTATTATTATAGTACTTGGCTTCATTGGTTGCCTTCTGCCTATATTGCCCGGACCTCCCCTGAGTTTTATCGGAATTCTTATCCTGCATTTTACCAGATTTGCTGACTTAACTCCCAGCACATTATTATTTCTTGGAGGCTTGGCTCTTATCGTTCAGGTACTCGATTATATTGTTCCTGCATGGGGAACGAAAAAATTCGGCGGATCGAAATATGGTACATGGGGCAGTATTCTGGGCCTTATTGCAGGATTATTCTTTTTACCGGCTATAGGTCCTTTTGGTATTATAACCATACTTGGTGGACCCTTTGTTGGTGCATTGATCGGTGAGAAAATTGCCGGGAAAGATTCTAGCGCGGCTATGAAGGCTGCATTCGGATCATTTGTCGGATTTCTTACAGGTACTCTTATGAAGTTGATCACCTCATCGATCATTACCTTTTATTATGTCCGTGAAATCATCCTGCATTTTAAAAATTAAGCATGATTTACCAATGTCTTTGCTATATTCTTATCATCCTCAGTTTTGCATGGCCGGCGGGCAAAGAGGAAAGCTATTACGACTACACACTTGAGAACTTTCGTAACGCAGAACCATTCCTTGAATCCATTGATATATCAAATCCTGATCATCCCAGGTTAAATGCTGTGATTTTTTATCTAACTAATGAAGTAAGGAAAAAAAAGAAAATCAATGTTTTGCTATATGAAAAGAGACTTGAAGAGAGTGCAACCATTCATTGTAACAGTATGATTGAGTATAGTTTTTTCGACCATATTAATACTAAATCGAAAGAACTACGAAGTCCTAACGATCGGGCAATATTTGCAGGTATAGCCAATCCTTTTCTGGCTGAAAATATTATCGAAACATTTGTTTTACAGTATAGTGAAGGAAAGCCTGTTTTCACAGGTGAAAAGGGAATTTTCCGCTACCATCAGGAAGATGAAGCAATTAAACCCCATACCTATCTCAGCCTGGGAGAAGCATTAATTGAGGGCTGGATGAATTCTTCCCACCACAAGGAAAATATCCTATCCCAACAGGCTGTGCAATTAGGATGCGGTACGGCATTCTATCTCAATGAAGATTTTAATGACATGCCAACTGTAATTGCCACTCAAAATTTTCAACTGTACGAAACTGCCAAGAGTAATCCCTGACAAACAGAGGGCATGAAAATGTTTATAACCAGGTTAATCCTGTAAAGCAGCAACAACCACTCTTACCTTGTTGGTATGCGCACGCAGTACTCTGAGATTTCTACCAGCAACTGTTTTTCCGTCAAGGGTTTTAATGGCCTCCATGGCTTCTTTTTTATTCGACATATCCAAAAAGCCGAAACCCTTTGACTTTCCTGTTCGCTTGTCGCGAATGACCTTAATAGCATCTACCTTCCCGATTACCTCGAAAATCTTCTTAATCTCCTCTTCACCGAGAGAATAATTGATATTGCCCACATAGATTGTCATATCGGTAAATTTGAAATTAATAACACAAAACAAGTTAATAAATTAATTTCTCAAAAAATAATTTTAACCGAAGAAATTGACTATCAATTATATCAAAAGCTATCCTGCCAATGATGACACCATGACTGCCTTTATGGTATGTAACCTGTTCTCTGCTTCATCAAACACAATTGAATTTAACGATTCAAATACCTCATCGGTTACTTCCAAGGCTGATAAACCAAATTTAATATTTATTTCACGTCCGACTTTTGTCTCCAGATTATGAAATGCCGGTAGGCAATGTAGAAATTTAACAAGAGGATTGCCTGTTTTTTCAATAACCGATCTATTAACCTGATAGGGCTTTAAAAGACGAATCCGTTCCTCCCAAACTGAATCTGGTTCCCCCATCGATACCCATACATCGGTATAAAGAAAGTCTACATCTTTAACAGCTATTTCCACATTGGATGTGAGCGTTATTGAACCACCTGATTTGTGGGAAATTTGATTGCATTGTTCTACCAGTTTTTCATTGGGTTGACATTGTTTTGGAGCAGCCGCCCTGAAATCCATTCCTAATTTTGCAGCTCCTACCATCAGCGAATTACCCATATTATTGCGGGCGTCTCCCAGGTAACAGAATTTAATCTTATTTAAGGGTTTATTACTATGTTCCCTCATGGTAAGGAAATCTGCCAGTATTTGTGTAGGGTGAAACTCGTCTGTCAGGCCATTCCATACAGGAACACCCGCAAAGGCAGCCAATTCTTCAACAATTTCCTGTGCATAGCCCCGGTATTCGATCCCATCGTAAAATCTGCCTAACACCTTGGCAGTATCTTTCATCGATTCTTTATTTCCAATCTGAGTCCCTGAAGGTCCTAAAAAGGATACATTAGCACCCTGATCAAAAGCAGCCACTTCAAAAGCACACCTCGTTCGGGTGGAAGTCTTTTCAAAAATTAATGCAATGTTTTTGCCTTTGAGTAACTGTTTCTCAATTCCAGACTTTTTTTCTTCTTTTAACTGTGCTGAAAAATCCAATAAATAGGTTATTTCTTCTGCTGTATAATCCAGAAGTTTGAGAAAATGCCGGTTTTTCAATGAAATAGCCATAAGAGTAACTTTAAGTTAGAGATAATTTTAAAGCGTAAAGTTAGCATGCTTAATTTTATTCAGGAATGATGAATATCAGTTTTTTGTATAATTATGCTTTCATAATGTAAATAAATTCATTAAAATTAATTATTAATTTTAGTTCGAAATTAACGTAACTTAATCCTGAATTATGTGCCTTAGGTCAAATAGAGAAGATTTATTGTTAACCTATGAAGAAGTGCTGCGTATATTTAATGAAATTTAAAAAAATGATGCGATTTATTATTGTTTTCCTTATTCTGCTTCTGGCCTGGTCTTGTATGGATACAAAACAGATGGGGATTTATGATCAGGGACGATTGGAATATAAAATATATTATTTAAATGCAAAGGAAAACAATTACGATCCATCTTTTCTACCCAAGAAAATGATACTGGAATTTAATCAGGATTATTCCATTAATCGGATCGATGGTTTTATGGGATTTTTTAAACTGGGTAATATTACTTATTTCCATCACAAAAAGGTTAAAACACATTTAAAAGTACTCGATAAAAGTTATGCATTCCTCGGAGGAAGAAACGAGATGATGTGCTGCTTCGATTGTATGGACGGTATGATCCTTACCGAAGACAAAACATCGCATGATTTTGCCGGATTAAAATCGAAAAAAGTCCTTGTAAGTTTTAAAGAAAAGCCGGACACTTTCTCAATATATTATACTCAGGATATCAATCTTACAAAACCAAATGTGACGAATCCCTATCATGATATCGATGGTGTATTAACCGCATTTCGTCTTACCATGGGACCCTATCTCATGTATTTCCAGGCAACAAAATTTGAAGCTGGCCGATCGCCAAAAGAAGAAATGATCATTCCCGATGATGCCCTGGAAGTTAATCGAAACGAACTGGTAGTTATTCTGAACAGGCTGATGAAACAAAATATTTAGATACAAAGGATTCTTTATTATCTATTACTAGCCATTTTCACTCAGGAATTCTTCAATTGTTAAATAATATTTTTATTTCTTTCCGGTTTAATACACAGGCTTATTAATTTTGAACGTTAAATCAGTTCAATGTGTATTTTATGGTCATTGCGAGAAAGAAAAATAGAAAAGGGTCGGCTGCCGGTAAACGAAAAGTAAGAGGCAATATTTTTCGTGATGAACGGTTTAAGATTCTTATTGCGCTGATTTTGCTTGGTTTCTCTTTTCTCCTGCTGGTTTCACAGATATCCTACCTTTTTACATGGAAGATCGACCAAAGTTTTGAATGGTCGGTAGCCTGGCGAAATGCTGATATTGTTGTTGAAAACTGGGCAGGCAAAATTGGAGCTTTTCTGGCAAACCTTACTATTAACAAATGGTTCGGTATCTCAGCCTGTTCATTTCCATTTCTAATAGCCCTTACAGGGCTTTACCTACTCAGGATTAAATTCGTTCCCCTTGGTAAGACACTTATTATTACCATGCTGTCCGTAATAGTCTTTTCGATATGGCTGGGTTTTTTTTCGGGGACCAATGAGATATTGGGTTCAGGACCCGGGGGACGACATGGATATTTTATGAGTGAATGGCTAACCAGCCTGCTGGGAAGTATTGGTGTTTTTATTCTATTGTTGATTATTTCAACAGCTATTATTCTTTATAGTTCTGAGAAATCACTTTCCATAGCCCGGCAATTTTTAATAAAACTGATTCCTGCATTAGCCGGTATTCTTAAAAGAACAAGCGAACCTTCCCTGGAACAACAGGAATCTGATTTAACTGATAACAATATAGAGGATTTCAAACAGGATGAAATGGAGGATGACGATCTTGTTTTTGAAACAGAATTTCCTCAAAGGGAAAAAACTGGAGAATCGGATAATTTTACTGTTAAAACCATTTCAAAGGATGATTCGGATGAAGATACTGAATATGAGAAAGTAAAGCTAACTGTTGAAGAGGGAGAAGCAGAGGAAGAATTTAGTGAAAATCGTGAACTGGAAGATTTTGATCCAACGCTGGATTTATCTTCATATGTACTTCCTTCGCTGGATTTACTTGAAAAACACGATAACGAAAATACAACCGTAACCAATCAAGAATTAATCAGTAATAAAAACAAGATAGTTGAAACCCTGGGGCATTATAAAATCCAGATCGACAAAATAAAGGCAACAATCGGACCTACTGTTACACTATATGAAATTGTCCCTGCCCCAGGTGTCAGAATTTCAAAAATAAAAAATCTTGAAGATGATATTGCGTTAAATCTGTCTGCATTGGGAATTCGGATTATTGCCCCTATACCCGGACGTGGTACTATCGGAATAGAAGTGCCAAATCAGACACCTGAAATTGTTTCCATGCGGTCCTTGCTTGCTTCTAAAAAATACCAGGAATCGGATTATGATCTTGCTATTGCTCTGGGGAAGACCATCTCGAACGAGACTTTTGTTTTTGATCTGGCTAAAATGCCTCACCTGCTTGTTGCAGGGGCTACAGGTCAAGGTAAATCAGTAGGGCTAAATGCTATTATTGCGTCCCTTCTATATAAAAAACATCCTTCCCAGCTTAAACTTGTACTGATTGATCCCAAGAAGGTTGAGCTTACATTATATTCCCGTATCGACAAGCATTACCTGGCCAAAATCCCTGATTCGGAAGAGGCTATTATTACCGATACTCAGAAGGTTATATACACTCTGAACTCGCTCACTATCGAAATGGATCAGCGCTATAATTTGTTAAAGAAAGCGCAGGTCAGGAATATAAAAGAGTATAATAGGAAATTTATTAAGCGTAAGCTTAATCCCGAAAACGGTCATCGGTATATGCCTTATATTGTTGTGGTGATTGATGAATTTGCCGATTTAATTATGACGGCCGGCCGCGAAGTAGAAACTCCCCTGGCTCGACTGGCCCAGCTGGCACGAGCCATAGGAATTCATTTGGTCATAGCTACACAACGTCCCACAACCAATATTATTACCGGTGTTATCAAGGCTAATTTCCCAGCACGTATAGCATTTCGTGTCACCTCAATGATCGATTCCCGTACAATCATCGATCAACCCGGCGCGAATCAGCTGATTGGTCGGGGTGACCTGTTATTTGCTCCTGGCAGTGAACTCATCCGTCTGCAATGCGCTTTTATCGATATTCCGGAACTTGAAAAAATTACAGAATTCATCGGAAACCAGCGTGCCTACCCTACCCCCTATTTTCTACCTGAATATGTCGATGAGAATACCGGAGATGGTTTATTGGAATTTGATCTGAGCAAACGCGATGGACTTTTCAACGATGCCGCACGACTTGTGGTTGCCCACCAGCAAGGCTCAACATCCCTAATACAACGAAAATTTTCTATCGGATATAACAGAGCCGGCCGTATTATCGATCAGTTGGAGGCTACCGGTATTGTTGGCCCCTTTGAGGGCAGCAAGGCCCGCCAGGTATTGTTCCCCGATGAATACTCTTTGGAACAGTATTTGAAATCACTTGATGAATAAAATCTGCATGTCATGAAAAATAGTTGCTTTATATTATTTGCCTTACTGGTCTCACTATCGATAAATGCACAACAAGATCCGGAGGCAAAGAAAATACTTGATCGCGTATCGGTAAAAACAAAAGAATATTCAACTATTCAGGCCGATTTCGAATTGATTATTGAAAACCGTACTGAAAATCATAAAACAAACAGTAAAGGCATAATAAAAATAAAGGGCAGGAAATATTATATGGAATCGATGGGATCAAAAGTATTTTTCAATGGTAAAACCCTTTGGACTTTCATGGAGGATATTAAGGAAGTAACCATCAGCGAACCTGATGAATCGTCTGACGATTTTATCGAAAATCCAGCCCTAATCTTCGATTTTTATAATCGCGATTTCAAATACCGATTGGTCGGAGAAGTTAGAACAGATGCAGGCTGGATGTTTGAAATCGATTTATATCCAGTAAATCTCGATCAACCCTATTCACGTTTTAAAATTCTGATAATTCGCGATACTGAAGAGCTCTATATGGTTAAGGCCGTTGGTAAAGATGGAATCGACTACACGGTATATATACGAAATGCAGAATATAATCAACCTCTCAGTGACGATATCTTTATTTTCAATCAGGCGAAGCATAAAAGTGTTGAAATTATTGATCTGCGATTCTAGAACTGTTTAAGCCTCCCTCGGGTAAGAAATCCTGGCGTGATAAATATTTTTTAACCGGGTTTTGAATACCTCTTTGACAGCAGAAATATCTTTGTAAGTCACAGGAGCATCTTCAAACTGATTATCTTCAAGCTGTCTGGAAATGATCTTTTCCACCAGGCCTGAAATCGATTCCTGGCTATAATCCGTTAAACTCCTAGAAGCAGCTTCGACAGAATCAGCCATCATTAATACTGCCATTTCCTTTGAAGAAGGTTTTGGTCCTGGATATGAAAAGTTCTTAACATCGACGTCCTGTTCAGGATATTTTTTAATATAGGAACGATAGAAATATTGCACTGTAGTAGTTCCATGATGTGTTCTGATAAAGTCGATGATGGGTTCCGGTAAATTGAATTTTTTTGCCATTTCTACGCCTTTCTCAACATGACCTAAAATGATCCCGGCACTTTTCTCAAATTCAAGTATATCGTGTGGATTAAATCCACTCGTTTGATTTTCAATAAAATATATAGGTTCATCCATCTTACCGATATCATGATAAAGAGCGCCGGTACGAACCAGTAAAGGATTGCCTCCAATATGGTGAATGGCCTCTTCCGAAAGATTGGCCACCTGCATACAATGTTGGAATGTTCCGGGGGCTATCTCAGCCAATTTTCTGAGTAATGGCTGATTTGTATCCGAAAGTTCCATAAGGGTAGTATCGGAAAGAAAGCCGAATACCTTTTCGAAAACGTAGATTAACAAAAAGGATATTAAAATAAGAACTCCATTTATTCCGAAGTTGGCAAAATAGGTGAAGTTTATCAGTGACAGGTTTCCTTCGTTAACCAGAAGAATACCTACATAGGCTATACTATATGTAATAACAACCAACAAGGCTGACAGAAAGAAACGCGAACGCCGGTATAAATTTGTGAGACTAAAAATCGCTACTATTCCGGCAATTATATTGAGTACAACAAATTCATAACTATTAGGGGCAATAATTCCAATAATAAGTATTGTAAGTACATGCACAAATACAGCCACACGCTCATCGAAAAAAGTCCGTAAAATAATGGGTAAAATGGCAAAGGGAATAATATAGAAACTGATTTGTTCAACTCTAACCATAGTACTGGCGACAAATACCATTAGAACTACCAGAAAAAGAATGAATGAGGTTTTTACTACATCGCGTAAAAGTTCCCTTCGAAAGTTATATAAGAATACATAAATCAGGATTAATACAAAAAATACAAAAATCAGCTTTCCTGCCAACACCAATATAGTATTCACATTTCGTTGCTGATCGCCGTAAGCTGCTTTGAGTGATTGAAGTACCTGGAATATTTCAGGTGTAATTATCTCTCCATTCGATACAATTAATTCTCCTTGCTGAATCATTCCTTTTCTCGTGGAGATTTCACCTAAAAGCGCATTTTTCTCACGTTCAGAGGCCTCCTGATCGTAGAATACATTAGGTGTAATAAACTGTTCTATCTCATATTCATTGAAAAATTTATTGAATTTTTTCCGATACCAGTTGTTCTTATAAGTTTCGTCATCTTCAAGTTTAATCCTGATATCTTCATAGGCCGACATAGAAGTATGGATCTTTGATAAGCTAATTTCATCGGCTATGTTACCCCGGAGTAATACAATATCAGTATTTGGAGTTAATGTAAAGTCACCCTCTGGTATTTCAATAATTCCATTTACAAAAGTTTTTTCCAGCAAAGAATAAATATATCCGCTGTAGTATTCCTGCATTTCGCGTAGCATTGCATATTTTTTACTACCCCTGTATTCATCTTCGCTGTCAATGTTGAATTCTTTCAGAGCATAAGCTATCCATTCACTGTTAAAATTTTCCCTGAATTTGTTTAATTGTTCAGCCGAATAATATACATCGAAAGCAAAGAACAACTTAACTTCAGCAAGAACCGAATCTTTTTCAGCCTTGAATTCCTGGTCAGTTTTCAGAATTGAAAACTTAAAGGGTGCTGTAAGATCTAATTCTTTCCAAGGACTGGCAACCTGAAACTCATAAGTAAATCTACGTTCTCTTGGCATCAAATATGCCAGTATGAAAAAAGTTACTACAAATAGCAGGATGGTGCTTACAAATTTGTAGTTGTTTTTTATTTTCTCAAAAAATGGATGCATACTTCGTGTAATTCACGCTAAAAATACCAAAAAAAATGATTTCTCACGGAATACCTATAAATGATTCAAAAAATAGATCATTCAATTAACAGTATTGACATTGATTTGTTTGAAATAGAATTCATTCACACTATTTTTGGATAAAGATCGGATTATGATCAAGATTATTTGTCCACTCACTTTAATTCCGCTGCGTAGTGAACCTGATCACCGCTCAGAACAGGTCAGCCAGATGCTATTTGGCGAAACTGCCAACGTTATAGAAGAGAAGCAAAATTGGTATAAAATTGTTCCGGACTTTGACTCCTATGCCGGATGGCTGGAAAAAGATTCGGTGGATGTGATACCTGCCGGAGAAAAGAATCAAAAGAAGATGATAGTTAGGGAACCCTTTCTCAAATTAAGGTATAAAGATGAAAATTTAATTATTTGTGCAGGTTCTGAAATTCCACTGCCCGATACAAATGGAACTATTGTCATAAAAGACAAAAGTTTTCAATCAAATTTCAATTTTTCAGAGGAAAATTCGATCCCGAGTGATGCCTTGAAATTCATTAACACTCCCTATCTGTGGGGAGGGAGAACGGTTTTTGGAATGGATTGTTCAGGATTTATACAAATTGTATTCAAGATCAATAACATAAACCTTCCTCGCGATGCCAAGGATCAGGCAAACATGGGTATCGGACAGGAATCATTCAGTAAGATTCTGGCTGGTGATCTGGTATTCTTTGAGAATGAAAATGGAAATATCACCCATGTAGGATTATACCTTGGCGATAACAAAATAATCCATGCATCTAAATGGGTCAGAATTGATACAATAGATGAAAAGGGTATTTACAGGAAAGAGTTGAAAATGTATACCCATATACTCAGGTGTATCAGACGTATTGAATAATGACGCTTAGTCGAGTTTAGAGTATGGAGTTCAGAGTTGAATGTATATCTGGACTGGCAAACAATAAATTCCACAGCAACATTGTACTAATCTATAGAATCATCCCTGCACAGATAGTCTCATTAGTAGCCTCATCGATCAGTACCACACTTCCGGTAACCCGATTGACTTTATAGGAATCGAAAAGTAATGGTTTGGTAGTACGCAATGTCATCTGACCAATTTCATTCAATGCCACATTCTTATCCTTCTCAACTTTTGCCAGTGTATTGACATTTACTTTATAATCCACTGATTTCACAATACACTTTGCTTCATTTGTGGTATGACGGATTACATATTTTCCGCCGGGAACTAAGGATTTATCATTCAACCAACAGAACATCATGGTAATGTCCTGCGAAACTTTTGGCTGATTGTTTTCAGACACTATCATATCGCCCCTGCTGATGTCGATGTCATCTTCGAGGGTTACAACAACTGATTGGGGAGGGAAAGCAGAATCAAGCTTTCCATTCATTGTTTCAATTGACTGTATTTTGGTTGACAGTCCGGAAGGTAACACAACAACACGGTCGCCTTTTTTCATTACACCTCCTGCAACACGACCTGCATATCCCCTGAAATCATGATATTCCTGCGACTGTGGCCTGATTACATATTGTACCGCAAAACGGGGATCCGTAAAATTCCTGTCATTGGCAATATGAATATTCTCGAGAAGATACATTAATGTCGGACCATCATACCAATTCATTTTTTCCGACCTGTCAACTACATTATCCCCCTTAAGCGCACTGATGGGGACAAAACGAATATCCTGTACTTCAAATTTATCGGAAACACTTTCGTAATCATTCCTGATTTTTTCAAACACTTCCTCCTTATAATCCATCAGATCCATTTTGTTCACACATATTATTATGTGTGGAATTCTCAAAAGAGTAGCAATATAGGAATGACGAAGTGTTTGCTCCACCACTCCATTTCTTGCATCCACAAGTATTATTGCAGCATTGGCTGTCGATGCCCCGGTAACCATATTGCGTGTGTATTGAATATGCCCCGGCGTATCGGCTATAATAAATTTACGTTTGGGTGTGGCAAAATAACGGTACGCAACATCGATGGTAATACCCTGTTCCCTCTCAGCTCTCAGACCATCAGTCAGCAGGGCCAGGTTTACCTGTTCTTCGCCCCTGTTAAAACTGGCTAGTTCGATAGCCTCCATCTGATCTTCAAAAATAGCCTTGCTATCGTAAAGTAAGCGTCCGATCAAAGTGCTTTTTCCGTCATCGACACTACCAGCTGTAGTGAAGCGTAAAAGCTGCATATTCAAATATCCGTCCTGCTTTTCCTGAAATTCAGTCATGTAATTTTGTTTTGTTCAAAGTTCAGAATTTTAAGCTCAGTCTAAATCTGACACTTATAATTCTCAATTAAAAATAACCTTCTTTTTTACGATCCTCCATAGCAGCATCAGAACGCTTATCGTCATATCTCCCGCCCCGCTCCGTAGTTCTTGTAGCAGCTACTTCCTTAATAATATCTTCAAGTGTATTGGCCTTTGATAGTGTTAATCCAGTGCAAGTGATGTCACCAATTGTACGGCATCGTATGTCAAGCTCCTCGATTTTCTCGCTATCCTTAAGTTGCATAAAAGGTGCTTCAGCCAACCATACCCCATCGCGATTAAACACCCGGCGTTTATGTGTAAAATACAGATTGGGGATTTCAATATCTTCCATGTAGATATATTGCCATACATCCATCTCGGTCCAATTACTCAGGGGAAATACCCTAAAATGTTCACCCATTCTTTTCTTTCCGTTAAAGAGGTTCCATAATTCGGGCCGTTGGTTTTTTGGATCCCATTGACCAAATTCATCACGATGCGAAAAAAAGCGTTCCTTTGCCCTAGCCTTTTCTTCGTCACGACGACCACCTCCAAGTGCAGCATCGAATTTGAATTCTGCAATAGCATCAAGTAAAGTCACTGTTTGGAGTACATTCCTGCTGGCATTGACACCAGTTTCCTCCACCGCTTTCCCTTTATCGATAGAATCCTGAACATAACGGACAATACATTTTGCAGCGGTTTCTTCAGCCAGTCTGTCTCTGAAGTCAAGTGTTTCCTGAAAATTGTGTCCGGTATCGATATGCATTAGCGGGAAAGGCACCTTAGCAGGCCAGAAAGCTTTGCGTGCTAAATAATACATTACAATGGAATCTTTCCCTCCTGAAAATAATAGGGTTGGACGTTCAAATTGTGCTGCCACTTCGCGGATCAGATAAATCGATTCTGCTTCAAGCTCCCGCAAATGGTTGATAACATATTTTTCCATGATAAATGAAATTCTCTAATCGAAAAAAATACACCGCTTTGTTTTAGCGGTGTGCAAATATAATAAATCCTCTTTAACCTTCTAAATCGATATCGGTACAGTATTGCTTCATCAGAGAAGTACAATCCGGGAGGTATAGTTCTTTCCTGAAATATCGAGTGAAATCAGATAGGTTCCCTTTTTAAGCAATGTAAGATTGAGGCGTCTGCAAAAATAGTTCTCTACCTTTTCATCATTAAAGGAATAATAAATTTTTCCCAAAGGATCGTAAACCCTTATACGAAGGGGAGCCATCAGAGGGGATTCCATTTCGAGGGTGATAAAGCCATTTGAAGGATTAGGATAGGTCAAAATTTTAAATTTTGATTCCAGTCCTGTATCATCTATCCCTCCGGGCCATTGGGAGGCTGTCCAGAGGCCCCTCCCATGCGTAGCAATCACAATTTGCTGATCCTGAATATACATCTGCCAAACAGAAACGGCCGGCAATCCATTATCGGCATAGTGCCATGATAATCCGTTATCGGTACTTTCAAAGATCCCAATTTCCGTTCCAGCCCAGATAATATCGGTATTGTAAGGGAATACAAGTAGCGAATAAACCATAACATCGGGGAAACCATTACTGCTTGTATCGGCTACAAATCCCGATATATCTTCCCAGGACTCTCCCATATCGGTTGTACGTAATATCTTAGGTTTATGATCGAGAGAAAAAAGCAAGTAGGCTGTTGCCGAATCAATTGGGTGTGTGGCAATTGAAGTTATATAACCCAGCTCCGCTTCAGTATAATTGGTAAGTTTTTTAAAAGTCTCACCATAATCATCAGAGACATACATATTCAGATCAGGATCCTCGTACATTCCTGCTCCTGCCCATACTATGGATGGACTTGCCAACGAAACTTCGACATTATGCGAACTGGTAACCTGTCCGAATACCGACCAGCCTGTATCGATTTCGACAAGCTCCCATGGATACCTTCCAACACAAAAATTTGTATGACGGAATACTCCATCGTCACCTACTGCAAAAACCAAATCGGGATTAGCAGGTGAGTGGGATAAGCGTGTAATAAAGGGTCCGCTTCCCGTCATGCCCTCGGTTACAGCACTCCATGTTTCTCCACCATCGGTCGATAACCTAATGGCATTATAATAAGAAGAAGCCAGTATACGATGTGGATACAACGGGTGCCACAATGCCTCAAAGCCATCCCCTCCTACCCTATCATCATATTCGGAAGTTGAGCCAGCTATTAAACCGGGAGGTGACTGCCAGGTTCCGTTATCCTGCATACCTCCGATAAATTCGAATGCACCGGGCTTTTTGGCCACACCATAAAATTGTGTCGTAATATAACCATTCTTAATCTGCTCCCATGATAAGCCTTTATCATACGAAATTCCCAGACCCCCATCATTTGCCTCAAGAATCATATATTCCTCGTTCTCTTCATCAGTAATAGCAAATTTCATATCATGATGATCGACATGCAGGTCACTATTACGGTTATTATCAGCCAGAATAGTGGTAGATGCATCCTGTAACATCAGGGTACCATACTGAATGTTGATTGATGAATGAGGAAGGGTATAAGCATTCCATGTTTTATCTTCCGGCAAGGTAGGCCAGATAAAATACAGCATTTTATAGAAATGGCCCCCATTAACTGCTATTTGCGGATCGGAAGAATTAGAATAAGTCGTGGCATGAATGAAAATATATTCCCTTCCTCCGATATCATCATCAAATTCCCTTTCAATAATATTGAATAGCCCATCGTTTTCCTGGTCACGGAAAGAGATCATTAATTGTCTGTTGTTATCCGTATCCCATGCCTGAAAGGGAACATTTACATAATTCCGGTAAGTATAATCTTCAGGAGGGACACCAGGCCCTTCACCTGCCGGCACTGTAAAACGATGGGCCTTTTGCGATATTCCCGGACCAAAACGTATTTCTACACTCACAAAATCCTCTTCTTCAACATCGGCATCTTCTTCCAAACCTGTGGTCATGCCTCCCCGCAGATAGTCACCTCCAAAATTCACAAACTCCATGTATGAGCCGGTTCCAAAGGTATCGACCCTTATTACCATAGGTTCGCTAATACGGGTAGTATTGCGGAATGTCATGCTACCAAGGTATACCCCTCCAATATATATTTTAAACTTATTGAAAGGATCGGCTATTATTACGTTGTTAAACCAGCCCTGAACACCCAGAAAATGAATAAAAGTAAAATCATAATCGTTGTGCTTTCGCCAACTTGCTGCACCATCTGTAGAAAAATACACGTCAGTCCTTAAGTCAGGAGCTTCGGCACTGGTATAAATATAGCTGGTATCGGCAGGGCTGACTGTAACAGAAAACCTGTATCCCGTAGCAATGCCCTGGTAGGCATTGAACCATGTTGAACCATGATTGTAGGATTTTATAATACCCAGGCTATTCACTGCTGCATATAGTGTAGCAGGATCTCCCGGATTGGGAGCTAAATCCTGTACAGAATAGCCCTTATAATAAACAGTATCCCAGACCAGTCCCCCATCGTACGATTTAAAAATACCTACATTGGTGGCAACAACCAATTCATTGACATCATTTTCATTAATTACAATTTTATTTACCCATCGGAAATTATCACCCTCAACAGTGGATTCCAGCTGAACCCAGGTCTGTCCTTTGTCAGTCGATTTAAAGATCCCCGCTCCGTTTACCATACCAAAGCCTCCATAACCTTCGCCTGTGCCCGTAAATAATACATTATGATCAGAGGGTGCCATTGCCAGTGTATTCGTTGCAAGGGTGGGGACGTTCTCTGTCAGATTTTGCCAGCTTTGCCCGCCATTACTGGTTTTCCAAATCCCACCGCTTACTGCTGCTGCAAACCAGGTTTGGTTAGTCGCATCATCCGGATCGATAATTACTTCACGGGTACGGCCTCCCACATTACCCGGACCACGTTGTTCCCAGATAAAAGTACTTTTTGCAGATTTATTATTTCGCAAATTCCTGAGAGCCTTTTGATATTCCCTGTAAGCATAATTAGTTTCGTACCCGTTCCTTTTCTGACCAAATGATGTGGTAATTTGACGGTAAAATTCTGCAAATCCTTCAGGTTTGTCGTAACCTTCTTTTTCGAATTCACCATTAGAAAACCGGGATGAAAGCATTGGAAAATAGAGGCTTGACCCAACTCCGATAAAAATTATTATCAGAGAGATTAACAGGAGACGATATTTTGTTTTCAACTTCATTGTATAGTTAAAATCCTATTAATATTCGACATTTTCAAATCCTGTTTTCCTATAGCCGAGAATCAGAACTGTGTCAATTCTGGCCCTGAATTCATCGTAAAATCCTGCCCGGAGAAAAATTACATCTTTAATATCCTCAGGATAAAATGCCAGATTCTCATAAAAAGCCATAGCCAGATCGTATATAAACCCTGTTAATACAGAATTTTCAGTTACATATCCGTCCACACTTACATATTTAATTCCGTAGGTATTCGTACTGATCAACTCCAACTGCTCACCCATAACCACTGAAAAAGAAGTATCGGAATAGGATACCCTAACACGTACATCCGAATTATAGATTTTATCGATAATAAGATAATCTTCCCTATTAGGATCGAGGGCTGTTACAAGATCATAGGGTTCCAAAATATTGCCTTCAATTTCACCTCCCTGAAATTCGAATGCTATCCAGTTATCGGCAAATAAATTCGGATAGCCTTCCTGGTATTCTATATCATATTCCTTCTTTGTGCAGGCGAGGAAAATAAAAATCAAAATCGATAGTAATATGATTGTCTTTATTTTCATTCTAATCTTGTTTTCTCCATAATACATCAATTTCTATTCCATCGTTCGGAGGATCGAGCAACCGAATAGTCCAGCTTAGAGTCGAGCGTGTGTAGCTGCCCTCGTATGCAGCATACCTGCCCAGATATCCTTCACCGGCAAGAAGCACCAGTTCGTTATTCCCCAGATCGACAAACCTACCGGGCATTTCAAGGTTGTAATAACCGAGAATCTCCTTACATTCGTAAAGACCCTTTTCATAAATTTTCCGAATTTTCGATTCCACAGGATCCCAGTTTGTACCATTATAGGTGCCAGAAAGATCGTTACTGCTGACATCGTGATGAGTTACTGCAACAATCCTGTCGGCTTCACCAATTATTCCGTCCTGGTTTTCGGCCATATACCTTATAATATACACGCCAGTTTTTGAAACATCCACTTCACCAAATGTATAAACCTGTAAGGTTTCTCCGTTCGATTCGGCTGTTGCTCCCGGATCGGTATATTCAGCCGTATCGGAACGCAACAATGAGATGAACTCGCCTTCTTCAATGGTGAATTGAGGGATGTACGATACATGTGATACTTCTTCTGTCTTGTACCACTTTTCACACCCCGGAAGAATGACAAGTATTACTATACTATATATTGCTATCCTCCTCATTTTTTTTATTCGTCCGATTTTACATCCCACCATACCTTCTCCCACACAGGTTTTATTTCAGGGGTATAAGGATTCCCTGAAATTTCTGATTCCGGAAAGATCAAGCGCTTCGGAAACCGGCCACTGGTTACATTGTTGACAGAAACCGTAAATTCACCGGGAACATAGTTCTCATCATCAGGCGTAACTCTACTTATTTCAGGGTAATGTGTCCTATTCGATTCAAAAAATGTTTCGAGATTTTGTATTCCAGCCAGGGACACCCACTTCTGCGTAATTATTGCTTTGATAAATACTTCCAGCGGACTGCCTTCCGTCGGAAAGCGGTACTGATTGTTAAGGTAACCTTCTATCAGATCTGTAAATTCTTCAACAGGACGACCTGAAAGTGATAAAACACGGAGATAAGCTTCCGTGAGACCTTCATTAAATTTATCCCTGGCATCAGAGTAACTTGCTGTATTATAACGTATCATAGCCTCAGCCTGCAGGAAACAACTTTCTGTATAGCTCATCAGATATACAGGAGCATTGGATAAAATAACCGGTTTCGAATAGCTGGAACTATTCGTACCCGACGGTTCATCGGGAGCATTGTAATCACCCTGCATCAAGGATTTATGGGCTCCTCCTGTAGCAGGAGTGAAGAACATATAGTTCAGCCGGTCGTAATCGCTGTTTTCAAGAAGGTAGCTGTGCAGGGTACGGCTTAGAATCAGGTTCGGATTCCCTCCAAAAACTACTATTTCAGTTTCGTAGAGTGGATTCCGCTGACCCGACAGATTCTGAAAGTAATTGAAATAGGCATCATCCGAAAGAAAGTCAACTTCATCATCGTACAAGGCTTCAATTCCGGTACGGGCTATTTCTGGCCTCACTTCACTCTGGCGTAGGTATATTTTTAGCAGCAATGTATTGGCAAATTCTTTCCACAGATCCATATCACCATTAAATATTAAATCCCTCTCTGCAGGTTCTTTCATGTCCTCGATATCAAAATCTTTATCAAGTGCTGTATTAATGCGAATTATCAGACTATCGTAAATATCCTGTCCCTTTTCATAATTCGGTGTCAAGTTGTTCATCTCACCAGCGAGCGCTTCGGAAAAAGGTATCTCATCGTACAGGTCGATCAATACCTGAAAAGTATAGGCCTGCATTACCGTAGAAATCAGGTAATAGTTCCATTCCTGTTCGTGTAACGATTCCTGCCTGACATATTCAAAAGCTTTAAGTGCTCCCGAATACAGTTCTCCAAACTGGTTATCATCAAAACTACTACTGTTAATATCGTAGGAATCGATACCTGAGTATTGCGATGCACCGGGCGACTGGGTAAGGTGTTGCGACCATAAGGCTCCTAGAACCTGGTATCGGCCACCCATAACATAAACCACCGATGTTATTCCCGATGGCAATACCATTTCATAATCAACTTCAGCCGGATTATTGGGGTCTTCGTTAATATCAAGCCAATCCTGGCATCCCCATAAATACAGGAAAATTAAAAGAATTGGTATGTATTTTACTATCTTCATTAAAAAGTCACTCTCAGGTTAAATACTATGCTTCGTGTAGTGGGCTGTGCACCATATTCACCAAAATCGGCCAAAAGATCATTGCCGAAAGTCGTCATCTCCGGATCAATATAGGTTTGACACGCTGGAGTAAATAGTAATAAATTGCGACCGATCACGCTAATATCGAGCCTTTCGAAGGGAGTTTTTTCAAGCACAGTTGCCGGCAAATTATAGGATAATACTACTTCGCGCAACTTCACAAACGACCGGTCGATCAATGAGGCACCATCAATTTCGATTCCTCCGTTTCCCCAGAAATTTACAAGATTAGTAGCATCAATAGGTTTTGTATTCTCAGCATAAATAGGTTCACCGTCTGCATCTTCACCGATTTCAACCACGGAATTGGGAATAATAAAAGGTTCGCGATTGTTGTACAGGGTTTCCGGAACAGTACCGGACCATAGCGTGATATTCTTTGTTCTGGAGTACATCAGCCCACCCTGCCGGAAATCGAAACGAAACGAAAGAGAAATATTTTTCCAGGTAAGACTGTTGGATAAGCCTCCAAAGTAATTATGCTGACTGTTTCCATAAGTGACCAGTTCATCATCGGCTACCGGCAAACCCTGATTATCGACAATCATTTGCCCGTCAGCAGTGTATGCCGGACCGCGAGCCTGGAATACTCCAATTGGCATACCCGGTATGGCGAGCCAAACGATCTGTTGTCCGCCATCGACCCTGAGTGCATTCAGTTCAGCACTCTCAAGTTGATTGTTGAGGTAGTTCAATTTATTCCTGTTGCGTGTAAAATTCAGACCTACCTCCCACTCAAAGTGATTCCTCCTGACAGGAGCAACTGTTATCAACGATTCGATACCATAATTGGTAATTTTTCCAAGGTTTTTCATCTGCCGGCTATACCCTGATGAATAGGCTACCGGGGCAGGCCATATGAGATTGGTAGTTGATTTATGATACCAGGAAAAATCGATGGAAAAGCGATTGTTGAAGAAACGCAAATCAGTACCGGCTTCATATTCATCGGTTAGTTCGGGTTTTAGCTGATCGTTGGCCATCACATCACTTACATCATAAGCATTTACCTGGCTTCCACCTATTGTCAGAGGATAGGAGAAGTACCCGAAACCATCGCTGTGAAATCCCCGTGTAAATATCGAATACACCTGGTAAGGTGCGGCATCGTTACCAACCCTGGCCCAGCTTGCCCTTATTTTTCCATAGGTAAGTACTTGTTTTATTGAGGGGAAAAGTTCTGAAAAAATAAATCCAGTATTCACTCCCGGAAAGAAATAGGAATTATTTTCGAGTGGCAGGGTTGAGCTCCATTCATTTCTGACGCTAACTGCAAAAAACAGCATGTTTCTATAAGCCACATCGGCACTACCATAAACGCCAGCCGTACGTACCATTACCGAAGCCTCGCTGGCATTGGGCGGCTCATCGGAATTCTGGAGGTTGTAATAATTATCGATACTCAGGTATTGGATAGAGGCACTTACTCCACGAGCCTTTCGCTGGTTGAGCGATTGCCCGGCCATCATGTTAAAATCCCAGTTTTCATACTCTTTTCTATAGGTAAATATTACATCGCTGTTAAGCTGCATCTGGTATGTAGAACCTTCACTCACTGATCCCGGATCGAATACTGCCGAATACTGGTTGTTTCCAATTGGTTCAATCCGGCTACGCCAGCTCTTTCGCTGTTCATTTGAAATATCGGCACCTATACGCCATTTGAGGGCTAGATTCTCTATAAACGAGTAATCGAAATTGAGGCTTCCGAAAAAACGGTCCTCGTTATTATTGTTGCCATTGTGTTCAAGTATCTGATAGGGATTAACCGTATACAAAGAGTAATGATTATCAACAGCATTGAAGTCTATTCCCAGGTCGGCCAGCTCACGAAGACTTATATCGCGGGGTGTTTGCATTATCATATTGTAGACCGATTGTTCCCCCTGTCCTGTTGGAACGAAACTGTTCATCTTTTTTACATAGTTAAAAGAACCGGTGGATGTAAAACGCTTTGTTATTTGTTGCGATGCCCTGAGCGAAACCGTATGCTTGGAATAACTGTCAGCATTGGTTGGAAAAATTCCATCCCATTGAATGTTCGAATAGGATAAATAGTAGGTCGATGATTCATTCCCTCCGCTGAAGGAGATTGAGTTATTAATACTTTTTCCTGTCTCAAAGAATTCTTTTACATTGTCGGGTAAAGGTCGATAGGCTTTTACTCTTAAAGTATTGTCAACTTCGTGTCCCCAGGGACGAAAACGGGAATCGAATGCAGGTCCCCAGCTCATATTCTCATACAACACTGCATTTCCATTTATACCCTGCCCGTAATCATTCTGGTACTGAACCAAACGCAAAGGGGCTTCAAATGTCACGGAAGAGTTGAATGATATCTGTGACCGGGTACTCTTCGTTCCGCTTTTGGTTGTAATTATAATCACTCCATTCGCTGCTCTTGAACCATATAATGCCGTGCCTGCGGCTCCTTTTAAAACTGAAACCGATTCAATATCATCGGGATTCAGGTCGTTAACTTTATTCCCAAAATCAGTGCCTCCGTTAATTGAATTGCTGCCCGATTGTGCATTGCTTACCGGAACCCCATCGATTATAAAAAGAGGTTGATTGCTACCTGTCAATGAAGAAACTCCGCGCATCATTATTCTTGTTGAAGCTCCCGGTGCCCCTGAAGCAGAGGTTATATTCACGCCCGCTACTTTACCTTGTAAAGCATTCAAAACACTCCGGTTATTTCCTTCAGTCAAATCATCGCTTGTCACTGCAGTAACAGAATAACCCAGCGATTTTGCCTCTCTTGAAATACCCAGAGCAGTTACCACCACTTCATCGACCGTGTACAATTCGGTTTGTAGCCGGACATCGATAATATCACGACCAGCTATGACCACACGCTTTGTCAGCATTCCTACAAAACGAAATTCCAGCGAGTCCGCCTCCATTGAAACCTCAATCGAATAAAAACCCTCCAGATTGGTAATGGTGCCAATAGTAGTTCCCGGAACCACAACAGTGACTCCGGGTATGGTCTGTTCATCGGCTGCACTGCTTACCGAACCAGTTATAGCCCGGGTTTGGGCTGCAACATTCAGTGAACCTGACAGCACAAAGAACAGAATAAATATATTTCGTGAGTATGAAGGTATCATATCAGATTCCAGAATGTCCCAAAACTAGAAAAAATGTTTCATAGTGAACTCAAACTAAACGAAAAAAGCTGCCCGTTTATTGAGTAGCCTACTTTTAATAAATTGATCAGAGCTATTTATAAAGATATTGATGTTAATCACGCAAAACCGATTCTTGCAACAAAAGAATATCACTGTATAATAAATTCATTAACCACAGAGTAACACAGTGAAAAATAATGAGAAACACAGAGTTAATAACCATTGACAACCCTCTTTATGCCATCCTTAAGTTTTAAAACATTAAAATTTATTAATAAGCCTATCCTTCTAACTGCAAGTTTTAAATATGTTAATGTCTGAGCCAGATGTATATCATGCAAACTCTCAACAGATTTGACTTCCACTATTATGCTATCTTCGACAAAAAGATCGACTCTATAGCCACATTCCAATTTTACTTCTTCATATATTAGGGGAAGAGGTTTTTCCTTTTCAATCTTCATACCACTTTTCAGTAGTTCGTAATATAAACACTCTTTATAAGCACTTTCCAATAATCCAGGACCTAAAAATGTATGAACTTTAATAGCATATTGAATTATTTTTCCGGTGATTTTATTTTCTTCCATTACTCTGTGCTACTCAAAAATAACTCTGTGGATTCTCTGTGGTAAATATTTTATAATGCTAATCCCTCCTAATGCACTTTATAAGTGTGTAAAAATTATTATGCCTAAATCTAAAAAGCTGCCCGTTTATTGAGCAGCTTTTAAATACAAGGTGTTTTTTTCTATTTAAGTATAATCCGTTGCGTGAATAATTCGTTACCAGAACGGATTGCTATCAGGTAAATGCCCGAATCAAGTGATGTCAGATCGAGACTGAAATCAGTGGTTCCGACAGCCTGGTCGATAAGGGTATATACAAGCCTTCCGCTCAGTGAATATATATCGATCTTCAGGTTATCTGCCTGTGAACCTTCAGGCAAGTCGACAGTAACGATGCCCCTGCTCGGATTGGGATATACTGAAAATTCAACATTATCATCTGATGTTTCATCAACAGCGGATGGCCAAAGAGGATCGCCATACTGATACGTCATGATTCCCCTTCCGTAGGTAGCTGCAACAATTTGATTATCCTGAATAAATATTTGCCAAACCGGAACAGCGGGCATATTGCTATTAAGATAGTACCAACTTTCGCCGTTATCGGTTGATTCCACAATTCCTATATCGGTACCCGCCCATATTCTGTCAGGATCATCCGGAAAAACAAATAATGACCAACATACTACATCAGGAAAACCATTCTGACTTTCGCCTCCTTCAAACTGTGAAATATCCTCCCAAGTATTTCCCAAATCGGTAGTACGCAAAATTTTCGGATAACCATATGAACCATATAACAGATATGCCGTATTTTCTTCGGTCGGATGAACAGCCAATCCCGATATCATACTTGGTACAGGTTCATCAGGAGCTTCGACTTCCGAAAAACTATCTCCCTGATTTGTAGAAACAAACATTTTTATATGATTATCAGGATCGTTACCTGCACCTGCCCATACAATTTGTTCATTAGCCGGAGAAACTTCAACCTGATTCCAGTAAATTCCATATAAAGGATCAGACCAACCTTCTCCAATCTCAATTGTCTCCCATTCGAGATAACCGAAACTAATGGTTTTATAAATCCCTTCACTTCCTACAGCAAAAACTATATTATTGTTTGAAGGAACGGGGCTCAACCTTGTAATGAAAGGCCCATCGTCTGAAATAATTCCATTTGTAACCAATTGCCAGGTTAACCCTCCGTTGTATGAAGCTACTATATTATTATAATAAATACTAGCCATAATACGATCAGGATCCTGTTGATTCCATATGGTTTCAAATCCATCTCCACCTACACGGAAATGAAATGCTGTATCAAGTGAAGCATTAATATCAATAGGCGATTGCCAGGTACCGTTGTCCTGAGTCCCTCCAATATACTCATTGTAAATAGGCTTTTTTGCCACCCCATAAAATTGAGTTGTGATAAAATTTCGATTCAACTGAGTAAAGTTGACCCCATTATCAGTAGAAAGAGCCAAACCTCCATCATTCGGTACCACAAGCCAGAAATCTTCACCAACTTCGTTAATGAGTACCATAATCAAATTGTGCTGATCTGGATGTAAGCCTGTAACTGTTGTACCACCATTATCTTCGATATATTCATTCAATCCGCCGTATCTGCCATATACATCCCCGACAATTTCGGTTGTGGCTATACGTTCTTGTTGAGTTCCCCATTCAATGAATAATTTCGATTCCGGTAGATTTTCCGGGTCCCAGGTTCCGCCTTCTGCGAGAGTAGGCCAGAAAAAATATATAAGTTTATAAGATCTTCCTCCGGTTTGAGCAATATCCGGACTGGGATTATTTGGATCGTATTCAACAGAATTAATAAAAAGATATTCCCTGCCAAGTTCTCCGTAATCTTCTCCCGTTCTCTCGTAAAGATTAAAAGCCCCATCACGTTCCTGGTCGCGAAATGAACACATCAACTGACGTTCGGGATTACTACTTACATCCCAAACCTGAAAAGGAACATCAATATAATCCTGGTAAGTATACTGATCATAAGGAACCCCAGAAGTAGCCTCCTCAGGAACAAAAAACCGGTGAGCTTTCTGACTTAATCCCGATCCGAAACGAATCTCAACCGAAACAAAATCCGTATCATGCAAGTCGTAGGAATCTTCCATATCGCCTGTACTAAATCCTGTTAACAGATTCCCTGTGAAGGGAATAAAATCAAGAAATGAATCGGTATTCTCTTTTTCAAAGCCCAAAACTCTTGGGTCTCCTTCCTGTACCGTTAAAGTCATGGTAGATTTCCAAATGCTAACCCCTCCGATAAATACCGTATTCTCATCGTAAGGGTGTACAGCTATGGTATTGTCATAAGAACCTTGTCCTCCAAGATAATCAATTTCTTCTTCCCCAGTAACAACCAATTGCCAGTTTTCTCCCTGATCCCAACTGCAATATAGTTCGGAAAAATCGTCAAGCCTTTCGATGCCTGCATATACCTTTTGAGAATTTGTAGTACATAAAGCCAATTCAATTCTTGCATGAGGACCTATCCCTTTACTCTTATTTTCCCAGGTTTCTCCGGCATCAAGTGAACGTAATACTCCTTTACCATTTTCAGCTGCAAATTGTATGTTAAAATCGCTGGTATCGGCAATTATATGTTCTACAGGATTTGTACTCACATACTTTTGTTCCCAACTAATACCTCCGTCTGTTGTTTTAAAAATACCCGTTTGGGTTACAGCCAGCACAATATCTTCATCATCAGGATCTACAATAATACGGTTGATATACCTGAAATCTTCCGATGAGGAAGTTGCTTCGAGTTGGTTCCATGTATTTCCTTTGTCGGTACTTTTAAAAATACCCCCTCCGGTAGTTTGCATCGAACCAGGAAATGACTCGCCAGTACCCATATAAATTATATTGGTATTTGACCTAGCCATAGCTAATGTTGTGGTTGCCTGGTAAGGCAGTTCATCGGTCAGACATACCCATGTTTTGCCCCTGTCGGTTGTTTTCCATACACCCCCTGTTGCCGATCCCACATACCAGGTTTTATATTCCGGATCATCAGGATCAATAATCAGGCCCCGGGAACGTCCTCCAACATTTGAAGGCCCTCGACTAATCCACTCAATATTCTCTGAAGCCATTTTCAACTTTTTCAATTTCTGGTATTCGTGCATCAGGTTATTTACGGGTTCCTTCGAAACTGTTTCGCCAAAAGGAACTTTTATTCCGGTAAAGAACTTTTTCAATTCTAAAATACGAGCTTCTTTTGGTATGTGTTTTATCTCTATTTCGTTAGCGCCATTGATTTTGATATACCTTCTTGTATTGTCATTCTTATCTTTTTTAATAAGTAGAAAAACAAATACAATGATCAGGGATACTACCCCTCCTAAAAAAATAATTTTAGTCCTTTTCATAGTTATTATTCAATTATTCAACGATTAGAGCCATATTGTTCTGATAATTCTTTTGATTTTACATTTAATAAATAAACACGTACTCCTTCCCTGCTTGAATAGTTCTGCAGGGAACCTCCTTTG
>Ga0307422_1000375_pt1 | contig 26018 bp, 28 predicted proteins | sample SalMarWE160290MG_FD_202153 | JGI IMG/M metagenome (GOLD analysis project Ga0307422, IMG submission 202153) | Salt marsh sediment microbial communities from the Plum Island Ecosystem LTER, Massachusetts, United States - WE1602-90 | ecosystem: Environmental > Aquatic > Marine > Intertidal zone >...
ATCGTATCATTGCCGGGTTGGCAGATGCCACCATCGTAGTTGAATCGGGAGAGAAGGGCGGGGCATTGGTGACTGCCGATATTGCATTTTCGTATAACCGCGATGTATTTGCTGTCCCCGGAAGAGTGAACAACTTCTGGTCAAAAGGATGCAACAAACTGATAAGAAATAATGGGGCCTCTCTGATAGAATCGGTTGCTGACCTGGAATATTTTCTGGGTTGGGAGAAAAATGATCATCAGGCGGATGCCTTTCAGAAGCAACTCTTTCCGTGCCTTGAACCGGATGAAAAAATCATTTGTGAGGTGTTAAACAGAAATGACCCCGTATTTATCGATCAGGTTTGTGCGGAAACGAAACTTCCGGTGAGTAAGGTGTCCAGTCTTTTGTTGAATCTTGAATTTAAGGGAGTTGTTTCAGCCTTGCCCGGGAAAATGTATCAATTGAAGTAGCACAGAGGTATAAGGTTTTGATTGGGTTAGTTTTCGTATTTTTGCAGCATGAAGAAAACGTTTGAACAACTTAAGGTATCAAAATCGTTTCTCTGGACTCTGGATGAGATTGGGTTTAAAGAACCTACATCTATTCAGCAAAAAGCTATTCCGGTTATTCGTTCGGGCGCAAACATGGTGGGAATTGCCCGTACCGGAACCGGCAAGACAGCCGCTTATCTGATTCCCCTTTTAATGAATATTACCAAAGCCGAAGGGGACCAGCCGCGGGTGCTTGTGTTGGTTCCTACACGCGAGCTTTCTATCCAGGTCGGGGAGGATATTGAAGAGCTGACATCCCGGACTACCATACGTCACGCTGCTGTTTTTGGTGGTGTGGGATGGACAAAACAAGCCCAACAAATTGAGCCCGGCGTGGATATTCTTGTAGCGACACCGGGAAGGCTCTGGGAACTGTATCAGAAAGGAGTTCTTTCCCTGAAAAAGATAAAACACCTGGTTATCGATGAGGCTGACCGGATGCTGGATATGGGTTTTATGCCACAACTCAGAAAGCTGTTCGAAGTACTGCCCCCACGCCGACAAAATCTGCTTTTTTCAGCTACTTTCAATAAAAAGGTGGAACAAATGGCTGAGGAGTTCCTGGATTTTTACCGGAAAATAAAAATCTCCCGCCCGGCAACACCCGCTGAGCGGGTCCGTCAGGAGGTTTACCTCGTTCCCAATTACCGGACCAAACTGAACCTGGTAAAATACCTGCTCCAGGATGAGATGGTCTATAACAGGGTTGTTCTTTTTGTGCGGGAAAAAAGCCATGCCGAAGCAGTTTTTAAAGTGATCAAAAGAAAATCAGAGGGTGAAAAACGCATCCTCCACTCCAGCAGGGGACAAACTTCAAGATTGAACGCAATCAATGCATTTAAAGCCGGAGAAGTACGAATCCTGATATCTACGGATGTCTCTGCCCGGGGAATTGATGCCAGCCTGGTGAGTCACGTGATCAATTTTGACCTTCCCATGTCTTATGAAGATTATGTCCACCGGATCGGAAGAACAGCAAGGGCAGGAAATCAGGGGGTTGCGATTACACTGATTGATCCGGCAGAGGAGTGGCATATGAAACGGATTGAAAAACTGATCCGAATGGAAATTCCAAAGAAAGAAATACCCCAGGAGGTGGAAATTGTCGATACCGGAAAAGAAGAACGGCAAAAACAACTACGTGAAATCGACCATCAACGAAAAATTGAGGATCCTTCCTTCCAGGGAGCATTTCATGAACGGAAGAAGAAGCTGAAAAAAAGAAACAACAAAAGAAAAAAAAACCGAACCGGAAAACAAAGGGGGTAAGAGGGGGTTCCCGAATAGACTGAAAATGGTTTGTCAGGGATCGATCGGCATGAATTCATCCATTTTTTCCAGCAGCCTTTTGGCATACATTTCCCGGATAAAATCAAATTCATCATAAAAATTTAGGGTGTTGATCTGAATGACCAGAGGAAGGATGGATTGATAAATCCGGTCGCGTAAGCTGAGGATGGCGGTTTGCGGCATTTTTTTATAGGCTGTTTCAAACTCTTTTACCGGAACCGGAGGCCCGAAATTCACAATCAGGGAGCGGTCGAATTTCCAGTAATGGGTGTAATAGATGCCGACCGGAATAATTTGTATGTCCAGGGTAAACCGGGTATTTTCCTCTGCCATAAAAGCGATCCGCGGGACTGCTTTTTTGTGGGGTAACATCCGACGTTTTCCGGAATGGGCTGCTTCCGGGAAAAGGCCAAGGGCCCCGTTGTTTGCAAGGATTTTTATAGAATCCGAAAAGATAAGGGAATGTTTTCCCGCCCGGTGACGGTAATACGCTTATAAACCAGCCTGTGTGCCAGTTTTACATAAATCCTGAAGATAGAATATCCGGGTGACCACTTTTCATATTTCATACCACAGGCTGAGGAAGCGGTTTTTTAGCCCATAAAGAAGCAAGGATCAGACCGCTTATGATATGCCAGACACCCCACCAGGCGGCAATAACAGCCATTCCTCCCAGTTCCAGCTCTGGAGGGAATATTTTCGGGTTAAAGATCAGCACCAGCGCCAGTCCTGAGTTTTGTATCCCTGTTTCAATGGATATGGAACGCCGGTCATAGCGTGATCTTTTCATAATCGTACTGAATGAAAATCCGGTGAGCAATGCAAGACCATTATGTACCAATACAATAAGGAAAACCAGGTGAACATATTTCATAAAATGATCCAGATTGGCTGCCAGCAAAGCGATGACCATCCCGAGAAAAATAATAAACGATAGAAACCGGATCGGCTTTTTAATGCGTGCAGTGATCTTTGGAAAATACTGACCTGCCAGCAATCCCAATACGACCGGTATGCCCAGAAGAATAAACACGGTTTGAAGCATCTGGAAAAAATCAATAGCAATGGGTCTGAGCAAATCGCCGGAACCTGCGGCATTGTAAATCTTGATATACCATCCCCCCCAAAGTGCAAAATTGATGGGGGTCATTAGGGTTGCGGCCAGCGTGGCAAAGCCAGTCAGGCTTACGGATAAGGCAATATTCGCCTTAGCCAGTGCACTCATAAAATTTGACACATTGCCTCCCGGACAGGATGCAACCAGGATCATCCCCAGGGCTACTGTGGGAGTCGGATGGATCAGTAAAACCAATACAAACGTAACCAACGGAAGCAAAATAAACTGTGATATAATCCCTGTAATGGCAGATTTGGGTTTTAATACAACATCCTTAAAATTCTTCCATTTGATATCCAGGGCTACACCAAACATTACAAATGCGATGGTGATATTCAGTATAAACAAACCGGCCGGGGAGAAATTCAAACGTACATGGTCAAGTATTTCTAACGATTCCTGCATAGCGTATTTTTTTAGAAACCTTAAATTTAAAAAAGATTTTTAAGGAACCATAAAAAAGGGTGTTATCAGGCAATTTTAACAAATTATCCCATCTGCAGGCAGTGGGAAACATGCAAAAAAAAACAGAACAGTACCTTAAGATGCCGATGGACGCAAGGTGTCCGGGGTGATTGTATTTATGTCGTAAATCTTTTTCCTTACAGGATTCCTTGATTTAATTATTCATCAATCAGCAATTCTATAATTCTGTGATGGATCTCCGTGTTTTCCATAATGCCGGTAAATTTTTCAGCTCCGGGGCCGTACGCATAAACCGGAACCATCACAGCACTGTGGTCTCCGGTAGTAAATGCACCTTTCACATAGCCTGATTCCATGTCTCCTCCCACAATTGCGAATCCTCCTGTTTCGTGGTCGGCTGTAACAATGATCAGTGTTTCACCGTCTTCTGCGGCAAATTTCAATGCTTCTCCGATCGCCCGGTCAAAATCAAGCGTTTCATCAATAATGTAACGTGTGTCGTTATCGTGGCCCCCCCAATCGATTTCTGAACCTTCAACCATAAGAAAAAATCCATCGGCATCTTTATCCAGGATGTTGATGGCTGTGTGTGTGGCTTCAGGCAGCATATTTCCGCGTTCAGGGACCCTGGGATTGTGTTCTGGTGCAGTTAATCCTGCCAGTTTTCCATGTTCCACTTTTTTTATCTCTTCCATATCCTGTAATACCTGGTATCCTTTTTCTTTAAGTTCTTTCACCAAATCCCGTCCGTCCCTGCGCTTGGCAAAATGGTTGTAACCCCCTCCGATAAATACATCAATATCCGTATCCAGGAAATGGGTTGCAATTGCCTGATACATATTTCTGTTGCGCTCATGGGCAATAAAAGCTGCTGGGGTGGCATGGGTTATCGCTGCCGTTGAAACCAAACCGGTGGCAAGACCATGTTTTGTAACCTCTTCAATAATATTTGCTACCGGCTTCCCTGTTGGATCCATTCCGATAACCCCGTTGTTGGTTTTTACACCGGTTGCCAGCGCTGTTCCGGAAGCTGCTGAATCGGTAATATAGTCAGAGGCCGACTGGGTTTTTGTAAATCCAATGGATTTACAATTCGTAAGAAACAGATGCCCCCGGTTTGCTGTCATGGCAGCAAAGACATGCGTTACACCCATTCCATCGCCAATCATTAAAATGATATTTTTGGGTTGATCCGTTTTAAACTGATGGGGAAACGTTGAAACTTCATAGGCATCACCCCCTTTATAGATATACCGGAGAGCTGCTATGGAATCTTTTGAATAATCCTGGGCTTGTGACGTAAGACCAAAAACAAGGATAAGAAATAAAAAACTTAATTTTTTCACTTGTATCGATTTTAATTAAAAGGTATCTCTTTCAAATACTGTATCATTCATGAAATCCGTAAGTTAAACGTATTTTATTCTGATCTGCACCAGTAACTCTTTTATGTAGAATTATATAACTGTAACAGAATTTCGGATTTATGGTTTAAGTCAATGGGATACAAATGTAAGGTTTTATTTGCAAAACGTTCCTTTTTTTTACCTGAATTTATTCAGTTCCTTCTTATCGAATTCCTGGTTAAGGGTAAAAACCGTTTTCCCTTTCAATGTTTCCATATTGATGATTTTCATTAAAACGAAACTTGAGAGGATGTCAATGGCTTTATTTCTTTTGACCCATCCTTCCCGTATAAATTTTGACAGGGTTATCGATTTGTTTTCGATCAGGTAATCAATCAGGAATTTTTCATCTTCTGAATATTGGATATAGATTCCTTTGGGGCTTTTTTCTTTTTTCCAGGTTTCTGTGAGAATACGGTTAACCAGGATATTTTCGTCATTTTTTCGTATGTAGGCAATCCATTTGCCGTTTTCATCCCGGGCAAAATGAGGTTTTTGCGGGCTGGCTGGCACATCAATTTCCAGGACTGTTTTCCCTTCGACGATCCACTGTTTTGTAGTAAATCTGATCCGGGGTTTGCTGTAAATGGTTGCTGCCCCTTCGATCATATAATACTCTTCTTCAGACTGCACTCCGGCAATGTTTCCGTTATCTTTTACCCCGACCAGGAGACGCCCCCCTTCGGTGTTCGCAAATGCTACCAGCGTTTTGGCAATTTTTTTTGAATCGCTGATACAGAACTTAAAGTCCTGGTGCTGGTGTTCTCCCTGCCGGATCAGTTTGTAAACAGGAGAATTCATGGTAAACTCATTTTTTCTTACGGCTTCATCCATTCAAAAAGGAGATAATGGTCTGATTCCATGCCCAGATTCTTATAGGTATGGTGTGCAATCCGGTTGGTTTTTTCTGCATAAAGTCGTATTCCACAAAGAGATGGATCATTTTGTACCATCTCTTTAAGATAGAGGTACATTTGTTTAAAGATTCCTTCACGTCGTACTTCCGGTTTTACATAAACCGACTGGATCCACCAGTAAAAACTGTTTCGCCAGTCGCTCCATTCAAAGGTAACCATTAAGGATCCGACAACCATCCCCTGTTTTTCGGCCACAAAATAAATTCCCCTGGAAGGGTCGTCAAAAACTGCCCTGGTTCCTTTTGCAACGGTCTCTGTATTTAAACGGATATTTTCGGTTTCGAGCGCCATGGCAATCTGAAATTCGCCAATCATCGGTCTGTCCTTTATGGTTGCTCTTCGTATTTGCATCGCAATCTCTTTATCCCGGATAAGGGTTTGGTAAAAGAATGGTATTAATCGTTGATTGATGGTAATTTGATCCTGGAAAGAATTGCCTCAATTTTGATCTGTTCTTCGTCAAGGAGGATCAATTGAATTTTATCCTTTTCAAGTTTCTCCTGGACCCGGGGGCCTACCTCTCCCGTGATTATAGCTGTTACGCCGCTCTTTTCAAGGAGATTTACAAGGTTTACTCCTGCCTGGACCTCTCTTTTAAAAGGATTATTCATAATGGTATAGTCCTTATTTAAGGGATCGTAGATCACTACGCTTTCACAACGCCCAAAACGTCCATCCAGAAATGATTTGAGGGTTTTCCCACTGGAAGTTATGGCATAAAGTTTTTTCACTTCTCCTGATTTAGATTAAAAAGATTATAATGGGTACTATTCATTGGGATCATCACCTGAATTCTTTTGTTTATGAGTGCAAGATAGGAAATATCAGGGAACAGCAAGGGATCCTTCGGGCAGAAGATGATCCTCCAGGAATTTTTTTTACAACAGATAATCTGTTATTCAGGAATTTCCCCGATTAAGGTTGTTTGTGTGCAGCGGATGATTCTGGTTTGTACATAATCCCCTTTTTTGAAATGTTTTTTCGGGAATACCACTACTTTATTTTGAGAGGTTCGCCCGGAGAGCATATCTTTCGATTTTTTTGAGGGTCCTTCTGCCAGTACCTCAAAAACTTTTCCTATATCCTTTTGGTTGCTTTCCAGCGATAGCCAGCTCTGAAGGTGAATAATTTCGTTTAACCTTCTGGTCTTTACTTCATCGGGTACATCGTCGGCCATTTTTTCCCAGGCATAGGTTCCGGGGCGTTCCGAATATTTAAACATAAATGCCATGTCGAATCCGGCCCATTTCATCAGGTTGAGGGTTTGCTGATGGTCTTGTTCGGTTTCGGTGCAGAAACCGGCAAACACATCTGTAGTGATACTGCATCCGGGGAGTATCTCCCTGATGGCTGATATCCGGGATTTATACCACTCCGCATCGTATTTCCGGTTCATCTGTTTCAGAATGCGTGAACTTCCCGACTGAAGGGGAAGGTGGATATGCCGGCAGATGTTCGGATGCAGCGCCATAGTTTTTAAAATGCTGTCGGACATGTCTTTGGGATGAGAGGTCGTAAACCGTATCCGCATGGCCGGTTGGGACAGTGCTACCTTTTCAAGCAGATCCCGGAAACGAACCGGTTTTCTTTCTCCTTCAGGAACCCATTTGTACGAATTTACGTTTTGCCCGAGAAGGGTAACCTCTTTGTATCTTTTGTTCGCTAAATCCCTCACTTCATTGAGAATGTCTTCCGGATCGCGGCTGCGTTCCCGGCCCCGGGTATAAGGAACAATGCAATAAGTGCAGAAATTATTACACCCCCGGGTAATGCTGACAAAACCGGATATTGCTTTATCCCCGATTCTGACCGGCGTAATCCTGTCGTATGTTTCATTTTCCGAAAGTTCGATATTCAGGGCTTTTCCCCCATTTTCCGCTTCTTCCATCAGGTAAGGCAGGTCTCGGTATGCATCTGGCCCTGCAACGAGACTCACCATGTCATGTTCAAAGAATTTTTCCCCTATCCGTTCAGCCATACAGCCAATCACGCCAACCACCAGGTTTTTGTTTCTTTTTTTGAATTGTCTGAAATGGTCAAGCCTGCCCCAGATACGCTGTTCAGCATTATCACGCACCGAGCAGGTATTGATCAGGATCACATTCGCTTCCTCCTTTCTATTTGTCAGTACATATCCGTTTTCTTTCAATACAGATGCCGCCACTTCGCTGTCGGCCACATTCATCTGACAGCCGTAGGTTTCAATAAAAAGTTTCTTTTGAGCCATTTCTAAACGTTAAACGGCAAAATTACAATTTTTTGGGTGATGCGGTTTAAACAGGTAGATATTTAAACGGATGAAACGATCCTATCAAATCATGTCATAAAAACAATGATCATACGTATGGATTTGCTGAAAAAACAGCAGGACACTGAAATTATTTAAGAGTATGTTCCAAAACCAGGAAATTGGTTTGTATTTTTACAATAATTTTCGAACGGTTTTTTTAAAACACAAAAATCATGAAAAGAAAAAGAAAGAGTCACTTTCTGGCCATCGTTATTTCACTCAGCATACTATTTTTTTCATGCGGGGATGACAATCCGGTTGCACCGGTCACGAAAGAAAAGATCAGCGGAGTGGTCCAAAAGGGGCCGTTTAACATTGGTGCGGATGTAATCTTATCTGAACTGCAAGGAGATCTGGCTCCAACAGGTAAGCAGTTTACAAGCCAGATCACTGCCAACGATGGTTCTTTTGAATATGCAGGTCTCGAGTTGGTTTCGCAGTATGTTACCCTTCATGCCGATGGATTTTATTTCAACGAACTGAAAGGTGCGAATTCGGCTGCCCGGCTTAGCCTTTATGCCCTTGCCGACATATCGAGCCAGTTAACGCTTAACATAAATGTTCTGACTCACCTTGAAAAGCCCCGGGTGGAATACCTGATCTCCCAGGGCTCATCATTTGCCGAAGCCAAGGCAACTGCCCAGGCTGAAGTACTCGAAATTTTCAGTATATCCAAAACAGACATTCGCGTTTCGGAACAGCTCAACATTGCCGGCTCCGGGGAGGACAATGCCATCCTTCTTGCCGTTTCCTCTATCCTACAGGGGTTTCGTACGGAAGCAGAACTTCAGGAAATGTTGAATATTATTGCCAACGACCTCAAAGAAGATGGTACAATGGATCATGAAGAAGTGAAAAGTTCACTGGCTGGTCATAGCCTTTATATTTTGGAATCAAAAGTCAAACAGAACCTCGAAGATAAATACAATACCCTGGGGGTACGTTTCAGATACCCGACTTTGGGAAATACATTGCCATGTTTAACGAAAACTCGGGATATACCCCGACACCGTTGATTCTTTATCCCGAAATATCGGATTACGGACCCAATGTCCTGAACGAAAAAAACACCCATTTTGTGGGGGGTATAAGGTTTGATCAATTCTATAGTTTTGCTGCTGAATCGCTCATTGGGTTACCCCTGAAAATTGAGTTGAAACTGCTTAACGGCCGGGAAACCAGTGGCGGTTTCTGGGTTTATGAGTTGGGGAGCAAACAAAACTGGAATATCTCCGACTATAACTTTGATGAACATTCCCAAATTTTTACCATGATTGAACCGGGGACTCCTTCCAACCTGAGGATGGGATTCATGCCGGAAGGGAGTTTTACCATTGAGGTAATCTATCACGAAGGGGGAGGGGCTATGATCCAATCCAGAGTAATTCATGTGGAAACGGTTGAAAATTAAGCATACCTGTTTTCCATTGGAAAGAATTTATTAACATTTGCTGCAGGCAGCGTAATCAGCTGCATCTGCCTTTTTCAGCATCTTCTGCAATTGGACGCCGTGAATTCCGTTCTTTTAATAACGCAATTTGAATTATATTTGTAATACAATCATGGTTAGGATGAAAAACGTATTGTGTCTGTTACTGGCCGTTTTTTTCAGTTTTGCAGTGCAAGCTCAGCGGTTCTTTAATGAGGAAGGTCCGGAACAGGACAGCCTGCCTGAGGTAATCAGCATACTTAATCCGAATCAGGATCCGCGGCTAACCCGGATGGTACAATGGCAAATTGAGAACAACCGACGCAAAAATGGCATCGACGGCTGGAGGGTGGAAATCTTCAACCGCTCAGGAAGCAATGCCCTGGAAGAAGCCCTGGAAGTGAAACAGGATTTTCTTTCCGTTTATCCCGATATTCCTGTGAATGTGTTGTTTAATGCTCCCGACTTTAAAGTACGGGTAGGTGACTTCAGAACCCGGAATGAGGCACTGAAACTCCGAAAAGAGATCACGAAAAAATATCCCAAATCGTTTGCAGTACGGGATAAGATCAATTTTCCACCCCTTCGCAAAAAAGAAAGCCGGAATGAGTGAATCGATCAAACATGAGTGCGGGATTGCATTGGTAAGGCTCCTGAAACCCCTAAGCTACTACCAGGAAAAATACGGCTCCTGGGAATACGGACTTAACAAAGTCTACCTCCTGATGGAGAAACAACACAACCGCGGGCAGGACGGAGCCGGAATCGTTAACCTGAAAATGAATCTTACCCCGGGGACCCACTATATTCACCGCTATCGCTCCATAAAACAGAATCCCATACTCGATTTATTCAGTAAAATCAATAAAATCAGTCGGAAATTGATAAGAAACGGGGGCATTCCGGATGACCTTACCTGGGTATATAACAACCTCCCTTTTGCCGGGGAGATTTTTCTCGGGCATTTACGGTATGGCACCTTCGGGGGGAAAAGCCTGGAATATATCCACCCTGTGATGCGGCAAAACAACTGGAAATCAAGAAACCTGGTGCTGGCCGGAAATTTTAACCTTACCAATACCAACGAACTCTTTGAAGTTCTCATTAATCTGGGACAACACCCTAAAGCGTATACCGACACCGTAACGGTACTGGAAAAGGTAGGCCATTTCCTGGATGAAGAAAACCAGTTGCTCTTCAGAAAATACAAGGAGGAAGGCTATTCAAATATTGAAATATCTGCTTTAATTGAACAGCATATTGACATCGGGAATATTCTTGAACGGGCAACAAAAGATTGGGATGGAGGCTATGCTGTTGCCGGAATAATCGGCCATGGTGATGTTTTTGCCATGCGTGATCCCTGGGGGATCCGGCCCGTTCATTATTACCATGATGATGAAATTGTTGTGGTGGCCTCTGAAAGACCGGTGATCCAGACAGTCATGAATGTATCGTACCATAAGGTGAAGGAGATAAACCCCGGAGAGTCCCTGATCCTTAAAAAAGACGGGACGTTAAAAAATCAAATGATCAGAAAACCCTGTGAACGGAAATCCTGTTCCTTTGAACGGATCTATTTTTCAAGGGGCAGTGACCGGAATATATACTTCGAACGGAAAGAACTGGGGAGGTTATTGACTGACCCAATCCTTGAAACCATTCATTACGATTTTAAAAATACCGTGTTTTCCTATATTCCTAACACTTCAGAAACAGCGTTCTACGGAATGATGGAAGGTGTAAGAAAGTACCTTGCCGGTTGGAAAATAGAACAGATAACAAAGCGAAAAGAACAATTAACAGGCCAACAGATCAGCGGGATCATCTCTGTTGAACCCCGGATAGAGAAAATTGCCGTTAAGGATGTTAAGTTGCGTACGTTTATAGCGGACGATGCCAGCCGTAATGACCTGGTTGGTCACGTGTATGACGTAACCTACGGAGTGATAAAGAATACCGATACACTGGTTATAATCGACGATTCAATTGTCAGAGGGACTACGCTTAAATACAGTATTATCCGGATTCTGGACCGGTTGCATCCAAAAAAGATCGTTGTGGTTTCTTCAGCTCCACAGATCAGATACCCCGACTGTTATGGGATTGATATGACCCGGCTGGGAAAGTTTGTTGCTTTTAATGCCGCTATTGCCCTGCTGAAAGAGAATGGGTTGGAAAAGGTCATGGATGAGGTGTATGAAAAATGCAGGGAACAGGAAAAATTGCCTAAAGAAAAAGCAGTGAACTGTGTCAGGGAAATCTACCGCCCCTTTACAGCAGACCAGATAACTGCAAAAATTGCTGAATTATTAACCCCGGAAGAGTGTTCTGCACAAGTGGATATTGTCTACCAGACCATTGAAAATCTGCACAAAGCCTGTCCCAACGATACCGGCGATTGGTATTTCACCGGTGATTATCCTACCCCGGGGGGGAACAATGTGGTGAATGCTTCCTTTATTAATTATTTCGAAGGCTCGGATAAACGGGCCTATTAAAAAAGGATACGCTATATGCATGAGAGCAAAAAAAAAAGACTGTCGCAAAGGACAGTCTTCTCTAACTAAATCCAATAAACTAATCTCAATAATTTCACTCTTTTACTTCCTTAGATTATCGCGTTAAACATCCAGTTTTCTATTTCCAGTTCTTTTTCTGTGTCTTCAACAGCACAAACTTTTTTGCTGTTTAAGGGAGCCGGATTAAACATCCACTCCATAAGTTCAAGAGCGTTTTCAGATTCCCTTTGAAAGAGGGTCAATTCCCCGGAGCGGGTATGGTTGTTCCACATCCATGGTTCAAGCTCTAGTGCCGGTTCAACTTCTGTTTTTATTTCAAGGCTTGAGGCAACTTGACGTTCTGTGTTTTCTGCGTTTGCATTTCCTGCCAGTAGGAAAAAAGCGAGAAGGGCAAAAAATACAAATTGATTTTTTCTGGTTTTCATTGTTACACTGTTTTTGTTTTCTAATTGTTTCTGTTTAATTGTCTTTACTCTAATAGACTCAATTCCTCTGCAAAGGTTACATTCCTTTATGTTAAAAAGTATAAAAATCTTGTTAATAAAATCTTAAGATCGGTAAGGAGCGATGATTACCGGTAAATCAAACAGCCTTCCGGGAAAGTGTTTCGGTCCATTACCGGTAAATCGTCGAACAGTCCGTAAACAGCGCTCCCGCTACCTGTCATAGAAGCATAAACAGCTCCCAGGTTATACAGCGTATTTTTAATTCCTGGCAGATCCGGGAATTTGTTGAAAACCGTTTCTTCAAAGGCATTGTGTAGTTTTCCACGCCATAGGGTTACCGGTAATTTGATCAGGTCTGTTAATGTTTCCCGGGGAACATCCGGATGAATATTCTGGTAAGCATCCGCAGTACGGACCCGGAAAGGGGGAACCACAACAAGAATGTAATAAGTGGATAAATCAACGTTTAACGGGGTCAGAATATTTCCGATATCGGTAGCCAGGGAAGGGGTGTTGTACACAAAAAAAGCACAGTCAGCACCCAGCTTTTCCGCATACATTGCAAGGGTTGGTTTTTTCAGGTTCAATGAAAAGAGAGTATTTAAAGCGGTAAGCATAAATGCAGCATCCGACGATCCGCCACCCAGGCCGGTACCGAAAGGGATTTTTTTATGTAAATGGATATGAACCGGTGGAAGATCAAAATCTTTTTTTAAAAGCGTATACGCCAGAACAGCCAGATTGTCTTCTGCCTTTCCTCCCGGAACCAACCCTGTACTATCTATCCTGAATTTGGCGGATTCCACCACATCCAGGGCATCGCTGACCTCAATGGGGTAAAAGATGGTCTCCAGGTTGTGGTACCCGTCCTTTCTTTTTTTTGTTATTCTGAGCCCCAGGTTAATTTTGGCATTGGGAAAAACAACCATCCGGTTTTCTTATTTTGGATTCTGAACGTCAGCTTTCTTGAATAATTCATCCTCTTCGGGGGATCCGTATGTACCGATCAGGTTTCGGTCTCCCCAGGCATTGTCAATCCGCCCTACAGGAGTCCAGAATTTATTTTCACACACCCAGGGCAGAGGATAAGCAGCCTGCTGTCTGCTGTAGGAATGGTTCCATTGATCTGCAGTAACATGCATGGCTGTATGGGGTGCATTAGTCAGCACGTTATCGGTTTTTTCAGCTCTGCCCTCTTTCACCTGTTTAATTTCTTCAAAAATCTGGTTCATGGTTTCTATGAACCGGTCCAGTTCCGCCAGGGATTCACTTTCAGTGGGTTCGACCATTAAGGTTCCATGAACCGGGAACGACAATGTAGGTGCGTGGTATCCGAAGTCCATCATTCTTTTGGCGATATCGGTTTCTGTAATTCCGGTATCGTCTTTTAAATGTCGGCATTCAAGAATCATCTCATGTGCTACCCTGCCATTTTTACCGGTGTACAAGATGCCGCAGTTATCTTTTAATGCTGAAGCAAGGTAATTGGCATTAAGAATGGCTATTTTTGAAGCTTGAGTGAGTCCTTCTGCCCCCATCATTTTGATGTAACCATAGGTAATGGTCAGTATGGAGGCGCTTCCCCAGGGAGCAGCGGCTACCGCATGAATTCCCCTGTGTCCGTTATTCATGACCGGGTGCGAAGGTAGAAAGTCCACCAAATGGGCTGCAACGGCAATGGGACCTACTCCGGGACCCCCGCCTCCGTGAGGAATTGCAAAGGTTTTATGGAGGTTCAGGTGGCATACATCGGCCCCGATGACCTTTGGGTTTGTCAACCCGACCTGTGCATTCATATTGGCACCATCCATGTATACCTGGCCTCCCTGTTGATGGATGATGTCACACATTTTTACAATGGAGGCCTCAAAGACACCATGTGTGGAAGGGTAGGTTACCATAAAAGCGGCAAGATGATCTTTATGGTCAGCTGCTTTTTTCCGCAGGTCTTCCATGTCGATATTTCCTCCCGAATCGCAGGCCACCACTACTACTTTCATGCCAGCCATAGCGGCACTGGCGGGATTGGTACCATGGGCCGATGCAGGTATAAGAACAACATCGCGTTGAGGATTCCCTCTGCTTTTATGGTACTCCCGGATAACCATTAATCCTGTATATTCACCGGCAGCTCCCGAGTTAGGCATCAGGCTGACATCGGCCATGCCCGTTATTTCAGCAAGGTCCTGTCGCAAATCTTCCATCATGCTATGGTACCCCAGGGCCTGGTTCCCGGGAACAAAAGGATGGATTCCGTTGAATTCAATCCAGCTTAAAGGAAACATCTCCGTAGCAGCATTTAATTTCATTGTGCAGGAACCCAGGGGAATCATGGAGTGTGTAAGAGAAATATCCTTATGTTCCAGCTTTTTGATATACCTGAGCATGTCTGTTTCAGACCGGTATTTCAAAAATACCTCCTGGGTCATAAAGTCTGAAGTACGCCTGAATGGTTGAGCAACCGGAACTGTTTCCGGGTATTGTTTCACCGGCTCCCAGGGTTTATTGGCAGCCCTGGCAAATACTTCAATGATCCATTCCATGTCCTGCCGGTTCGTGGTTTCATCAATGCTGATTCCTACTTCGCCGTTCTGAAAATACCGGAAATTCATCTCCCGTTCAAGAGAAAACCGTTCAATATCTTTACGTTTTACCTGCTCAGGCAGGGCAAAACGGATGGTGTCAAAACAGGTATGGTTCAGTTGCCGGTAGCCGTATGTTGAAATTTTTTCAGAAAGAAAAACTGCAATGCTGTGTATTCTTTCGGCAATTTCAATAATTCCCTTTGCTCCGTGATATACTGCGTAGAATCCAGCCATGGTTGCCAGGAGAGCCTGAGCGGTACAGATATTTGATGTAGCCCTTTCCCTTTTGATATGTTGTTCGCGGGTTTGGAGGGCCATCCTGAGGGCTCTGTTCCCATGTACATCTTTGGTAATGCCAATAATCCTTCCGGGCATATTTCTTTTGTATTCCGCTTTGGAAGCAAAAAAAGCAGCGTGGGGGCCTCCATATCCCATAGGGATTCCAAACCGTTGGCTGCTGCCAAAGACAATATCAGCTCCCCATTCACCGGGGGGCGTCAGAATAGCTAGCGCAAGAAGATCTGCTGCTACAGCAACTTTAATCCCTTTTTCGTGGGCTTCTTCTATCAGTGATGCATAATCTGTTATTTCCCCTTCAGAGTTTGGGTATTGCACGATTGCACCAAAAACATCGGGTGTAAATTCAAAATCCTCCAGCCGTTGTATCTTTAATACAATTCCCAGCGGAGTTGCCCTGGTTTTAAGCACATCCAGGGTCTGTGGCCACGTCTTTTCGTCAACCAGGAGGGTATGTACCCTGTTTTTGATCATTGCCCTGGAACGAAGTTCGTACATCATAGACATGGCTTCAGCTGCTGCTGTGGATTCATCCAGTAGGGAAGCGTTGGCTATTTCCATGCGTGTTAATTCACATACCATGGTCTGAAAGATGAGCAATGCTTCAAGACGCCCCTGAGAAATTTCAGCCTGGTAAGGCGTATAGGAAGTATACCAGACAGGATTCTCAAGAACATTTCTGAGAATAACTGCCGGTGTTATGGTATCGTAATACCCCATACCAATGTAGGTGTTGAAGACCTTGTTTTTCAGGGCAAGTTCACGAATCTTACGGTAGTATTTGCGCTCTGAGAGCCCTTTTTTCAGTTGCAGGGACTCTTTTAACCGGATGTTTCCCGGTACCGTTTGCTCTATTAATTCATCCAGGGTTGAAACACCCAGTTTCTGAAGCATATGGCTTATCTCATATTCCCTCGGCCCTATATGGCGGTTTACAAATTGATCAATCGACATGTTCCTTTGTTAATTTTTTTGGTTGAGCAATATTAAGCGATGTTCGTTTTTTAAAAAATGATTTTAATCTGCAAATCACGATCAGGTTAAAAAGGGATTGTGCTTTTTCTCGAACCCAATCGTTGTTTCAGGCCCGTGTCCGCAGTAAACCACCGTATCATCGGGCAAGGTAAAAAGTTTTGTTTTTATAGCGCTGATCAGGGTGTTGTAATCACCTCCCGGTAAATCAGTACGGCCAATGCCTCCGTAAAAAAGAACATCACCCCCGATCAGGACTCCCTCGTTTTCTTCGTACAGCACAATGTGTCCGGGTGAGTGTCCCGGCACATGAATAATCCTGAATTCGGTATGGCCAAACGTTACCGTATCTTTTTCTGACAAAAAGGTGTCAGGAGGCCTTACCGGTTTCATCTCAAATCCAAACAGGGATGCCTGGTCCACTACCTTTTCCACCCAGAACAATTCATCAGGGTGAGCTGCAAATTCCACATTGTATTTGTTTCGCATATACTCGATTCCCATCATGTGGTCGAAATGGCAATGGGTGTTTACCAGTTTTTTAAGTGAAAGCCCGTGGTGTTTTATGTAATGATCTGCTTCCTTTTCCTCTTCAGGGGAGTAAAATCCGGCATCCACCAGGATGCATTCTTTTGTGTGATCATAAAGCAAAAAAGTATTTTCCTGAACAGGATTAACAACGAATTTTTTTATTTCAGGCATATTTAGCGGTTTGAAGTTCCTTTTAACAGGGGAACGAAAACAAAGCTTCCAAATTTCTCTGTTTTGAATTCATTTTCATCCAACCGGGTGATCAAACACATGTCCTGTCGATTGGGTTTACCTACGGGAACGACCATTTTTCCTTCGGTTTTCAGTTGTTTTTTTAACGCGTCCGGAACAGAGGGAGCAGCTGCTGTTACCAGTATTTTATCAAACGGTCCATAGGTTGACAATCCGTTATACCCGTCACCAAAGAAAAATTTAGGATTATAGCCTATCTGAGGAAGGAAGTCACGGGCTTTCAGATAAAGTTCTTTAAGGCGTTCGATGGTATAGACAATGGCTCCCATTTCGCATAGGATGGCTGCCTGATAACCCGACCCGGTTCCAACTTCCAGTACTTTGTCAAACTTTTGAATCTCAAGCAATTGGGTCTGAAATGCTACGGTATAGGGCTGGGAGATGGTTTGCCCGCCTTCAATGGGGAATGCCTGGTCTTTATAGGCAAAATGATCAAAAGAACTCTCCATAAACAGATGACGTGGAACTTTGCCCACTGCATCCAGTACATTCCGGTCTTTTATCCCCTTCAGCTTCAATCCTTCCATTAATCTTCTCCGTAACCCCTGATGCCGTATTGTGTCGTCCATTTTTGTTTTATGTTCTTACAAAAATAGGGGAAAAAGAAATGCAGACCATCACATGGCTGGGTTCAATATTAACAAATAACGTTAATAAGTTCCTGAAAAGAGAGCGTTCTTAAGCTTTCAATTTATTTACTTTTGGAATATGTTGAACATTGGATTGATAGGAAACATTGCTGCCATCGAAAAACAGGCAGAAAGATTAAAAAAATACCCGGATCTGAGGATTCAGGGAAAAGCTTCTGCCGGAACAAAAGACGGGCATTCGGAATATGATTTTTCCATCCCTGAATACAACCGTGTTGAATTAATTGAGCGCTGCGATGCTTTGATCCTTGAAGATTCAGCTCATGTTCCCTATTCGTTACTCATTGATGCAATAAAAAGAAACAAGCATATTTTTTTCTCAGGCTATCCCGATTTTACCGAAATCCAATGCCAGGAACTCATAAAGCTGATTGAAGAAGCCGGAACCGTCGTCCAGATAACAAATCCCCTGTTTTACAACTCTTCAGTCCAATGGGTGGTGCATAATACATCCACCCCCTTTTATCTGAGCGTTGAGGTAACCAGACCCTGCTCCCGTTTTACCAACAAGGTTCTTTGGGATATACTCTTCCTGGTCACTAAAATGGGCCAGACTCTCCCCAAAAAAATGAAAATCTTTAATGCCGAGCATAAAGAAAAGGATTACCACTTCATAAATATCCGCAACGATTATTCCGATTCATCGGTGCTTGACCTGAACCTGACATTGGAAGAAAAGAATGAAAAGTATCAGTTTAGGGTGATTTCAGAAAAAAATTATTTTGATGTGAACCTGATAACCCACCAGATTACGGGTAAAAAAAGAGCGATTCATACAAAAAAGCCGGAGATTGTAAAAGAGTATGAATCTTTTTTTAAAGCCATTATTAAAAAGCAACTTCCTTTGACCGGGATCAGCGAATATGCGGATGTTTTAAAAATTGTTGAAGAGATAAACGGAAAAATATCTCTGCCTTCCCAGTGATTTTTCTCTGAAAAAAAGTCATTTCCGGCAATAAAAAAACCGGACTTCCGTTCAACTTATATCTGGTAGGAAATCAGATTGCTTGACTAAGTTTAACCGAACGATATGAATAAGACAAGGCAGGTTGCCCGGTATGTGATTTTTGATTTTCTCGCTGCCGCAATAAGCTGGGCGATTTTTTTTATCTACAGGAAAAAAGTGGTAGAGCCTCAGTTTTTTGGTACCGAGGTTCCTGTCGATCTTACAACTCAATTTTACCTGGGCATAATCCTTATCCCTGCATGTTGGGTTCTTTTTTACTATATAACCGGTTTTTATCAGAATATTTACAGAAGGTCCCGGTTGATTGAGCTGGGGCAAACCCTTATGACTTCCATTGTCGGGGTGGTCGTGATTTTCTTTGTTTTTCTGCTGGATGATTTAATAGAGTCTTATAAAAACTATTACCACCTTTTTTTCACCTTGTTGGCAATTCATTTTGTGCTTACCTATTTGGTCAGGCTGATCCAGACCACACGGACCATCCGTAAAATTCATAAACGGCAGTTCGGATTTAATACCCTATTGGTTGGAAGCAATGAAAAAGCAGTGGAAATCTATAAGGAAATGACAACCATGGAGCGCACACCGGGAAACCGGTTTGTAGGATTTGTACGGGTTGAGAATAACGATGACTCCCTTCTTGGGCAATATATACCAAAACTGGGAGAAGTTAAGGACATTGAACAGATTATTGAAAAAAACGACATTAAAGAGATTGTTATTGCAATCGAGACTACCGAACACAAGCGGTTAAGCGAAATTCTGACTATTGTTGAGAACCGGCAGATAACCATATGGGGGATTCCTGATTTATATGATTTTCTTTCAGGTTCAGTGAAGATCAATACCATCTACAGCGTTCCGTTGATTAAGATTTCCAACGGACTGATGCCTGGCTGGCAGGAAAATACCAAACGCCTGCTGGATGTTTTTTTGTCGGTGGTTGCCCTGGTTCTTTTCTCGCCGGTTTTTATTGTTCTTTCCCTTATCATAAAAGCTACCTCCAGGGGGCCGGTCTTCTATTCACAGGAGCGGATCGGGAGGTTCGGAAAACCCTTTATCATCTATAAGTTCCGGAGTATGATTGTCGACGCAGAACCCAACGGGCCGGCTTTGTCAGATAATGAAGATGAACGGATTACACCGGTTGGGAATTTTATGCGTAGGACACATCTGGATGAAATTCCACAGTTTTATAATGTATTTAAAGGGGATATGTCATTGGTCGGGCCGCGTCCGGAGAGAAAATACTATATCGAAAAGATCGTTAAAAAGGCACCTTATTATACCCACCTGCATAAGTTGCGTCCGGGAATAACATCGTGGGGGCAGGTGAAGTATGGATATGCCTCCAATCTGGATGAAATGATTGAAAGACTCCCATACGACATGGTTTACCTTAAAAATATTTCCCTCTACGTCGATCTGAAGATTCTGATTTACACACTGATCATTTGCTTCAAAGGAAAAGCAGGCAAGCAAGCATAGATCCCGAACGTGGATAGCCTTTATCCTTGCAATGGGAATTGCTGAAGTATTTTATACACCGGACCCCGGGAGTTCAGAATGCTTTCAAAGAGGATGATTTTTTTAACCCGGACCTGTTGATAAAAGGTTCTTTCAGGATCTGATAGGAGAGAATAAAAAGCCTGCTTGTCTTGAATATGTTTTATCCGCCCCAGGGTAAGGTGAGCCCTGAATGCTCTTTCTTCTTTTGTAAACCCCAGGGCCGAAAGCCCTTCTTCTATCTGTTGGCTTACTGTTTGTAATGTTTCGTTTGGATCCACATTCACAACAAGGACTTTCGGATGATTCCGGGAACCCAGGTATCCGGTCCCTGTAAGATTCAATGTAAAAGGTTTGTGTTTCGTGCAGATGGCAGAAAGAATCTCTGTAAGCTTCATGAATTTGCTGGCTTTGGTCTTCCCCAGGAATTTCAACGTAAAGTGAAAATTGGTTATATCTACCCACTTGATCTGTTCATCGCTCAGGCTTTGCTTTATTTCACCAAAGAAACCGGCAAACTCCGGAGAGGGATCCATTTTTATTGCAACAAACAATCGTTTCTCCATGAAACGTAATCTTTGAAAATTCAAGGTTAAAACTGACCGGTTTCAATCATTCTTATTACTTCCTCGATAATCCGGTCTTCGCCTTCGGGATCATATTCTGATTTCAGATCATTTTGAAACAGACGGGCAATCGTTTGCCAGAAGAAGGCAGAGAAATTGCCTCTGAAATCCTGGATCAGTGAATAGGAGGTCCGGTTGGTTTCTCTGTCAATCAGCTTAATTAACAGCCTTCCTTCCGAGAGGGTAAATTTTTTAAGATCATCTTTATACTCTTTCAGAAGTTGCTGCTCAATTTCTTTCATCATCTGTCTTTGTTCCCTGCGGCTTTCCAGTTTTATATATTCCGGCTCATACGCTTTTAACAGTTCGTTGGCCCGCTGGGCATAAGGATACACTTTTTTAATTTTATAGATGGTTCGCCAGAATTTTCGCTGCTGGCGTTTAGACATACTGTTCATCCCCGGGTAAACCCATATTTCCTTCAATCTTTTTTCGATGATCGTATCCCCGTTTTCAATCCGTCCGATCCAACGATCTGTTTTATCCTCCTGTGCTACTGACAACGCGGGTAAAGCAAAAAGTAATGCTATGGTTAATATAAATGGTTTCACTTTTCTATTTTCCGGTCATAAAAGTACAACGATTAATTTTGAATTCAATTATAGTGCCAATAAGTTTATATCTTTGTTTTGTTTCTGTGACATTATCCATGGCAGAGGATTTGAAACACAAGCGGATGGTTCCTGTGCCAGGCATCCATTATGTGTAGCCCTCTTCATATTTTCGTTTCTCAAAAGGTTCAGGATGAAACAGGCAGGAAGATGTGAACTGGTAAGAATATCCGAATGAGAAAACGTAAAAACTGTGAGCTGGAACGGTTATCAGCTGAAGAATTTAAAAAAGCTTCCAAGACCCCCCTTGTGGTTGTTCTCGATAATGTGAGAAGCTGCAATAACATTGGATCAGTATTCCGGACCTGTGATGCGTTGCGGATTGAGGGAATCTATCTGTGCGGAATAACCGCAACACCTCCAAACAAGGAGATTCACAAAACAGCCCTTGATGCAGAAAAATCTGTTTCGTGGTTCTATGTGGAAAAAACAGAGCAGGTTGTTGAGAAGCTGAAGGAGGAAGGATACCTGGTTTATGCTGTTGAACAGGTGGAAAACAGCATCTTACTGTCCGATTTTTATCCTCAGAAAGAAAAAAAAATGGCGGTTGTTTTTGGCAACGAAGTGAAGGGCGTAAAACAAACGGTAGTTAATCTGTGCCATGGAAGCATTGAAATTCCCCAGTTTGGGACCAAGCATTCGTTGAACATTTCTGTAAGTGCAGGGATTGTTTTATGGGATTTGTATAACAAAATAACCGGATAAAAAAGAAGCCCGGGGTGTAAAGTCCCGGGCTTCTTTTTATGTGAAGATGAAATAATTTGACTATCGTTCGGCTTTTTTGCGGGCGGAATAGTTGATGTGGAGAGCTGCCATTTTTCGCAACTCCTGCTTCAGGTCCATGACAATGCCCATTTTTGTGAACTCATCCACTTTCAGGGAGGTGATCATCATGGGTCTTTCCGCTTCATCCCTTGCTTCGCGTTCTGAAGTGATGTAATCCGGGATGTCCCTGAGTGTGGCAAATTGGTCGTTCAGCTGAATCCGGGGTTCATTGCCGAAGACATTCTGATATTGCTGATGGGGAGTTCCAATGTAAATGTAACTTACAAGGGACTTTTTTTCCAGTTTGCTTAACTCAGTAGCCTGCGGCAACGTCACTTTAACCATCAGGGTTACCTCACGCATGGTTGTACTAACCATAAAAAAGAACAACAGCATAAAAACAATGTCCGGAAGGGATGCTGTTGAAATCGGAGGTAATTCTTTGCTGCTACTTTTTTTAAATTTACTCATACTAATTTCCTCCTACTTTTTTAGGTTCAGCTTCTGATATTTTTGAAGGATAAATGGTCCGGATCGCATCCTGTTGATCTCTCGTCAGGTTATTGTAGGGCTTTCCGAATTGTGACCGGGCCAGTTCTTCCCTCAGATCGTTAATGGCTCCAACCAGTTCGTTCTGAACAGCGATATATTTACTGTAGGTTGTTCCTACATCATTTTGTAAAGAGATCACCCCTTTGGTAACTTCAACCTGGCCAAAAAATGGTACTTCTTTTAATTCTTTTTCAGGCAGGTCTTCATCATCATAAGGATTAGCCATAAATTCTTTGGCTGCTTCACGCAGGTTTTCAACATCCATAGGTTCCCCTTCCACCATCAGTTGGTCATTTTTATTAACCAGAACGATAAACACATTCCTTTCTCTGATAGGAGGGGTATCATCATCGATTTCTTCGGGATCAACCCATCGTGGAAGCACTCTTTCCAAACCGCTGTCAACGTCCATTGTGGTTGTTACCAGGAAAAAAATCAACAACATAAAAGCGATGTCCGCTAATGAAGCTGAAGGTATTTCAGGTACTTTTCTTGCCATAATTTTATTCTCCTGTTTTTAAACCACGTTGGTATTATTTGAACAATCGGGATACCGAGGATGCAACCATACCCAGAATGGCAAGAGCCAGAAGGATATAGGTAGCATAAAGCCCGGTACCGATCCATTTTGATATTTGTGGTGTTAGTGTTCCGTTTTCAATGTATCTTTCAACACCGTAGAAGGTTGGCATTGCATCGGAGGCCAGCAGGTATGAAATCACTGCAACAACCACCAGAAAGCCTAAGGATATCAGGCTTTGTTTCATCGCCTTTTTATCGGTCAGGGTATGCAGGATCGCTGCTATTATAGCGGCACCTGCTCCAAAGGCCAATAATATGTATGCCCATATCAAGTTGGTATTAATCCAGCTGCCCATGTTAGGATCGGATTCAACATCACTGATATTTACCATAAGGGAAATAACCAGGATGGCTGAGATAGCCACAAGTACCCACTGTAATATGGTTAATATTCTTCCGAGTTTAATCATAATAGCTCTTATTTTTTAAGGTTGTGTTTTACTAACAGATCCATTAAAGTGATTGATGCATCTTCCATGTTGTTTACAATGGCGTCAATTTTTGACACGCAGTAGTTATAAAAGATCTGAAGAATGATTGCAACAATAAGACCTGATACGGTGGTGATCAACGCTACTTTAATACCCCCTGCTACCAGTGAGGGAGAGATGTCTCCGGCTACTTCGATGGCATCGAAAGCACTGATCATACCAATAACCGTACCCATAAACCCAAGCATAGGTGCCAATGCGATAAACAGGGCTATCCAGCTTAGATTTTTTTCGAGCAGACCAGCCTGTACTCCTCCGTAGGAGATAATTGATTTTTCAACCACATCGATTCCTTCATGTGACCTGTCGAGCCCCTGGTAAAAAATACTTGCTACCGGGCCGCGGGTATTCCGGCATACCTCTTTTGCTGCATCGATGCCTCCGTTGTCAAGCGCATCTTCCACTTTAGCCAGCAATTTTTTGGTGTTTGAAGTAGCCAGATTGAGGTAAAGCACCCTTTCGATGGCGAAGGCCAGCCCTAAAATAAGCGCAATCAGCACAAAAGACATAAATGACGGGTTACCATCAATAAACTGTTTCTTTAATTCATTGTGAAGGGACCTGCCTTCCTCAGCTTCAGCTGCTGCTTCTTCTTCGGGGTCGGCTGCAATATCTACAACTTCTGTTGAGGTAGAATCCTGTGCAGCCACCTCTTCCTGGGCAACTACAGAGTGTGGAGCTACAAAAAGTAACATCCCCATAATAGCTATTAACGCGAATAGTCTTTTCATAATTAATTTTAATTTTAATTAATAATCTCTTAGATTTTTTGTGTTAATTATTGATTTTTGTTTATTAATTGTTACTAAAACTGAGTTTGTTTTGACACAAATATTATGCCTGTTTAATCTTTTCTGAATAAATTATCCCTTGTTGTTAAGAACTCTTTTTGTCTTACTTGCTGTAATCGGAATGCAAGACCTACTGTTTCGTGTGGATCTCTCTGGCGGAGAGAGGGGGATTCGAACCCCCGGTTCCGTTTTGCAGAACACACGCTTTCCAGGCGTGCCAGTTAAGCCACTCCTGCATCTCTCCGTTGGTTTATTCTGGCCCCCCGAAAATAACGGCCTGCAAATTACAAAAAAAATGTGAAAAAAAAAGAGGAGCTATTCACTAATTTCACCGCTCAGGCTCTTTGTCAAATGGTTTTTGATTTCATTTAACGAAAGTTCCTGGTTCAACAGAAACATTAGCTTGGTAACTGCAGCCTCTGTAGTCATATCTTTTCCTGATACGACGCCTGCATGCAACAGATCCATGCTGGTTTCATACTGCCCCATTGCGACCCGTCCACCCTGGCATTGCGTAATGTTCAGAATAACAATGCCTCTTTGAATGGCTTTTTTTATACTGCTTGACAACCAGCGGCTTGTAGGGACATTCCCGGTGCCGAACGATTCCAGAACAACTCCTTTCAACAACGGAATCTGAAAAACGGCATCAAAAACATGCCGATTAATTCCCGGGAAAATTTTTAAAACAACCACATTGGTATTAAACCGGGTGTTAACCTTTAAGATTCCTTTATTGGCAGGATACGCAATATATTTTCTGTTGTACCGTATATCCACCCCGGCAAGGGCCAAAGGCGGATAATTTTCTGATACAAAAGCGCTGAAATTTTCTGAATCACGTTTGGTGGTCCGGTTTCCTCTGAATAATTTAAAATCAAAATAAATACACACTTCCGGAACCAGGGATTTCCCATTCTGTTTTGCGGCAGCAATTTCAACGGCTGTGATCAGATTCTCCTTCCCGTCTGTACGAAGCGTGCCTATTGGGAGTTGGGAACCGGTTAGGATTACCGGTTTGTCGAGATTCTCAAACATGTAACTCAAAGCTGAGGCTGTATAGGCCATGGTATCTGTACCATGCAGAATGACAAACCCGTCGTATCGGTTGTAATTTTTCTGAATAGCCCGGGCTATTTTGACCCATATGTTGGGAGTCATATTCGATGAATCAATCGGAGGCGCAAATGCCAGCGAATTAAGGTTGTATTCAAAACGATGCAGTTCAGGCACCTCTTCCAGGATCTGATCAAATTTTACCGGACCAAGGGTCCCCGTTACAGGATGGCGTACCATGCCTATGGTTCCCCCTGTATAGATGATTAACACCGATGGTTTTGTCGTTTGCATACCTGGCTGGTTTTAAAATCCGAATAACCGGATAACATTATCTGAAGTCAGGGTTGCTATCTCTGCCGTTTCCATAGCGTATACCCCGGCAACTTCCGCTGCGATATAAGTAAG
>Ga0307422_1000376_pt1 | contig 26017 bp, 27 predicted proteins | sample SalMarWE160290MG_FD_202153 | JGI IMG/M metagenome (GOLD analysis project Ga0307422, IMG submission 202153) | Salt marsh sediment microbial communities from the Plum Island Ecosystem LTER, Massachusetts, United States - WE1602-90 | ecosystem: Environmental > Aquatic > Marine > Intertidal zone >...
TGGTCGGCCGGGAGCTGGGGCTGGTCGAAGGCTAGGGCGCAGATCCCCCCCCAATGAGCCGGGCACGAGCCTGGCCACCCGAGGGAGGCTGGCGGTCGCGCGTTCGGTCGCGACCAAGGTAGGCGACGAGCGGCACGACGACGAACGTCAGCTCGTGCAGCGAGTAGGCCAGGCCCAGGGAGCCGCGGGCGTTCAGGACGACCTCGACCCAGGTGAGGGTGAGGCCTGCGAACGGCACCGACAGCAGAGCCAGCGCCGCTATGCCCAGCCACCACCACCGGCCCCCCGGGCGGAAGAAGGCCAACGGCAGGAGCGTCGGCTTGAACAGAATGAGGGTCGAGGGCACACGCCACGCCGCCGTAGCGAAGAGGATGGCCACGACCCACATCGACGGATTGCCATTGACGATCTGGAGCAGCGAGAAGGGTCGCTCCATCAGGATGGCAACGACCAGCCAGGCGGTCAGCGAGGGCCGGAGCCGCCAGATGGCCGCGGCCGTGATGGCCCCGGGGATCAGCCACCAGAGCTGGGCCGGCAGCACCACGAAGGGGACAAAAAGCCAGAGGGCAACGGGTGGGTACAAGACGTCGGCCGTCCCCAGCTCGTATGGGCCGCTCAGCTGGTGCGGCAGAAAGTACGAGTCGCCGGAGACGAAGCGCGACGCGGCGGCGTGGTAGATGTCGAAGTCGAAGCCCGGCCGCCAGCCTATCTCCGGCATGTAGAGCACGATCTGGTAGAACGAGAGCGCGCAGAGCATGCCGATGGCGGCGACCTCAAGGTCGCGCACGAGACGGTGCGCCATGAACGCCCGGGCCCGGTCCGCCACATCGGCCAAGGCAACCTCCACCCGACAGCCTGCCCACCCCTGGCCGAGGAGCGGCCAAGGTCTTGATCGAGACGATGATATTCGCGTTGGGTCGCCCGCATTGTGGCCGGAGCGGGGCCGACGAGACTGCCTGACGCGGGCCAGGCCGGCCAATCCCAAGGATGTCTTCGCCAGGGGCCAGACCGGCATTGGAACCGGGCTGACGGTCGACGCATGGACCCCTGCTCACCGGCGTGAGAGATACCGCACCCCGGTCAGCTCCTCCGAGACGGACCAGAGGCGGGCGGCCAGGTCCGGGTCGTGGGTGAGATCGCTGGAGCGGGCGCTGGCCGGGTGGCCCCGCAGGCCCATGAAGCCGCCGGGGCCGAAGTAGTCGCCACCCCGCACGTCCGGCGCGGTCGCGGCGTAGAGCGCCGGCAGGGCGCCCATCGCCGGCGCCTGGCCGATGATCGGGCTGGTCAGGCGAACCCATCGCCAGTTGGCCGCCAGGTCGGTCTTCGTCCAGCCGGGATGTGCCGCGGCCGCGATGGCGTCGATGCCGGCCGCGTCGAACCTTCGCGCCAGCTCGTAGGTGAAGAGCAGGTTGGCGATCTTGCTGTAGCCGTACGCCGCCTGAGGGTTGTACTTCTTCTCGGCGTTCAGGTTGTCCGAATCCATCTTCGCGACGCGATGGCCGTCGCTGCTCATCACCACCACCCGGGCCCCCGGCGCGCGCCGGATGGCGCCCAGCAGCAGGCCGGTCAGGGCGAAGTGCCCCAGGTGGTTCGTGCCGAACTGCAGCTCGAAGCCGTCGGCCGTCCGGCCGAACGGGACGGCCATGATCCCGGCGTTGGCGACGAGGATGTCCAGCCGCTTGTGCCCGCGGGCGAATTCGGCGGCGAAGCGGCGCACCGAGGCCAGGTCCGCCAGATCGAGCGCCATGACGTCCACCTGGGCCTCCGGATGCTCGGTGCGGATCCGTTCAGCGGCCTCGCGGCCCTTCTCCTGGCTGCGACAGGCGAGCACGACCGCGGCGCCCTTGCCCGCCAGCGCCCGGGCAATCTCGAACCCAATCCCCCGGTTGGCGCCCGTCACCACAGCCGCCTTGCCCGTCAGGTCGGCGATGTCCCCAGCCGTCCACTTCGACGTCATCTCGCCCTACTCGTCCGGCAGCTTGTCGAGCTTGAAGTAGACCGGGCGGGTGCCGTCGGAGCAGCAGGCGATGATGGTGTCGCCGCCCTCGTACCATTCGCCGAACTTGCCGCCGGCCCAGTAGGCGATCAAGCACTTGTAGAGGTCGTCCCAGGCCCAGGTGCAGAAGCCTTCGGGCATGCCGGCGATCGGATCGACGACGAACTCCTGGCCTTCGCGGAAGACCTCGCACGGCCCGAGATCCCTGGCCCGCTCCCGCTCCACGTATTGGTCGACGAAGTCCTTGTTGAAGCTCGTCCGGAGCACGGTGATCTTGACCTTGTTGCCCATCGGGCCTCCTGTTACGGCCGATCAGCCAATCGCTCCGCCTAGCCCGGCCACAGGTCGGTTGCCCAGAAGACGGGCACGGCCACCGTGATGCATATGGCGATGGCGGCGACGAGCGCGCCGGCCCATCTCACGCCGCTGCGCTGGTTGCATAGGAGGAAGCCGGCCAGGCCGAAGGCGAATCCCGCCTGGCCGACCAGCGACAGGAGATCGAGCCCATGATCGCCTGGCTCGCGATGGGGGATCCTGGCGCCGAGCCACAGCAACGCCATCGGAATGCAGAGCAGCAGGCTGAGGAGCCCGAGCTTGCGTCGGGCGGGGTCCATCCCCTTGTACAGCCAATCCCGATTGAGGCGCATCGGCCACCTCGAGGTCGCGGGGGCCCGACAGTCGGGCCCGGCACCAGCGACTCTACTCCTCTTCCGGGCGCGCCTGGCGCTGCTCTGTCGCGGCGCCGATGGCGGCCCCGATTGCGGCGCCGGCACCAATCCCGATGGCCAGCCCCACCGCCGTGTTGTCGAACGCCGCGCCCAGGGCAACCCCCAGGCCCGACCCAGCTCCAGCTCCAATGGCTATCCCGATAGCGACCAGCCTGCCCGGCTCGCCGTTACCCCTGGTTTCGTTCGATTCCGGACTCAACCTGCCCTCCTCCACGCGCATGCGTCTGCCAGGCGCATCACTTTGCCTGCTTCGCCTGCAGCGAAATCCACCACAGCGCGGCGATCCCGATGAAGAAGACCCCCAGGCCACCGAAGAAGCCGAAGGAGCCGCCCCAGAATTGGCCCAGCTGCACGAGGTTATCCATGCCGTCCTCCATTCCGTAGCAGGTCAGCCCACCCTAACCCGATCGGTCAAGGCAGCCGCAAGTGGCCCGCTTATCCTGAACCCGGGCGCGGAGGGCCTTCCGCGCGCGCCGGCCGCACGCCGCGGCCGCGGTAGGTCTAGATTCCCCGGTGCACCGAGGCCCCACCACCACAGCGGTGACGAATGGCGAAGACGATCGAAGACACAGCTGAGCGCGCCCCCGGACAGGCGCGCGATCTGCCACTGGACGCGCACCTGCACACGGACCTGTCGCCCGATTCGCTGGTCCCGCTGGAGCTGTACGCGGCCCAGGCAGCGGAGCGCGGCATCCCCGAGATCGCCATCACGGACCATCTCGACTTCATGCCCGGCGCCCCGGCCTACGACTACGCCGACTACGGCAAGCGCGAGATGATCGTCCGCGACGCCGCGGAACGGTGGGCCGGGCGAGTGACGATCCGCTTCGGCGTGGAGCTGACGTACGAGAGCCGCTACGAGGATCAGATCCGCGAGCACCTGGCGGCCCACTCGTACGACTACACGATCGGTTCGGTCCATGCCCAATCGGACGGGCCCTATGACCTGGGTCGCATCGCGGCCTTCGTCAACGGCAAGACGATCGCCGAAGCCACGGCCTTCTACTTCGAGGAGGTCATGGCAGCCATCCGCAGCGACCTGTTCGACACCCTGGGCCACCTGGACATGTGCAAACGCTGGCTGCGGCCCTGGTTCTCACCTGAGGCGTTCGCGGCGGCGCCGGAGCTGTACGAACCCTTGCTGGCGGCCCTCGTGGAGAGCGGCATGACCCTGGAGGTCAACTCCTCCGGCCTGCGGCAGGAGGCGGGCGAGACCTACCCGGCGGCCTGGGCCGTGGCCCGCTACCGCGAGCTTGGCGGGAAGCGAGTGACGGTAGGCTCGGACGCGCACCTGCCCCAGTCGTTCGCCTTCGGCCTGGAGGAAGCCTGCGAGATCGTGGCCCGGGCCGGGTTCTCGAGGCTCTCGCTGCAGCGGGCCGTGGAGCGGGGCGACCTGGTGATACCGGAGCGGTTCAGCCGCTAACCTTCGGCCATGGAGCTGATCGTCCTGGGAGCCGGGCCCGCCTACACGGATCGCCACGGCACCGCTGCCGCCTGCCACCTGACCAGGCACGGCGACGCGGCGCTGCTGCTGGACATGGGCCAGGGCGCCTTCCCGAACCTGGCCGCCGTGCTGGAGCCCAGCACGCTGACCGCCATCGCTATCAGCCATCTGCACCCCGACCACTTCATCGACCTGGTCCCGCTGCGCCACTACCTGCGCTACGAGTTCGACCCCCCTCGCCGGCTGCGGATCCTGGCACCGGCGGCCCTGACCGACCGGCTGGACGGGCTGCACGGGGAGGCAGGCTTCGCCGCGGCGACGCTGGATGTGGAGGCGCTGGCGGAGGGTTCGCGGCAGATCGGCCCGTTCGAGCTGGAAGCCCGCTTGGTCACCCATACCGAGGAGAGCTACGCCTTCCGCGTCACGCCGGCGGGGGCCGGGGGTCCCGGCAGCAAGCCCGCCCCCGGCCTGGTCTACTCCGGCGATTGCGGCCGGGCCGAGGACCTCGTTCCGTTGATCCGCCCCGGCGACACCCTCCTGTGCGAGGCCTCCTTCGGCGCGGCCGAGGTCCCGCCCGGCGCCGCCCACCTGACGGCCATGGACGCCGCGCGAGCCGCCTCAGCCGGTCGCGCCGCGCGCCTGCTGCTGACCCACGTCCAGATGGGCTTCGACCGCGCCGACGCGCTGGCCGCCGCGCAGGGCATCTTCGCCGGTGCGGCGCAGCTCGTCACCGAAGGTGACCGGTTCGAGATCTGACGAGGCGCGGGCGACCGGGGCCGGCCGCGCCTCAGGCTCTCCATCCGGCCTTCACGATCTGCGCACAAGCGCGCCCTAGGATCGCCACCATCGCATCCGCAAGAGGAGCCAGCGATGGTCCACAACTACACAAGCCCGTCCTGCCTGACGCGGGCCGGCTACCGGTTCGTTTACGACCCCCTGCGGGCCGCCCAACTCGACGGCCTGGTCGCGTCGCTGCAGCTGACCGGCACGGAGCGGGTGCTGGACTTCGGCTCGGGGCCGGGCTCGGAGGCGATCCACTTCGCGCGTGCGCTGGACAAGGGCGGCCGGGTCACCTGTCTGGATGTCTCGCCGACCTGGCTTGCGGAGGCGCAGCGCCGGTTGCGCGGCTTCGACAACGCGTACTTCCTGCTCGGCGAGGCGACCGAAGTCGGGTTGGCGAGCGAGTTCTTCGACCTCATCGTGGCCCACTACGTTCTGCACGACGTGGACCCGGAGGCTTTGCCCGCGACCCTCGCGACCCTGGCCGGATCGCTGCGGCCCGCTGGGCGCTTCCTGGTCGTCGAGCCGATCGGCGGCCGTCACGGCCTGTCCGCCGCCGAGCTGGTCGCGCTCATGAAAGCCGCCGGCCTGGCCGAAGCCTCACGCGAAGTGCTCCGGTCGCGGTTCGGGTCAGCTCTCAAGATGGTCTTCGTTCGCCCTGCGCCCGGGCAGCCGGTTCGAGGCTAGAAGTCCTGCGCCCGCCCGGCCCTGTTGGCCTGGCTCCTGCGCCCCTTGACGATCGGCCACAGGCGAGCCGCCAGGGCGGCCTGGAAGAGACGAACCAGCAGCGCCGCCTTGTCGCCGTCGGACACCGCCGGGTCCAGCACCGGTTCGAGCAGGAGATCTATCTGGGCCTGCCGTTCGGCTGGCGCCATCCGAGGCTTCGCCGCCCGCGAGATCTCCCACAGCTCACCGTACAGGAACCAGGCCATCCCGTCGTACATCAGCCGGGCCTCGACTTCCCAGGCCTGGGCGGACTGGACGGACGAGCCGATCTCGAGGCCGGCGGCCACCCCGCTGGCCAGCAGGCGGTTGAGCGGGTCCTCCTGCTCGGCCAGCATCTCCTGCAGGCCCACGCTCGAAACCGCGGCGGTGCCGAGGGCGGCGCCCCAGCGACTGGCGCTGCGCGAGGCCGTCTTGCTGTCCAGGTTGCGCAGGCAGTCGTGGAAGGCGGCCGCGACGGCGCGGGCTCGCTCCGCCTTGTAGCCGCCCATGGCCAGCAGGTCTTTCTGCAGGCCCCACAGGTCGGCCGGCGTCGGTTCGGCCAGGATGCGATCCAGGGCGGCCCTCACCTTGGGCGCCAGGGCCTCTGCCATTCGGTCTCCCTCGATGGTGGGATCAGCACCTGGGCAAGGATAGCCAGAACGGAATGCCGCGGTAACCACAAACGTCGGGAGCTTTGGCTTAACCTAGGCGCTACAACCCGACACGCAGGACGACCCGAAACGGAGGCACAACCGTGGCCCAGTTGCTTCAGACTCATGCTTCCGGAGATGACGCCGTAACGGCCGACGCGCTGCAGACGACTCTCATCGAGCTGATCGACCTCAGCCTTCAGGCCAAGCAGGCCCACTGGAACGTAGTGGGGCCCTCCTTCCAGGCAGTCCACCTCTTCCTCGACACCCTGACCGACGATTACCGCTCCTGGTACGACGAGGTCGCAGAGCGGCTGGCGGCCATCTGCGTTTCGCCCGACGGCAGGATCGCTACCCTGGGTGCGGCCAGGATCGAGCAGCTACCGGCGGGCCAGCTGCGCGACCAGGACATCCTCAACTTCTTCGAGAAGCGCATCGGGGCGGTCGCCGAGCGGATCCGGTCGACATTCGGGCCGGTGGGCGACCATGACCTCGTCAGCCAGGGGCTCCTGATCACCATCGTCGAAGGCCTGGACAAGCAGCGCTGGATGCTGCGCGCCCATCTCGCCTGACAGGCAGGAGCCCGCGGAGCCCCTTCCGGCAGTCGCCGGAGCGCCCACGCTAGGAACTGGGTTTCCAGGCCGTGTAGAGAAGCGGGTCTACGGCGTCGGCCATGCTCTTCCCGGTCCAGGGGTAGTCGATCCAGACCTCGAAGTGGAGATGCGCGCCCTCGGAAGCTCCCGTGTTGCCGATGGTGCCGACCTGCTGGCCGGCCGCAACCTTCTGACCGGCCTTCACCGTGACGCTGTTGAGGTGATTGTAGGTCGTGTACAGGGTGCCCTTGTGCGAGATCCAGACCACGATGCCATCTCCGGCTCCATCGGCGCCCGTCTTCTTGCGACCGGCATAGATGACGGTTCCGCCGGCGGCGGCCACGACGGGCGTCCCGATCCTCGCGCCCCCGATGTCCAGGCCGTTGTGCCAGTGCTTGCAGTTCCCGAAGGGCGGCTCCAGGTAGAAGGTGGTGCAGCCGAACTTCTGGGTGATGGTGTGGTGGCCCGGCACCGGCCATTCCAGCTTGTTGCGCCAGTCCTCCGGCCTAGGAGCCGAGACGGGATGCGGCATCGGCTTGTTGGGAACGCCGGGCAGGATCAGCAGCTGGCCGCTCGCCAGAGTCGTGCCCTTGAGCAGGTTGGCGTCGATGATGACCTGGGGGTCGATTTCCTGGTCGTCCGCGATCGTCTCGACCGTGTCGCCGTCGCCGGCCTTCATGACCACGCCGTCCATCGGCGGGATCAGCAGCTTCTGGCCGATCTTCACCAGGTCCGGGTTCGGCACAGCGGAGCTGTTCGCCCAGTACAGCGTCGTGACCGAGAGGCCGAAGTCGCGGGCTATCCGGGTCAGGTTGTCGCCTGCGGCCACTTGATAGAGGCTGAAGGTGGAATCGGGGACCGGCACTACGGACCGCCCCGGCGTCGGGGTCGGTGGCGGGAGCACGTAGGTCCCCACCGCGGGGAGCGGAGAGCCGCCACTGTGGGCGCCAATGCCCGCGACAGGCACGGGCTCGCGGCTGAGCGCCAGCGGGATCAAGCCTGCCGAAACCACGACGACCGCCCCGAGGGCTGAGGCCAGCACGGCTCCAAGCCCGAACGAGAGCTTGCGCCGTCCTCGGCCGCGGGGCAGCGAAGCCGGCGTCTCGGGAGCGTCCGACGGCAGGCCTTGAGCGGCGCGCAGCGCGCCCGGCTTCGCCCTGTGAGCCTGCTGCAGGTGGCGGATCCCGCGGGGCAACCCGCCTCCATCCCTCAGCGAGCCCGGGTGTCGGTACCTGACACCGTTGTTGTACGACGGCAAGTGATCCACTCCGTGCGGGACGTCACGGCCTGTGACGATTGCCGTGCCCCGCCCTGGCTCCGGTCGTCGCGCCGAGCGCGGTGGAGAACGGCGCCACTTCTACCCTACCAGGCAACGGAGATGAACGCTCACCTGGCGGTTCGCCCGCGCACCGGCTGCTGCCTTCTAGCGCCGGCCCAGGCGGTCGATCGTTTCTTCGAGCTGGGCGAAGCCATCGATCGTGGCGTCCGGCTCGAAATCGGATTCGTCCGGCTGCCGGGCGAAGCGGATCGCCCTCATCCCCAGCGCGGCGGCTGCCCACAGGTTCGTGAGCTTGTCGTCGATGAAGACGCAGTCTTCGGCGCGAGCTCCCGCGTCGGCCAGGAAGCGCTCGTAGATCTCCGGTGAGGGCTTTCGGCAGCCCGCGTCGCCGCTGATGGTCACCGCGTTGAGGAAGTCCAGCGAGAATCGGTCGCGTAGGTAGGCCGACCATTCGCTCAGGTCGTTCGACAGCAAGCCGAGCGAGAACCGTTCGGACAGGGCCCGGGCGACAGGCACGAACTCCGGGTCGAGAGTCAGCCGGGTGTCCAGGTAGGTGGTCTCGACTTCCGGGTACTGGCTTCCCAGGCCCACCTCGTCCCACAGCCGGCGTGAGGTGATCTGCCCCAGGCTGGCCCGGATGTAGATCTCGTTGACGGCCTCCCGCGAGATGTCCGGGTTGCGCTCCCAGATGAAGGGCACGAGCAGGTCGTTGGTGTCGTCGCACACGGTGAAGACGACGCCCATGGCATCGAAGACGACCCAGCCGGTCATCGCCGAGTGGCCTCGTCGAAGTCGGCTGCCCGAATCAGGTTCGCCGGCCGCCTCATCAACTCAGGGAATCCAGGCTCGAGCTCGCGGTCCGAGCCCAGGTCTTCGGGCATGTCGCTCCCCTGGTGTCAAGCCAGCGCAGCATAGGCGCGTCAGATCGGATGTGCCACGCAGCGCGCTTGCTGAGCCCGACTGGGCCGTCCATCGAGCTGATCTAGGCTCGGCCTGTCCACTGAAGCATCGCCAGCCAGACCAGGAAGAGGCGCAGAGCGGCGGGGAGACCGTCGGGCAGATGAGCATCTGCTGCCCCCATTCGGGAATATCGGGACAAGCTCCCGTCTATCGATCCGATCGACGACTGGAAGTGGTACAGGACCATCCGGCGCGACCAGGGACCTCCATGAACCAAGACGAAGCGCTCGCCCCCAGACTCGACCGTGAACGTCGACCTGACGACGCGCCGCTTCACCGCGCGGCCCAAGGCCAGGCCGCCCTTCTTCAAGATGAATGTGCCACTGGAGTCGCGGTAGATGTGGAACCAGCCCTCGGCGCATTCGACAGATGCTATGGCCGGCCAGGCAGCAAGCGCCACCTCACCGACGTGCCCGCCCGTTTCGTCGCTGACAGCGTAGTCCCGACCACGGGCTTCGATGGTCCACACAGGGGTCCTCCGCGCGGCCCTCAGGCGAGGCGCCCTTCACCGGCCGTGGCGATACCCGACCGACGAGCCCCCGCGGCGCTGGTGCGGTCCTGACATCGGGGCCGGACTCCGGCAAGATTGACGCCAGCGAAGATGACGGACCCGCACGGGCACCGGGCGCCGCAATCGGGCGCCCGCAGATCGACCCAGACGACCCAAGGAGAGACGCGCCATGGCTGACAGCGGAACCACTACCCCCGCGGCGAAGGGGCCCCTGAGCGCGGAGGAGTTGCGGCTGATCGACGCCTACTGGCGCGCCGCCAACTACCTGTCCGTCGGCCAGATCTACCTGATGGGCAACCCCCTGCTGCGCCGGCCCCTTGAGGCGATGGACGTCAAGCCGCGGCTGCTGGGCCACTGGGGCACAACGCCGGGCCTGAACATGGTCTACGCCCACATGAACCGGGCCATCAAGGCCCGCGACCTGAACTGCATCTACATCATCGGTCCCGGGCACGGCGGCCCCGCCATCGTCGCCAACACCTACCTCGAGGGCAGCTATACGGAGGAGTACCCGGCCATCAGCCGGGACGAAGAGGGGATGCGGAAGCTGTTCCGCCAGTTCAGCTTCCCGGGCGGCATCCCCAGCCACGTCGCGCCCGAGACGCCGGGCTCCATCCACGAGGGCGGCGAGCTGGGCTACTCACTGTCGCACGCCTTCGGCGCCGCCTTCGACAACCCGGGCCTGCTCGTCTGTGCCGTCGTCGGCGACGGCGAGGCCGAGACCGGCCCGCTGGCGACGAGCTGGCACTCGAACAAGTTCCTCGATCCGGTGGGCGACGGCGCGGTCCTGCCGATACTCCATCTCAACGGCTACAAGATCGCCAACCCCACGGTCCTGGCCCGCATCCCCCATGACGAGCTGCGGGACCTCATGATCGGCTGCGGCTACACGCCTTACTTCGTCGAGGGCGACGACCCGGCAAAGGTCCACCAGGAACTGGCGGCCACGCTGGACACCGTGCTGGACGAGATCGCCGCCATCCAGAAGGCGGCCCGCTCGGGCAAATCGAAGGGCCGCCCGAGCTGGCCGATGATCGTCCTTCGGACGCCGAAGGGCTGGACGGGCCCCAAGGAGCTGGACGGCAAGCCGCTCGAGGGCAACTGGCGCTCTCACCAGGTCCCGTTCGGCGAGGTCCGAACCAACGAGAAGCACCGCCAGCTGCTAGAGACCTGGATGCGCAGCTACAAGCCCGAAGAGCTGTTCGACGACAAGGGCGCCCTCCTGCCCGAGCTGGCTGCGCTGGCGCCCGAGGGCCAGCGGCGCATGGGCGCCAACCCTCACGCCAACGGCGGCATCCTGCTGCGTGAGCTGATCATGCCCGACTTCGGCGACTACGCCGTGGAGGTGCCCAAGCCGGGCGGCGTCATCGCCGAGGCTACCCGCGTGGCCGGGCAGTTCATCCGTGACGTTATGGCGAAGAACCCCGACAACTTCCGCATGTTCGGGCCGGACGAGACGGCCTCGAACCGCCTGGGCGCGGTGCTGGAGGTGACGGACAAGGCCTGGGACGCCGAGGTCCTGCCGACCGACGACGAACTGTCGCCCGACGGCCGGGTCATGGAGGTCCTGTCCGAACACCAGTGCCAGGGCTGGCTGGAGGGCTACCTGCTGACCGGCCGGCACGGCATGTTCAACTGCTACGAGGCCTTCATCCACATCGTCGACTCGATGTTCAACCAGCACGCCAAGTGGCTGAAGGTCACGCGCGACATCCCCTGGCGCCGCCCGATCTCCTCGCTCAACTACATCCTCTCGTCCCTGGTCTGGCGCCAGGACCACAACGGCTTCACCCACCAGGACCCAGGCTTCATCGACCACGTGGTCAACAAGAAGGCCGAGATCATCCGCGTCTACCTGCCGCCCGACGCCAACACCCTGCTCTCGGTGACGGACCACTGCCTGCGCAGCGTCAACTACGTCAACGTCATCGTGGCCGGCAAGCAGCCGGCGCCGCAGTGGCTGACCATGGACCAGGCCATCCTGCACTGCACGCGGGGCATCGGCATCTGGGAGTGGGCCAGCAACGATCGGGGCGGTCCGCCTGACGTCGTCATGGCCTGCTGCGGCGACATCCCCACCCTCGAGACCCTGGCCGCCGTAGACCTGATCCGCCAGCACATGCCCCTGATCAAGGTCCGAGTGGTCAACATCGTGGACCTGATGCGCATCCAGCACTCGTCCGAACACCCGCACGGTATGACGGACAAGGAGTTCGACTCGCTGTTCACGATCGACAGGCCGGTCATCTTCGCCTACCACGGCTATCCCTGGCTCATCCACCGCCTCACCTACCGGCGCAACGGCCACGACAACATCCACGTCCGCGGCTACAAGGAAGAGGGCACGACCACGACCCCGTTCGACATGGTCATGCTCAACGACCTGGACCGCTACCACCTGGTGATCGACGCCATCGACCGGATCCCCGGTCTCGGCCAGGACGCCGCGCATGTCCGCCAGCTGATGCAGGACAAGCGCACCGAAGCCCGGCTCTACACCCGCAAGGAAGGCGAGGACATCCCCGAGGTCCGCGACTGGGTCTGGCCCTACTAGGCGATCGGCGTCGGGCGGCCGAAGCGAGCGACTTGGGTCTGCGAAGCGCACTGACGGGTTGGGTAGGGCGGTTGGGCGGCTGCCCGCAAGACGAGGGGCTGCCCAGCCGCGCTGAGCGCCGCAATGCCGTACGCGAGCGGCACCGCCTCGGCGGGCCCGCGTGGTCGAACCGGGACCGCCATCTGGATCCCGGCAGCCGAATGTCCATCGCCGACGCCGCGGACCCCGGCGTGGCCGGCGCGGTGGGCACCGTAATCGGCAACGTCTTGCGCCGGCGGAAGAGGTCTTAGGCCGGGTCAGCTCGACAGGGGCAGCAGCGAGAAGGACCACCAGTCCCAGGCTGCCAGCGCCCGCCAGGTCAGGCCGCCGTCGGTGGTCTCCAGGACGCCGCTCCTGGCCCCCGAGGACGTGAAGGCCGCGAAGCCGATCTCGTCGGAGACGAAGCAGGGGCCGACCGGCCCTGACCAGTCGCCCGTCCATTCTTCCGCCTGCCAGCTCGCCCCGCCGTCTACGGTTCGGTACGTGTAGGCCGCCCAGCCATAGGGCTCTTCCGGACTGGGCGGTGGCGTCGTGGCTGAGATCAAGGCCCAGCCGGAGCCGTTCGGGCGCATGAAGAAGCTGCCCGCGTATGAGGCCGGCGGCACGTTCGAGCTGTCGGAGGCGAGCCTCACGACGGGCGGGCTGCCCGGTCCGACCCGCACCAGCTTCCAGGCAGCCGTGTCCATCATCGGATCCGCGGAGTCGCTCCACTGGGCCGCGCACAGGACGTAACCGGCGTCCGCGCCGGTCGCAACGGCCTGCTGGATGTAGGGAGTGGCGGGGCCGCACGGCGAGGCGAGCTGGTGCCAGCTCCGGCCGCCGTCGGTAGTGGCGTAGAGCAAGCTCGCAACCTTGCCGATCTGATCCATCTCGGTATGGGCCATGCCGTTCGAGTCGTCCGCGAACGTCGGATCGATGAGCCGGCCCGCCCCGGCGTCATGCCAGCTGCGGCCCTGGTCGTCGCTGTAGTACAGGCAGGAGACCGGCGCCGGATAGAAGCTGTGGTCGACACCACCTCCGTAGGCGACGTCTTCGCCCGACGGCTCGCTCATCTCGGGGGGATACGTCGGCAGGCAGCCGGATCCGTAGGGGCCGATCGATCCGTAGAGTCGGTCTCCGGCTCGGGCGAGGTACCTCATGGCTGGTGCGTCGGTGTGTTCGACCTGCCAGGTCTGGCCGCCGTCGCTGCTTCGGACCAGCAGCAGCCTGCCGTCCTCTCCTTCGCCCACGGCAACCACGTTCTGGTCGTCGAACGCGGCCGCGGCCCAGATCTCGGAGCCTCCACAGCCCGCGCAGGACGACTGCGGAAGGACGGAGCCGGGGTTGACCGCGCCTCTCAGCGCGGCGGCGACAAGCGCCGCCAGCAGCAGCGCGGCAGCGGCGAACCCCAGGCGGCGAATTCCGAAGCGGCGCGGCAGCGCCCCGCGTGGGGCTATCGCCTGCCCTGCCCGCGGCGACGATACCCACTCCGGATAGCGCCCCGCCGCGCCGTCAAGCCGCCATGCCAGAGCGTCGCGCAGACGCTGCTGCAGCGACAGGTCCTCGCTCATCTCACATCTCCTTCGCCGGCCCGGGAAATCGGCATCCTCGGCCCGGCGCCGGACACCTCCGACTCCTCGGATTCGTCGCCGAGCCGCTCCCGGAGATGGCTGAGGGCGCGCTGGACCAGCATAGCCGCGCCGCCTTCCGACGTACCCAGGACCTGGGCCACAGTTCGGAACGAGTAGTCGTGGTAGTAGCGCAGGACGATGGCTGCCCGCTGGCGGGGCTGGAGTCCGTCCAGGGCTGCCAGGAGCGCCAGTCGCTGGACGACGCCGGCCGACTCGGCCGCTTCGACCTCCAGCTCAGCGGGCAGCTCCGCCGTCGGCCGGGAGCGGCGGCGCAGCTGATCGATCGACTTGCGGACGACGATCCGCTGCAGCCAGTGTTCGGCGGGAGCGTCCGCTCGATAGCTACCGCGCTCCCGGTAGGCGGAGGCGTAGGCCTCCTGGGTGGCATCCTCGGCCAGGCTCCGCGAGGACGTCACCCCCAGGGCGGTCCGGTACGCGGCCGCGTAGGTACGCCTGTAGAAGGCGCTGAAGTCATCGAGCTCAGAAGACCCCACGCATGTCCCTCGGGCGCGTGTTCCCCATCACTCTAGACGCAATGACTCGGCCGAATATCACGGTCGGGCCGGGGCGGCGCGCGAGTCCGGCAGGGCCTCTAGGGCTTCGCGGCGAGCGCCGCCTGGACGGCTGTCAGCGCGGGCTTGGACGCCATGTTCTCGTCCCAGAGGCAGGCCTCGCCCTCGCCGCGGAAGGTGAACGGCACCCACGAGTACTTGTCGGTGAACCCCCAGACGGTGATGCCGACGCAGGTTCTCACTGCCAGGCAGGCCTGAACGGCCTGCTCGTAGTAGTCGGCCTGAGTGGCCAGGTCGGCGGCGGTCGCTGGCGTGTTGACCCGAACGTCCAGCTCGGTGATCGCCACCTCGAGGCCCAGGTCCGCGAAACGCTGCATGTTCTGGGCCATGTCCGTGGGGAAGGGGTACTGGAGGTCGAAGTGGCCCTGGAAGCCCATGCCGTCGATAGGCACGCCCGCGGCCTGAAGCGACTTGACGAGGTTGTACCAGGCGTCGCTCTTGGGGCCGATCGCCTCGATGTCGTAGTCGTTGAGGTAGAGCTTGGCTGTCGGGTCGGCTTCGTGAGCCCATGTGAGGGCGTCGGCGATGTATTCCTCACCGAGGTTCTCGTACCAGATCGACTCACGCCACGTGCCGTCGTCGTCGAAGGCCTCGTTGACCACGTCCCAGGCGTAGACCTTGCCCTTGTAGCGACTCATCTCCGTCGTGATGTGGTCCTTGAGGATGCTCTTCAGCTCGGCCGATGAGAACGAGCCGGCGGTCAGCCAGCCGGGCAGCTGGTTGTGCCAGACCAGCGTGTGGCCGCGGACTAGCTGGTTGTTGGCTTCTGCGAAGGCCACGATCTCGTCCGCCCCGCTCCAGCTGAACTGGCCCCTGGTGGGCTCCACGACCTGCCACTTCATGGCGTTCTCGGCGGTGGCCTGGCTGAACTGCTCGGCCGCGAGCGCCGCGTAGGCCTGGTCTCGATCCAGATGCGGGAGCTCGAGGGCCGTGCCGAAGTACCGATCTCCGGCCAGCACCGCGAGCGCGGGGGCCGGGGCGGCGGTGATCGACGGTGAGGCGGGCGAGGCGGCGATCGACGCGACCGGAGCCGTGGCCGTCGGCGCCGAAGAGCCACAGCCGCCCGAGACGGCCGCCAGGGCCGTCAGCCCTACGATGGCAATGAGTACCCGCGCCCGGTTGAGGAACACCGCCGTCATTCGTCCGCCTCCTGTCTGCCGCGACCGCTCGTCGACCGCTCTTCGAAACTGAAGGATACCAGGGGCGAAAGTTTCCCGGCTCCAGGCGCCTTCGCGGCCACCGCGATCCCTCGGAACGGACTCAGCCGATGCTCTTGCGGACCGCTTCGGCGATCTGTTCGGCCAGGCGGGTCGTGATCTCCGGCGTGGGCCCCTCGACCATGACCCGGCACATCGACTGAGTGCCCGAGTAGCGGACGAGGACCCGGCCCTTGTCGCCCAGCTCCTCCTCGGCCGCCTTGATCGCGGCCTGGGTGTCCGCCAGCTCCTCCAGCGGGGGCTTGCGGGCCACGTCGACGTTGATGATCTGCTGGGGGAAGAGCTTCATCAGCGTGGCCAGCTCGGACAGCTTCTTGCCCGAGTCGCACATCGCCGCCAGCAGCTGCAGCGCCGTCACGATGCCGTCGCCGGTCGTGTGGCGGTCCAGGAAGATCGTGTGGCCGGACGGCTCGCCGCCCAGGGCAGCGCCCCTAGCCTGCATCATCTCCAGGACGTAGCGGTCGCCCACCCTGGACGCGGCGTGCTCGATGCCCAGCTCCTTCAGGGCCAGCCCGAAGCCGAAGTTGCTCATGACCGTGGACACGACCAGGTTGTTGCGCAGCTTGCCCAGCCGCTTCAGCCGCTCGGCGCATATGACCATGGCCTGGTCGCCCGTCATCTCCTGGCCCTTCTCGTCCACCGCGATCAGCCGGTCGCCGTCGCCGTCGAAGGCCAGGCCGATGTTCGCGCCGACCTCGAGCACCTTGGCCCGCAGCTGCTCGGTGTGCTGCGACCCGCAGCCGTCGTTGATGTTGACCCCGTCAGGCTCGACGTGGATGGCCGTCACGTCGGCCCCCAGCTCGGCGAAGACCATCGGCGCCACTCTGTAGGTGGCCCCGTTGGCGCAATCCAGGACGATCTTCATGCCCTCGAGCGTCAGCTCGTCGGGGAAAGTGCTCTTGCAGAAGACGATGTAGCGGCCCAGGGCGTCTTCGATGCGATGGGCTTTGCCGATGTCGTCCGCGGTGGGCCGGATGTCCCGGATGTGGCCCGAAGTGATCAGGTTCTCGATCTCGTCTTCTTCGGCGTCGGGGAGCTTGAAGCCGCTGAGCGAGAAGAGCTTGATGCCGTTGTCCTGGTAGGGGTTGTGCGAGGCCGAGATGACCACGCCCGCGTCGGCCCGCATGGAGTGCGTCAGGTAGGCGATCCCGGGCGTCGGCAACGGCCCGATCAGATACACGTCCACGCCCATCGAGCAGATGCCGGCCGTCAGGGCGCTCTCCAGCATGTAGCCGCTGACCCGCGTGTCCTTGCCGATCACCACGGTGTGGCGGTGGTCGCGGTGGCGCTTGCAGACGTGGGCCACGGCCCGCCCGATCTGCAGCGCCATCTCGGCGGTCATGGGCTCCAGGTTGGCGACGCCACGCACGCCGTCCGTGCCGAACAGTCTCTCCATCGTCGTCAGATCGTCCTCAATCCTTGCCCGAGCCGTTACCCGAGCCGTTGCCGGCGGCGGTCCAGAGAGCCGCTGTCGCATCCACGATCGCCTGCAGCCAGGCCGTCCCTGCCTTCTTCGCCTCGGCCGGCAGTGCGCCCACTGCCTTCAGCTGAGGCGTTCCCCTCGGTATCCGCTCCCAGGCTGCCAGGAACTCGTCTCTCTGGCGGGCGGCGATGCCCTCGTCGGGGAGGTCCCGCAGCTTCGCCTCCATCTCCGGCCAGCCTTCCAGGAGGGCCCTCTGCTGTGCCTCGGCAGCCGGGTTGAGCTTCGAATCGCCCGATCGTGGCAGCTTCATCGAGGCGGCCATCCGCTGAGCCAGATCGCGCATTCGGGCCAGCCGCTCGGTGAGCATGGCTTCGATCTGACCCAGCGCGCCCCCCTGGCAGGCCAGGGCGAAGTCGTCCGCGGCCATCGTCCGCGCTCGAGCGTGGATGTACCACATCTGCAGGGCCTGCAGGTTGCCGATGTAGATCAGGTTGTTGCGCACGACCCGGCCGATCGACCCGTAGGCGCCCGGCGTGAAGGCCCTGCTGCCGCCCGGACCGGACGGCGGCGGCATGTAGAGGGTGCCCTCGTCGGTGACGTCCTTGCGGCAGATGGCCCCGGCCGGGATCACCGTCCCGTAGGCGATGCGCGTCGGGCCCACCAGTCCGCCATGCCCGCCCAGGAAAATCGGCGCCTGGTCCAGCATTACCCCCCGCGGCACGTCGCCCACCAGCGAGGGAGTGGCCTTGTCCTGGTGCGGGGTGAAGTTGAAGTGGATGTAGGACGAGCCGATCTCGCTGTGGTTGCGGCGGCTCGTGCCGCCAGCCATCAGCGCGTCGCAGAAGTTGATGAGGCTGCCGGCGGTGACGAACGGCAGGAAGACCGTCTGCTTGAGCCCAACCGAATGTGCGGCGCAGGACTCCTCCTCCAGCAGCGTTCCCGACCGAACCTGGGCGCTGGGGCCGAAGCTCGCGCCGTCCAGGAAGGTCGCCCCGGAGTAGGAGCCGCCCTTGAGGGCCACGTCTCGGCCGAGCTGGCAATCCTCCACGCTGGCCGGCCCCTCGGCTCCCAGCTCGCAACCGGGGCCGATGGAGGTGCGCTTGCCCGCGATCCGGCAGCCGGCATGGACGACCACTCCGGGGGCGATTCGCGCCCGGTCCACCTCTTCGCCGATCTCGACAGAAGCCGGGGCGGGTATGACGACACCGTGCGCCAGCAGCGCTTCGACCGTCTGCTGGCCGTTCACGGGCGTCCTGCGGCTGGCTGCCATCCGCCCGGTTCGCTTGTCTTGCGTTCCGACATCGCATGGCAGGGTAGCACCAGCCGCGGGCGACGGTGCGGCGGCGAGGCTGATGCTCAACTTCGCCAGGGCCAAAGATGAGCACAACCGGCCGCCATGGAGCCCCCGCCCGCAGAGGCTGCTCCGGCGCCGCGCCGGCCCGCTCTCGCCACGTCACGCGCTACCATTCGGGCATGACCCCGAAGGCTGCCGTTCCGGACACCACCCTGCGCGAGCAGGTGCGCCAGGCAATCGAGGCCGCGTGGCTGAAGGCCCAGGCCGAGCTGCCCGAGCCCACCGAGCCGCACGACGCCCCGGTAACGGTGGAACGCCCGGCAGATCCGACACGCGGCGATTTCGCCAGCACGATCGCCCTGCGCCTGGCCAAGCCCCACCGCCGCCCGCCCCTGGACATCGCCAAAGCGATCGCGGCCCACGTCAAGACCACTGCCGCGGACGCGGATTCGCCGATCGCGTCGGTGGAAGTGGCGCCGCCGGGGTTCCTCAACGTCCGCCTCTCCGACCACGCTCTGGCGGCCGCCGGGCAACGCATCCTGCGCGAACCGGGCACCTGGGGCCGCGTCTCCGCCGCCCACCCCGAGCAGGTCAACGTGGAGTTCGTCTCGGCCAATCCCACCGGCCCGCTCCACATTGGCAATGCCCGCGGCGCCTTCACCGGCGACCTGCTGTGCCGCATCCTGGCCGCGGCCGGCCACACCGTCACTCGCGAGTACTACTTCAACGATTTCGGCAGCCAGGTCAAGAACCTGGGCGCGTCCGTGCTGGCCATCAAGGAAGGCTGCGAGATCCCGGACGACGGCTACCGGGGCGAGTACGTCTTCGAGCTGGCGAAGCAGCTGCCGGCGAAGGTCGTGTCCGAGGCCGACAAGGCCGGCGAGGACGCCTCCTGGACGGTCGGCCGCTGGGCCTCCGAGCAGGTTCGGGCCGGCATCGAAGCCAGCCTCGAGCACCTGGGCTGCCACTTCGACGTCTGGCGCTCGGAGAGCACGCTCCACAAGGACGGCTGGGTGTCGAAGGCGATCGACAAGCTGCGCGCGGCCGGTGACGTCTACGAGGAGGAGGGGGCGGTCATCTTCCGCTCCACCAAGTTCGGCGACGACAAGGACCGGGTGATCCTGCGCTCGACCGAGGACGCCGCGCCCACCTACTTCGCGGCCGACATCGGCTACCTGCTGGAGAAGTTCAGCCGCGGCTACGAGCGCATCGTCTTCATCTGGGGCGAGGACCACCACGGCTATGTGGCCCGGGTGAAGGCCGCGGCCGAGTCGCTGGGCCACGACCGCGACCACGTCCAGATGATCCTCACCGCCTGGGTCCGCTTCGTTCGGGACGGCAAGGAGATCCCGATGTCCAAGCGCTCGGGCGACTTCATCACCCTGGACGAGCTGCTGGCCGAGATCGGAGTGGACGCCGCCCGCTGGTTCTTCGCCTCGCGCGCCGCCAGCAGCGGCATCGACTTCGACATCGAGCTGGCCAAGAAGCAGTCGAACGAGAACCCGGTCTACTACGTCCAGTACGCCCACGCCCGAATAGCCTCGATCCTGCGCAAGGCGGAGGAGGCCGGGATGAAGCCTCCGGCCGCGACCGATCCCAAGCTGGCCGGGCTGCTGACCGGCATCCTGGCCGGTGGCCCGGAGGGCCAGCTGGCCCGCCAGGTCGTGCGGCTGCCGGAAGTGGTGGAGGACGCGGCCGCGGCCGAGGAGACGCACGGCGTCACGGCCTACGCCACGGACCTGGCCACCACCTTCCACGCCTTCTACCGCGATGCGCGAGTGGTTGACGAGTCGGAGCCGGAGCGCTCGGCGGCGCGCCTGGCGCTGGTCGCGGCCACGAAGACCACCCTGGCCGCCGCCCTGGGCCTGCTCGGCATCTCCGCCCCGGCTTCCATGTAGGAGCGGGCCGGCGAGCAGACGGGCGAGCCTCGCGGTCTGATCCGCTCTACGGCGTGGGGCCGCGGGCCCTCAGTCCATCGGCTGGCAGGTCTGGTAGGCGGCCAGCACCTTCTCGCTCGAGGCGATCACGACGCTAGCCTGGACGCCATCGCCACAGATGGAGGAGACACCCTTGAGGCCTTCCAGACGCTGGTTCACCGCCTCCTCGAAGGCGGTGCGCCCGGCCGCGGAGCGCCAGGTGGTCCGCAGCACGACCGCCCACGCGCCATCAGAGCCTTCGTAGAGCCCGATCCGATCGCCGCCCCAGGTTGCCACCGCGTCGGCCGCGGCCTTCGTCGCACTGGTCGTCGGCTTCTCACCGGCCAGCCAGACCCGGAGCTGGAACTCGCCCATCGTGTCCTGGTAGGCAAGCTGCCAGCCGGGCCCGGCTTCGTCCGGGACCGGCGACAGGACCAGCATGGCCGGCTGGAATCCCTGCCTGTACAGCTCCGGATGCAAGATCTGCGAGGAGGAGTTGGGCGGGTCCGAGTACACCTTGTCGACCGCCGACCAGCCGCCCGGGGCGTAGACGCTACGCACGAAATAGAGCCCCTCCGTGTAGGGGAAGAGCAGGCTCTCGCGCAGGATGGCCGGGGCCGCTTCCAGCTGGGCGGTCTGCTCGCTCGATTCCTCGGAGACGCTGATCGCCAGCAGATCCGCGATCGACATGTGCGCCTGGGCCCACTGCGTCATGGCCAGCGTGGCATCGCCTTCGGCCAGGGACAGCCGGGCCAGGCTGCGGTCGCTCTGGCCGGCGTCCTCCATGCCGAGCTTCGTCAGGTCGAACTGCTGGTCCTGCATGGCATGGGTGTACTCGTGCGAGTAGGTCAAGCGCTGCATCGGGCCGACGCCCCCGGACTGCGACAGCAGGTACAGCTTCTTGGTATCGGTGTCGTAGAAGCCGATCGCCTGACCGGCGCTCAGGTCGAGAGAGAGCTGCTCGATGGAGGCCCCGTCGGATAGCAGGCCGAGGTGGGCGTACAGCCGGCTCTCGATGGCCAGGGCCTCGTGGTCGACGTTCTCGTAGGCCTTCCTCATCCAGTCGCGCACGCCAGCCTCGTCGAGCAACACCGGCTCGCCCGCGGGCGCCGACGGCAGACGACGCAGCTCCTCGACCTGGGCCCGGATCTCATCGTACACGGCCAGCTCGTCCGAGCCGGCGGGGATCGCGCTCCAGCTGGGGGGTGGGGAGGTGGGCTCTGCCGACGCTGTGGACGCGGCCGGAGTGCCGGGCGGGGTCGGGACGACCTTGAGGGAAGAGCTGCAAGCGGCCGCGACCAGGCCTCCGGCCAGCAACAGCGTGAGGAAGCGTCGAGCGAGGCGGCCTTTCATGCGGCCATTGTGCCAGGCCCGCGCGCGGGCGCACGCGACGGCGCCGAAATGTGCGTTTCTTAATCGCCTCGGGGGTTGCTAATTCACGGAGCCGCGATAGCTTTCGAGTTGGAACGAACGGATATGCTTTCTGGGCGTTCCTCCTCCCTCCCTCCGACCGGAGGTGCCACTTGGGCAGGCGCCTCCGGTCCCCTTCTTGGGTGGCCGTTCGGGCGGGCGATCCCTTCGTTGTCGGCTGTGCTCCTTGCTCACGGACGTCTGAGTCCGCTCGCTCCGGTGCTCGCCTCCGCCTCGGCCTCGCCTCGCCGGAACGGCCACCCGCTGGATCGTCGGGCGGGCGATCCCTTCGTTGTCGGCAGCGGTCGGTGAGCGCCATGTGCGAGAATCGCTACATGGAACTCACCTGGTACGGACACACCTGCGTGCGCATGCGCAGCAAAGAAGCGGTCGTCGTCGCCGACGCCTACCAGTCGGTCGTGGGGCCCACCGGCCGTGGCATCAGCGGCGACATCGTGACCTACAGCCACCCCGATGACTCGCCCCTGCCCAGAGCCAAGGGCAAGGCCTCGCGGGACGGCTCCACCCACATCCCTACCAGCCTCGACGATGCCTTCTGCCTCGACGGGCCGGGCGAGTACGAGGTCAAGAACGTCCTCATCTCAGGCGTCCGAACCTTCCGCGACGACACCCGAGGCGCCAGGCGCGGCCGCAACGTCTCCTTCGTAGTCGAGCTGGACGGCGTCCACGTCATCCACTTGGGCGACATCGGGCATCTCCTCACCGAGGAGAAGCTGACGGACATCGGGACAGTGGACGTGGTCTGCGTCCCGGTCGGAGGAGCGCTCTCTTCCACGAGAGCGGCCGAGCTGGTGGCCCAGCTGGACGCCCGCGTGGTGGTCCCGATGCCTGTCTGCGCGGACCGCGAAACCGACGAAGCACTGTCCAAGTTCTTCCACGAGATGGGCATCTCCACGCCGCCGGCCCCGCAGTCCAAGCTGTCGCTGATGCCCTCCTCGCTCCCTGGCGAGGCCACCACCGTGCTGCTGGAGCAGCGCGGCAAGATCGCGAGCTGAGGCCGGGCCGACCGCCGACCGGCCCCTCTCCGCGGCGCGGGCGCTAGGGCAGGTACAGCTCCGCCGAGTCCAGGAGCGTGCCGGCGTTGTCGCCGCCCGCGATCAGGACCCGCCCATCTTCGAGCAGAGTCGCCGTATGGCGGTCGCGGGGAATGGCCAGCGGGCCGGTAGGGCTGCATTCGCCCGTGGAAGGGTCGAAGATCTCTGCCTCCGTCGTCTCGCCGTCCGGGCCGAAGCCGGCGGCGATCAGGACCCGGCCGTCGTCCAGGAGCGTGGCAGTGTGGCGGTCGCGTGCGATCGACATGACCGCGCCGACGGCGAACTCGCCCTCTTCCGGGTCGTACAGCTCCCCGGAAGCCAGCCCTCCGCCTCCCAGGATCAATACCTTGCCGTCCGGCAGGAGCGTGGCCGTGGCGCTCACCCGACTCTGCGACAGCGCCCCGGTGGCCACCAGCTTGCCCGTGGCAGGGTCGAACAGCTCCGCCGGCCGATTGTCGTAGCCACCGGCGATCAGGACCCGGCCGTCGGCGAGGAGCGTGGCAGTGTGGCCCACCCGGCCGACGTTCATGGTCCCGATGGACTCGAATGAGCCGCTGGCGGGGTCGTACAGCTCGACCGAATCGAGGGCCGAGGTCGCCCCCTGGCCGCCGGCGATCAGCACCCGCCCGTCGGCCAGGAGCGTGGCGGTGTGGCAGGACCGCGGCGTGATCATCGACCCGGTGGCGGTGAAGACCTCCGTGGCCGGGTCGTAGACCTCGGCCGTGGGCAGCGGAACGGCACCGTCCGATCCTCCCGCGACGAGCACCCGCCCGTCGGCCAGGAGCGTTGCGGTGTGGCACGTCCGGGCCTGGTCCATGCCGCCCGTGCCCGAGAAAGTGCCCTGCCCCGGGTCGTACAGCTCGGCCGAGACGAGCACGCCGCCCTTGCTCATCCCGCCCACGACAAGCACCCGCCCGTCCTGGAGCCGGAGCGCGGCGTGGTCGTTGCGCTCGAAGGTCATCGGGCCGGTCGAGACGAAGGCTCCGTGCGTTTCGCCGAAGCCGCAGCCGGCAACAACCAGCGCCAGGCCGGCCAGAGCGGTGCCAAGCGCCCGGGAAATGCGCCTCGATCCACCGGCCGTGCCCATCCGCCTGCTCATCGATCCTCCGCGGGAAGGTATCGGCGCTCCCCCCGTCCGAACGGTGGACGGCCGATCCGTGCGGGAGTCTACTCTGGCCTGCGCTCCACGTGCACCTCGAAGACCACCCGGCCCCAGCTGACGGCGAGCCTATCCTTCGCCCGTGACCGACTACGACGCCGAGCTGCCGCCCGGCTACAGGCTCGTTCCCGCGCGCACGACCTACCTGGAGATGCTGCGCAACGAGATCTCGGCCGAGCCCGAGGCCCCGGCCGGCTTTCGCCCGGCTCACTGGGAGCGCCCGCCGCTGGACGAGTACCGGGCCCTCTTCCGGGCCGTCGGCGGTGAGTGGGGCTGGACCGGCAGGTTGCTGCTGAGCGACGGCGAGCTGCGGGAGCTGCTGGACCACCCCGGCATCGAGATCCATCGCCTGACCTGCGGCTCGCGGCCTGCGGGTTTCGCCGAGCTGGACCGCCGCGTACCCGGCGAAGTGGAGATGGTCTACTTCGGCCTGGCCCCCGAGTTCATCGGCCGCGGTCTGGGCGGCTTCCTGCTGCGCTGGACGGTCCATCGCGCCTGGCAGGGCCCCGAGGGCGCCGGGCCCGGCGGACCGGCCGCATCGACCCGTCGCGTCTGGCTCCACACCTGCGAGTTCGACCACCCGGGCGCGGTGGCCGTGTACCGGAAGGCAGGCTTCCGCGTCTTCGACGAACGGACCGAGATGGAGCCCTACCCCGAGGCTTTCCTGGCGAAGCTGGGCCCCTAGCTCGGGCTCGGCCGCCAGCTCCGGGCCCGGCCGCCAGCTCGGGCCCGGCCGCGGGCGTTCACGACGTCCGCCCGAGGACCACACGGCCGCGCTTGACGACCGAGCCAACGCGCGGCGAGCCGAGCCAGTAGGGGATCTCGTCGATCGAAGGGCCGTCCCAGACGACCAGGTCGGCCTGCTTGCCGGGCTCGACCGAGCCCAGCCGGTCGGCCAGGCCGAGCGAGACGGCGGCGTTGACCGTGACCGCTGTCAGCGCTTCGGCCGGGCTGAGGCCCATCTCCAGGCAGGCGATCGACATCACCAGAGGCAGGCTCAGGGTCGGGCTGGTGCCGGGGTTGTGGTCCGTGGCCAGGGCCACCGGCACGCCGGCCTCGATGAGCCGTCGGGCCGGCGCGAAGCGGTGCTTGCCCAGGAACCAGCTCGTGGCCGGCAGAAGCGTGGCCACGACCGGGCGATCGCCGGCGGCGGCTCGGGCCAGGGCCGAGACACCCTCGTCGGATGGGACCGCCAGGTGGTCGGCGGACAGGCAGCCCGTCTCCGCGGCCAGCTCCGCCCCACCGGACGGCTCGAGCTCGTCGGCGTGAATCCGTGAGTGCAGGCCCAGACGCTCGGCCTCGGACAGGATGCGAGCGGTGAGCCCCGGAGCGAAGACGCCGCTCTCGCAGAAAACGTCGCAGAAGCGGGCGATCCCCTGGCCGGCCACGGCCGGCAGCTGCTCCCCGATCACGGCCTCGACGTAGGCCTCCGTGGCATCGCCGCGGTCGCGGTACTCGGCCGGCACGGCGTGAGCGCCCATGAAGGTGGGCATGAGCTCCATCGGCCCCTCGACGTCGAGGCGGGCGATCAGCTCCAGCAGCCGCAGCTCGCCCTCGGTCGTGAGCGCGTAGCCCGACTTGGCCTCGACGGTGGTGGTGCCGCAGGCCAGCATCCGTGCCAGGCGGTCCCGGGCCCCGGCCAGCAGCTCCTCGTCCGTGGCGGCGCGGGTCGCGCCCACGGTCGAGAGGATGCCGCCGCCGGCGGCCATGATCTCCAGGTAGCCGGCGCCCCGGGCGCGGAGCCGCCACTCGGCCTCGCGCGTGCCGGCGTAGACGAGGTGGGTATGGGAGTCGATCAGCCCGGGCGTCACCAGCCCCCCGCCGGCGTCCAGCCTCTTGAGCGAAGCGGGCGCCAGGCCGGCTTCCTCTATCCGGCGCCGAACCTCCGCGGCCGGCCCGGCGGCCAGGACTCGGTCGTCGGCGACCGCGACGGCCAGCAGCTCGCCCGGCCCGGACGGGAGAACGAGGCCCGGATCGCCCTGGCCTTCCCCGCGCCGCAACCCGCCGGCCAGAGTGGCGATCGCGCCGACGCTCTCGATCAGCAGGCCGCTCATCGCTCCGCCTCGGCTTCGTCGATGCGAGCTTCTGCTTCCTCCAGCGCGTTGTCCAGGCGCAGCTCCAG
>Ga0307422_1000381_pt1 | contig 25843 bp, 23 predicted proteins | sample SalMarWE160290MG_FD_202153 | JGI IMG/M metagenome (GOLD analysis project Ga0307422, IMG submission 202153) | Salt marsh sediment microbial communities from the Plum Island Ecosystem LTER, Massachusetts, United States - WE1602-90 | ecosystem: Environmental > Aquatic > Marine > Intertidal zone >...
ACCCGGAGGAAAGGATTCGTTTCATGCGCTTAAAAGGTTGGTATGTATTGGGTATCATATTGGGACAGAAGCAATCTGCCCATGCACTTTTTTATTATCTAATATAAGGTTAAAACCCTGCAATGTATTGAAAACAGCTGTATTTCATAAGATGAAGTCTGAAGTCCGGAGTCCGGAGACGGGAGAGGGAAGTCCGAAGAGGGAAGTCGGAAGTCCGGACTCCGGACTCCGGACTTCAGACTTCGGACTTCTGTCTTCCCTCTCCCGTCAAATTGAATTCGTTCATCGCCTTTAAACTTGTGCTTTTTTAGTGAATCCTGGTTTGGTTCATGTGTTCTCTGCTTATTGATTTGATATACAATCAAAGAGAACAAAGATAACCTCTTTCTGAAAATTCCAAAACTTTAAAATATGTTAATACAAAAATCTTTTATTTAAACATTTTATAACTTTCGAAATATAATTATTTAATTTATCGATGTCATTGAAAGGCAAAAAAAGCGCAATTTACTATAAATGAATAAGATAAATAAAATACTTATTGCCAACCGTGGCGAAATTGCCATCAGGATCATGCGTACATGCAGGGAAATGGGTATTCATACGGTAGCAGTCTATTCAGATGCCGACCGTATGTCACTTCATGTAAGGTATGCTCAGGAGGCTTATTATATAGGCAAAGCACCTGCATCGGAAAGTTACCTGGATATTGAAAAAATGATCCAGACAGCCAAACAATGCAAAGCAGATGCCATTCATCCCGGCTATGGATTTCTTTCAGAAAATGCTGCTTTTTCCAGAAGGTGCCAGGAAGAAGGGATCATTTTTATTGGTGCTTCTCCGGAAGCTATTGAAACCATGGGCGATAAAATTACGGCCCGGGAAACCATGATAAAGGCGGGTATTCCGGTTGTCCCGGGTACCCAAAAATATGTTGTTACGGAGGAAGAAGCCCTGGAGGTTATAGATCGGGTAGGCCTTCCGGTGATGATCAAAGCTTCGGCCGGAGGAGGCGGTAAAGGAATGCGGCTGGTAACAGCCCGGGATAAAATCCTTCAGGGATTACGTGCCGCCCGTTCGGAAGCTAAAGAGGCATTTGGCGATGATTCGGTTTACATTGAAAAATACATCTCATCACCCCATCATATAGAGATCCAAATACTTGCCGATTCATACGGAAACACCATTCAACTTTTTGAAAGAGAATGTTCCATACAAAGACGGCACCAGAAAATGGTTGAAGAAACCCCGTCTCCTTTTATTTCGGACACGTTACGGGAAAAGATGGGAACCTGCGCTGTACAGGCTGCCAGGGCAGTCAATTATGAAGGGGCCGGAACCATTGAGTTTCTGGTAGATGAAAACCATAATTTTTACTTCCTGGAAATGAATACCCGGTTGCAGGTTGAACATCCGATTACCGAACGCGTAACCGGTATAGACCTTGTCAAACAACAAATCCGGGTCGCCAGAGGAAATAAACTGACCCTCCGGCAGGAAGACCTCACACAAAACGGAAGTGCCATTGAATGCAGGATCTATGCAGAAGATTCAGACAATAATTTCATGCCAAGCCCCGGAAAGGTAAGTAAAATAACCCAACCCATGGGATTGGGAGTCAGATCCGATGGATATGTGTATGAAGGATATGAAATTCCTGTCCATTATGATCCCCTGATCTCAAAACTGATTGTTTGGGGAGAAACACGCGCGGAAGCGATTGCCAGGATGCAACGGGCTCTGTATGAATATAAAATTATAGGCGTTAAAACCTCCATCAAATTTCTCGAAAAAATAATGCGGTGTAAGGACTTTATCAGGGGTACGTACGATACGCATTTTATTGAGAATAACCGGTCGGTACTTTTGGCTGATGAGAAAATCAACAGGAAAGTGGAAGATATCGTAATGATGGCAACCTACATTGATTATCTGAATAAACTCCATAAAATTTACAATGCAAAAGAGTTTACTCCAGTCCAAAGCCGTTGGAAAAAAGCCAATTACCTGAACCATTTCTAATTGAAAGTATGGCAGTAGAAATAAAAATAAACAAAAGGAAAACCACCGTGGATCTGGTGAGCCAGCAAGGCAATTTGTTGGAAATCAAAGTTGGCGATAAGCTGTATAAGATAGATATAATGCATACGGGTGACGGCACTTTTTCCATTCTCGAAAACGGACATTCGTATGATATCGAACTGACCTCCAACGGGCATCCTAAAAAATATACTGCCTATACGTTATATAACACCTATGAACTGGAAATTATTGATGCTGAATCGCAATACATAATGAACCGCCATTCCGGTGTTTTTGACAACGATGAGCATACCATTTCCTCTCCTATGCCCGGGAAAGTGGTTAAAATTCTGGTTTCTGAGGGTGATGTAATTAAAAAAGGGGAACCAGCCATTATTATTTCCGCCATGAAAATGGAAAGTGAATACAAATCTCCCAAAGACGGGATCATAAAAAAAATCTACATCAACGAAGGCGATACGATTGAAGGAAACCAGTTGCTGATTGAACTTGAATAAAATAACACAATGGATTTACAGGAAAAGTATAAACAGCTTGAAGAACAGAACAGGCTAGCTGAAAAAGGGGGCGGTACTGAGCGAATCAAAAAGCAACATCTTTCAGGGAAAAAAACAGCCCGTGAACGGATTGACTTATTGCTTGATCCCGGAAGTTTTCATGAGATTGATAAACTGGTTACCCATTGGAATTATGATTTTGGCATGGACAAGAAAAAATTCCTGGGTGACGGTGTGGTTACAGGTTACGGAAAAATCAACGGACGGCTGGTCTATGTTTTTGCCCAGGACTTTACCGTTTTCGGAGGGACATTAAGCCGGGCCAATGCCAACAAAATTGCAAAAATACAGGAGCTTGCTTTAAAAATGGGGGCCCCAATGATCGGGTTAAATGATTCGGGGGGAGCCCGCATTCAGGAAGGGGTGGAAAGCCTGGCAGGGTATGCGGATATTTTTTACAACAACGTAATCTCATCCGGTGTTATTCCTCAGATTTCAGCCATTCTGGGCCCCTGTGCAGGGGGAGCAGTCTACTCTCCTGCCCTGACCGACTATATTTTTATGGTGACTGAATTAAGCCATATGTTTGTAACCGGACCGGATGTGATCAAAGCAGTGACGCATGAAGATGTCACCAAAGAGCAACTGGGAGGTGCAGTTACCCATACTTCAAAAAGCGGAGTGGCTCATTTTACGGGAAAGGATGAAGAACAAACGCTTATGATGATCCGGGAACTGATGAGCTTTTTACCATCCAATAATCTGGAGGATCCTCCCCTGAAAAGCTCTACCGATCCATCCGACCGGAGTGTGGAAGAGTTGCGCAATATTGTTCCTGCCGATCCAAACAAGCCGTATGATATGAAGGACATTATTCAACCCATTATCGATGACAATCATTTCCTGGAAGTACAGCCGCATTATGCCCGGAATATCATTATTGGTTTTGCACGTTTCGGAGGCTTCCCGGTAGGGATTGTAGCCAACCAGCCCGATCACCTTGCCGGTGTCCTTGATATCAATTGTTCAATCAAAGCAGCCCGGTTTGTGCGTTTTTGCGACGCCTTCAATTTACCGCTGGTTACCTTTGTGGATGTCCCCGGATTCCTTCCCGGTACAAGTCAGGAGCTGGGTGGTATCATCAAACAGGGAGCTAAGCTGCTCTATGCCTTCTCAGAAGCTACCGTTCCCAAAATTACCCTGATCACACGAAAAGCTTATGGAGGAGCGTATGATGTGATGTCAAGCAAACACATCGGAGGGGATGTGAACATGGCCTATCCTACAGCTGAAATAGCAGTCATGGGACCCGAAGGAGCAGTTAATATCATCTACAAAAATGTGCTGGATGAAACAAAAAAATCAAACACCGTTAAAGAGTATCGTGAGAAATTCGCCAATCCTTACAAAGCTGCTTCCCTGGGATACATCGACGAAATAATCGATCCCAAAGATACGAGAAGTAAAATCATAACTGCCCTGGAAATGACCCAAAACAAAAGAAAGTCCAATCCGCCCAAAAAGCATGGCAATATTCCTTTATAATTTCAACTGAAAGCCTGGATTTTTTTTAGGATATCCGGCTTTCTTTGCTGCCAGAAAATTTTCCTGTCACTATTAATTTACCGTATTTTTTTTTAACGATATTCTTGCTATCTTTGGCCATCTTTTGCGAACATATGACGATTATAACGAACAAAAGATAATGACGTAAGGCGTTATATATCAACGCATATAGATAGCTGTAGAATAATGACGTATTTGTTATTTATATGCTTGCTTCCTGTTATCCTGTAAAAACCGGGATCCAGAAAGGACCAATCGATCAAGCAATCAATACATAACGAAAAGAATATAAAAATAAACAATTAGAATCGTATGAAAACAGTAATTACCTCTGCCGGCAATGATGTATTTTCAAGTTTTGATTTGCGATTTGGAAGGGCTGCATGGTTTTGTGTGTATGATCATTCAACCGGTCAGACAGAATTTATTGAGAACAAATATTGTGAATCGAACAGCGGAGCCGGAACCAAAGCGGCTGAACTCATGGCTGAACTGAAAATCAACACAATCATATCAGGTGATTTTGGTCCCAAAGCAAAATCACTTCTTGAACGGTTAAACATCCAGATGATCGTTCAGGAAAATTCCAGTAAAACCATTCAGGAACTGCTTGAAAACCTGAAATAATCCCGTTCTGCTAATGCTTCCTGTAAAAAAAGGACAACAGAACTTCTTCCCTCAACCTTAGAGTATAATGAAAGTAAAATAGTTTGTAGTAATCATTCAAAAAAAAAAATATGGCGAGAAAAATTGCTATTCCTGTTGATCAAAATGGAATTCTTGACGGACATTTCGGACACTGCAAATACTTTGATGTGTACACAGAAGAGAAGAATACCATCACTTCTGAAGAGAGGTTCACTCCTCCTCCGCATGAGCCCGGTATTTTGCCTACGTGGCTTGCTGAAAACGGAGTTACGGATGTTCTTGCGGGTGGAATGGGACACCGTGCTATTCAGATTTTCAACCAGGCTGGGGTCAATGTTTTTGTTGGTGCGCCTCAGCTACGTGGGCGTCAACTGGTTGAAGGATTCCTGCACCAAACCATCGAATTTACAGCAAATTACTGCGATCATTAATTTAGACGGATGAAAATCGCTGTTGCAAGCGGAAAAGGAGGAACAGGGAAAACAACGGTAGCTGTTAGCCTGTATCACTACCTGAGCACCCTGCTTACATGCAAGGTAAAACTCATAGATTGTGATGTGGAAGAGCCCAATGATGCGATTTTTTTTCCCGAATTAACACCAGTAAGCCAAAAAGATGCATACCGTCTCATTCCATCCATTGATACGGGGAAATGTACCTTTTGCCGGAAATGTGCCGATTGGTGTGAATTCAATGCCATTGTACTTGTTCCGGATGCCCGGCTGGCAGAAATAGATCCGGACCTGTGTCATTCGTGTGGCGCCTGCTCTGCAGCATGTTCCTTTGATGCAATAACTGAAGGTGAGGATCTTTTGGGAACGATCCTGTTCTACGAACCGGAAACAGGGGCTGGTTTAGTGGAAGGCAAACTTAAAATAGGATCCGCAATGCAAACCCCTCTGATCAGGCAGCTCAAAAACGAAGCAACTGAAACAGAGGCTATGCTGTTGTTTGATGCCCCCCCCGGAACAAGTTGTCCCGTAGTGGAAACCGTTTCAGATGCAGATTATGTTATTTTGGTTACAGAGCCTACCCCTTTCGGATTATACGATCTTAAAATAATGGTGGAACTGTTAAGAAATTTACATAAACCGTTTGGTCTGATCATCAACAAAGCAGGAACGGGAAAGAATGACATGGAGAACTATCTGCAAAAGAACAACATTCCTGTTCTGGGGCAAATTCCTTTTTCAAGAGAATACGCTTCGAAGTATGCCAATGGAGATCTTCTCAGAAATATTCCGGAAGAAACAGATCTTGCATTTCACCGAATAATTGAAAACCTGAAACCTATTATAGGCAGATGAAGGAAATAACGGTTATGAGCGGAAAAGGGGGTGCCGGCAAAACAGTGGTAACAGCTGCACTAGCCTCGATTGTGCCGGATGCTGTATTTTGTGATAACGATGTGGATGCTCCAGATCTGCATCTGATCCTTCATCCGGAGATCAGGGAGAACCACCTCTTTGAAAGCGGCAATATAGCTTCTATTCACGCGGAATTGTGTACCGGTTGTGGTATTTGTGTCCAATTTTGCCGCTTTAATGCCATTCATATAAATCAGGAGGGGATCTATACCGTTGATCCATATTCGTGTGAAGGATGCCGGTTATGCGAACGCGTATGTCCTGAAAAAGCCATCACTTCACAAAAGAACAGGAACAATTCCTGGTTTGTATCAGACACGCGGTTTGGCCCACTTGTACATGCCTTGATGGGGCCTGGTGAAGAAAATTCAGGAAAACTGGTAACCCGTATTCGAAAAAAAGCCCGGGAGTTGGCAGAAAAATATGGAGCTTCCTTTATCATCAGCGATGGACCTCCCGGCATAGGCTGCCCGGCCATTGCTTCCATAACCGGAACCGATCAGGTTGTCGTTGTGATTGAACCCAGCCTTTCCGGTCTGCAGGATGCCCGCCGGTTGATTGAGCTGACAAACACATTTAAAATACCAATATCTGCCATTATCAATAAATCCGACCTGAATCTCCGGATTACAAAAAAAGTAAAAGAGTACCTGAAAACCGAAAAAATACCTCTCCTGGGAGAACTGCATTTTTCAGAGAACGTAGTAAAATCAATCGTCAACGGAAAGGCCATCCCGGAATTTATGCCCGAAAGCCATATGAGCAGGCAGTTTTATTCCATTCGGGATCAATTGATGAAAAGCGAATGATCCGATACGACAGATAATGAACAGGAAAGAGTAATTCGAAGTGCATTTATTCCAGGTGAATCCAGTCTCGTTTCTGTAAATGATCTGCCAGCATTTTATGCAGTTGTTGAACGAGACTGGTATTGGCCGGAATTTCTGAAATATTAACGGTTTCCTCCGGATCCTCCGAAATATTATAAAGCATTCGTGCCTGTAATTCCCCGTTTTTATCATTCATCCATTCGGTATAGGTATACGTTGGAGTAATAAGGGTTTCGCCCCTTATCCAGCGGGCAAATACAGCCTTCTTCCATGGTTGTGAAGGATCATCAAGCAAGGGGACCATGCTTTTTCCCTGTAAATGGAAAGGCAAAGGCAGCCCGGACAGTTCGCACAGTGTAGGGTATATATCGATATATTCCACAAGTGCATGGGTTCTCTGGCCCGGTTTTTTGCCGGGAGCCTTCAATATCAGAGGCGTATGCAATACCTTCTCGAAATTGCAGTGTTTGCACCAAAGCCCGTGTTCCCCCAGATGCCAGCCATGGTCTCCCCATACAATGACAATGGTGTTTTTTGCAAGCCCCAGTTCATCCAGGGCTTCCAGGACCTTCCCAACCTGAGCATCGGTATAACTTACGCAGGCATAATAACCATGAATTAATTTAATGGCTGTTGTATCCGGCACCGGACCTTCAGGAGGAATGGAATAATAAGCCCGCAACTCGCCAAAGGTATGCATCGCCTCATCCGGAGCATTATCGGGTTTACGCATAAATCCAGGCAATTCGATTTTCCCGGGATCATACAGATCCCAGTATTTTTCAGGAGCATTGAAAGGTAAATGGGGTTTTAAAAATCCGACAGCAAGAAAAAAGGGCTGATCGTTCTCCCTGAGTTGTTTTAACTGAGCGATTGCTTCATTGGCAATTTTCCCGTCAAAATATGCATCATCCGGAAAGTCTGCACACTCGTAGGGAAATCCACGGGTTGTTCCGTTCTCTTCATGGCTCAGGTTTTTCTTTTTTCTGTAATCGCGCCATCCGCTGACATTCTCAGCGGCCGGATGCCATCTGTAATCCCAGCTTCCTTTCCCGTCCTGAATATGATGATATACCTTTCCGAGGGAAATCGTCCGGTACCCGTTGTTTTTAAAGTGCATGGGAAGGCTTACGATGCCCGGTACGTCTTTGTCCTGCCAGCAATCGTAATTCAAAAACCTTTGCCGGTTGGGCCGGATGCCAGACATGAGGCTTGCCCGTGATGCACCGCAAACAGGAATATTGCAATAAGCACGGGTAAAAACCAATCCTGATTCCGCCAGTTTATCTATGCTGGGCGAAACAATGTGGGAAGCACCAAAGATACCCAACTCCGGACGAAGGTCATCGATAGCTATAAATAATACGTTGGGTGAGCAAGATTCCTGCGCATGAATAACAGAGATTAACAAACATGCGGTAAAGACTAAGGCCAGTTGTTTTTTTAATGGCATAATTTTTTTGTTTGTTTGATCAAATGTTCCTATTGCGTAACCAAGATATAAAAATAAAAAAGAAGGCTCATGTTTTATGCTTCGTGAACCTCGATGATCGGGATGGTATTGTTTTTTATTTCCTGATTCAGCACTTCCTGATAGAGGGTGGCAAACGCTGCATGAATCCACATAATGGAAATCAGTACCCCTACAAACAAACAGATAACTCCTGCAATGATCACAAAAAAGGAGATAATGGCCATGAAGAATATTTTCCATCCATGACCCCCCGTCATTTTCCAGCTTCTTTCAACCGCTTTAATGGGATCCAGTTTCTGATCCATTACGATATAAGGAACAAAAGCCAGCCGGCAGGCAACAATAATACCGGGAATGAACAGTAGTACGATTCCCAGTCCTACCAATGCAACAACGATCAGATTGGCAAGAATAATGTTTACAAAGTTGGTTGTAAATCCGGAAAATAACTCTTTAAGGTCAATTTCTTCTTCTCTCATGGCTTTGAGAAACAGGAATTTCTCGCCGTAGGTTACCACCGGGACTACCAGAAGTCCCCATGCCAGGGCCAGCATAACCAGCGGAATTAAAAAGAGGTGAAAACTGTCAGCCCGCCAGGTTGCCTGGAAAGGTCCCGTAACAATGCCTGCGATGATGACAATGATCAGGAGATAGATGAATTTATCAAACATTCTTTTCCATCCAAAACTAAAACTTCCCCCGATGGTTGGGGTAAGGGTGTAAACTTCTTTTGTTGTCATTTTTTTTGTTTTCTGTTTAGCTGCTTCGAAAATAGGACCGTTTTTCAGGATTTCCTACCTACTTTGGTAGGAATCTGAATTTTCACTACTTTGGTAGCTATCAAGGTTTCAGGCTTTTCGTACCTTGATCCCTCAATAGGAAAGGAGAAGTATGGCTGAAAAATTTAAAATATTTCTTTTTACAGCACTTTTTATCGTAACCCTGGGGATGGTTGTCATTGGGGTACTGCTATCGTATAACCTGAGCAGAACACACAAACGCCCCTGTTTGCAGACGCTGCTATACCAACAGGTTTTCATCTATATATTTTTTCTTTATGGAGCCTGGGGCCGGATTTTTCTAAGCCAGGGACTCACAAATATGGAAGTTAGCCCCCTAATCATAAATAAAGCCTCCTTTTACATTCCATTTCTGGGCTTACCTTTCCTGGTGGTTAGCTGGTATATGCTTATCCGTTTTTTCTATGAAATCAAAGGGTCCCGGTTTTCCAGGCCTTTGACCCTGGGGTATTTTGTTTTTTATGGTCTGCTGGTAACCCTGGGAGCCTGGTTTATCAATACAGGAAACTTCCGCCAAATTGCTACGCCTGAAATCATCCTCATCAGACTGTTGGCAGTACTGAACCTGATATCCAACCTGGTTATTATCCCGGCTGTGTGGTCAGGAAACCGGGATACTTCAAAAGAAGCAATTTTTCCCCGCAGGTACATTCTTTATTATCTGACCGGTGTACTTGCCTATTCTGCAGGAATCTGGTTTATAAAAGAACATTATCTGGTTTGTATGGCAACCATCCTTGGGATGTTTGCCGTCAGTGCCCTGATACCGGTTTTTGGCATGAACGTGTTTAAAAAAATTCCCGAGGGAGATGTGTCGGAAGAGTCCGGGTTTACAGGATTTTGTAAAAAATATGAAATAACCAAACGCGAAGCTGAAGTGATTAAAGAGATCTGTGCCGGACACTCCAATCAGGAGATAGCTGATAGCTTGTTTATTACACTTCAGACTGTTAAGGATCATGTCCATCGGATCTATACCAAAACAGGGGCAAAAAACAGGGTTTATCTGGTCAACCTATTCAGGGAAACTGTCCGAAAAAAGGAAGGATAGCATCTGTTTGGTTGATTTTACACTGCAAAAACTGTGTTTTTATTAAGAATATTAAATCGTATTTTTATGAAACGCAGGGAATTTCTTGAAACATCAGGATTAGCAGCAGGAGCTGCAATGATTGGATCTTCAGCAGAAGCAACTGCCCATGACAAACAGCCTGCAAGCAGGCAGAATTTTTCCCCTCCGGATATAAAAATCGGTTTGTACAGCATTACCTATGGGGGCATTTGGTACAATGGGCCGGCACTCTCTTTTGAAGAGCTTGTTAAAAGGGCAAAAGACTCGGGTTACGATGGCATTGAACTGGATAACAAAAGGCCTATGGGAAATCCCCAGGACCTCGACCGGTCAGCACGGGATAAAATGCGTAATCTCATTGAAAGAAACGGGATGGCGATACCCTGTGTTGCTGCCAACAATGATTTTTCCAGTCCCATTCAGGAACATCGCGAAATGCAACTTCTGATGGTAAAGGAAACAATCCGGATGGCTTCGGATCTTGGGGCGAAGATTGTCAGGCTCTTTGCTGCCTGGTATGGCGTTCCGATCCACAACGGATTGGGTACCTACGATTTGGTGAGAGGCGATTTTTATACCTACGGCAGACAATACCCGTATGTAACCCGCATCGACCGGTGGAATTATGTCAATGAGCAGGTCCGGATGGCACGTGAGTTTATGCAGGATATTCTCACAATGGATGAATAAGATGGAATTCTTATTTCCAATCAACGGTTGCTTTTCCTTCAGATTTTTTCAGGTCAATCTCCCGGGACTTGCCGTTTACTGTAACTTTATATTTTCCATAAAAGGCGGGAACAGAAAAGATCCCTTCGCTGTTTGCAGTTCCTGTTTCTTCTGTCCACCACTCCTTAAAGATCAGATCCTGGTAAGCCTTTAAAGCAGGAGTGGGTGTCCAGTCGCGCTTATATAGCGAAGACACCGGAATCCAATTGGCACCCTCCCAGAAACCCCACATCAGGATTCCTTCGACTGCCGGATGGGCAAAACAGATCCGGTAGTAATCCACTATTTCCCGGGCTTTTTGCTCTTCCCCTTCGGGATTCATTTTGAGGTTCCGGTTTTGGTAGAATTCCGACCGTTGCCCGGGCATATTAAATTCCGTAATCCGGATGGGCAATCCGAACTGAGCCAGTGAATCAAGTGCACGTTTCAACTCATTCCGGTCGAATGTATCGCCGTGGAGATGTCCCTGGACACCAATTCCCGCAATAGAAGCTCCCTGCTGTAACAACGTTCGTATGTGTTCCATATAGCGGTCCAGGACATTGCCCGTAAGAACATCGTAATCATTCAGGTAAAGTACTGCTTCCGGGTCTGCATGATGAACCCATTCCGCCATGCGTTTGGTGATATCCGGGCCCAGTTTTTCCTCGTAATAATTCCCATGGATCATCTCATTGTTGAGATCGTATTCGACAAAACGGCCCTTATAGCGTGCTGCAATCGTTTCTGCTCTGTTTTTTACGGTTTTCAGAAGTTCATCCTCATCGAGTTCTTTTACCCAATCCTGCACCCAGCGGGGAACGCCCCAGAACAGATTGTGCCCGCGCAAAGGTAACCCTGCCTCATCGGTCCATTCCAGAATCCCGTCAACCACACCATAGTTCACCTGGCCTTTGCGCCGCTCCATGTTTCCCCATTTTAAGGCATTTTCGGTAACAGCTGAATTGAAATTTTCAAGAAACTTCTCTTTAAACATCTCTTTGTCTTCATCCTTCCAGTAGTTTTCCACCAATCCATTGCTGATGGCACATCCAAACCAGAATTCATGGCTGAGTTGCTCCACAGAGACCTTATCGCCTGGCTGGACTTTGACAATGAATTCCCCTTTTCGATATTTTTCAATAGACTCTTCAAGACTTGAATCCTGCGCAGAAATATTCATCGTTGCAGGAAAAAGAAAAAGCAGGATTATCAGTCGGAGGTTAATCTTTCGTTGGCCTGATTTACATTTCATATTGTTCGATTTTTAATTTTATGTATTGATTCCTGATGTGCCATTCATCTTTCATTTATATCAAATGCCATCAGCACATTTCCATGGCGCTGATACAGGATGCCATCATCTATTACCGGATGGGAGAAATGTTCTCCGCTACCCCTGCCGATTTTAAATGAACTTACGACGTTCATCGGCCCATTATCTGTTGCGATCAGAAAAAGCTCTCCCCGCTGGTTGTAATAGCAGAGCATGGTATTGGCAGCGATGACTACCCCGCTGCCGATTTTCAGTGAACCGGTGAGGATTCCTGTTTCCGCATGCAGGGAAAGCAATTCTTTCCTGATGGTTCCGCTACCATAAAGGAAATCTCCGATTTTGACAATACCGCCCATATAACCGTCGAATTCCCTGTTGCGCCATATTTCCTTAATTTGAGTTCCGTCTTCCGAGAGCAAAAGCTTTACTCCGCAGTTCCCGTCACCAGCCTGGTAATAGAGGGCCCCATCTTCATAAAGCGGAGTATTGCTGTGGGTATCGCCATAGCCGGGCGCTCTTTTTTCAGGTGGAGTATTGTCCTGTTTATGCACCCAGAGAAGTTCCCCTGTTTCCGCATCGATACCCATCAGATTATACGCTGAGAAAGTGATAAATATTTCCCTGCCGTTATGGTTGATTATTTTTGAGGGGGTATATCCCGACCGTTCCTCACAGCCTTTGGTTTTCCAGAGTAATGCTCCGGAAAACCGGTCGAGGGCGACTACATTAAACTCCCTGCCTCCGGGAACCCAGAACACTTTTTCTCCGGAGACTACCGCTGCGTCCGCATGTCCATGTAAGGGAACCTGTCCCTGAAAATCTTCAGTAAAATCTTTTGACCAGACCACCTCTCCGTTATCCCTTTTAAAGCAGAAGAGGTTTCCACATCCGGAACCAACATAAATCAGATCATCTGCAACAGTAGGTGCTGAACGTGATCCGCGGTTTGATCTGACCCACTCAGGACCGAAAGACGATTTCCAACGTATCCTGCCTTCCGGTGTGATACAAAACAGATAAGCCAGACCATCGCTTTCCCCTGTTATATAGACCGTATCTTCAGTGATCACCGGCGATCCGTATCCATTTCCTATTCCTTCCACGATCCATCGTTCTGACGGTCCCCCTTCGGGCCACGTAGTGAGCAATCCGGACTCGTTATATACTCCGGATCGGTTTTTCCCCCTCCATTCATAGATGGCCGGCTCTCTAACGGTGCAGGCGTGCACAAGCACAGCAATGAGCAAGAGAAGCAATAACTTCATACTTGCACTGTTTATTATGAAACGGTGGTCAAGATCCATCATTGTAAATGCAAAAATAACTTTTTACCGCATTGAAACTGCATCTATCACCCTGGTATTTTTCCAGGCACTTCTTCATTTTTTCGATCTGTATCTCTATTTCAGAACTCCTTTTCAGCATCATTCAATGCTATAAAAATAAAAAAAAAGCCCCGCTTTCACGGGACTTTTAAAACAAAAACAATACAGAAGGTTATTATCTGAAAAAAAAAATCTTTCCGGGTAGTAGACCCGTTGATAACCGTTTCCGGTAAATTGTTCTTTTTTTTCTGGCGCTATGTTTTCAGGTAATATTCCACCTAACCTTAAGGCAAAGTGTGTGCCAAAATTTTGTCATGCAATGCATATTGTATTGTATCTGTCATTATATCAAAAATTTATGTGCTATTGCTTTTAATAATGATGATAAAACAGGATTCGCTTTTTAGTCAATTAATATTATTTTTGCAGAAAAAAATTGGGAAGGATACTGGCCATTGATTACGGGAAAAAAAGGGTTGGCCTTGCAGTTACGGATCCTCTGCAAATGATCGCCAACAAGCTGGACACTGTTCCTGCACATGAATTGTGGACTTTTCTTACAGATTACCTGGACTGTGAGGACATTGAACGGCTGGTGGTGGGATATCCCCGGCAAATGAACAATGAGCCTTCGGAAGCTGTTCGTTATATAAACCCTTTTTTAAAGCGTTTTAAGAAACTATACCCGGGAATACCTGTCGAGTTGGTGGATGAACGTTTTACATCGAAAATGGCTTTCCGGACGATGATTGACGGAGGATTAAGAAAAAAATCGAGACAGGACAAAACAAAGGTTGATGCCATCAGTGCATCGTTAATATTGCAGAGTTACCTGGAACAGAAAAAATATCAGCAATGATCTATCCAATAACAGTATATGGTTCTCCGGTCCTGCGAAAAAAAGCCAGGCCGGTGGAAAAAGGCAGAGAAGGACTTGAGGAGTTTAAGCAGAATATGTGGGAGACCATGTATTCTTCCGATGGGGTCGGACTTGCAGCACCACAGGTCGGTGAATCGCTGCGGCTTTTTGTTGTGGATGCCTCTGCAGGTGCTGACGAAGAACCGGAACTGAAAGATTTTAAAAAAATATTTATCAACCCGGAGATTATTGAAACGTACGGGGAGAAATGGCTCATGAATGAAGGATGTCTGAGTCTGCCTGAAATAAGAGAGGATGTGGAAAGACCTGAATACGTTACAATACGCTATCAGGATGAGAATTTTAAGGAACATGTGGATACCTTCAAAGGGTATGCCAGCCGGATCATCCAGCATGAATACGACCACCTTGAAGGAGTGCTTTTCATCGACCATCTCACCCCCTTAAAAAAACGTCTCCTGAAAAACAAGCTGCTCACTATTGCCAAAGGAAAAATAAAAACAAGGTACCGGATCAGCCCCCCTTTAAAATAAATGTAACCCTTCCCGTCCTTTTACCGTTAAACCGGAAAAACAGGTTAATCCCCACTATACAAAATGGCACTTCGATTCCCCTTTCTCCGGATTCTTCTGGCTTTTATATCAGGCCTTTATCTGGGGCGTTTTCTTTTTTTTCAGAAACTCGTTGGTACCCCTGCCCTGCTTGTTCTGTTATTGGCAGGTGTGCTTTATCTGCATTTCCGTAAAAATCAGGAGTACCTGCCTGCATTGCTAGTAATCTTTTTCCTGATAATGACCGGCATATACCGGTATCAGACCTTCAACCGGCTGCCTGATTTCAAGGAGGGGACCCATCATCTTGCTGTCATCCTTGAGTATCCGGTTGAAAAAACCAACTCATTAAAAACGGAAGCACACCTGGTCGGGATCATTCAGAAAGATACAATGGTATCTCTGAGGGAGAAGATCATGCTCTATTTTGAACCGGACATCCGGTCAGAAAATCTGGTGCCGGGAGAACAGGTGCTCTTCAGGGAATCTCCCCGGCAGATCAGGAACAACGGAAATCCGTACGAATTTGATTACCAGTTGTATATGGCCAATCAGCGAATATACAGGCAGGCATACCTTGCTTCCGGTCAATGGGCAGAAGCAGGTTCTTTCCCGGGATTCAATCTGCGGGTATTGGCTGAAAAGCTCCGGCACAGATTGTTGGACAGGTACCGGGAAAATCACATCTCGGATGAAAGATTTGCCATTCTTGCTGCATTAACCTTAGGGTATAAGGATGCCCTCGATCCGGAAACCAAAAAGGTTTTTTCTTCAGCCGGAGCTATGCATGTACTGGCGGTTTCAGGACTTCATGTGGGAATTCTTTTTGTTGTCATACATTTTCTGACAGGTTTTTTACGGCGTTCCCCCAACGGACGAGTAGTATTTATCTTTCTTTCGATATCTCTTTTATGGATCTATGCCCTGATCACGGGATTATCCCCTTCGGTGTTGCGGGCAACTGTGATGTTTGGCTTTCTGATCATCGGGCAAAACCTTCGCAGGCCGGTGAACAGTTACAATACACTGGCCTTATCAGCTTTTCTGTTGCTATTTCTTGATCCGAATCTGATCTTTGAAGCAGGTTTTCAGCTTTCGTATGCTGCAGTTATTGGTATTGTTTTTTTTCTGCCCCGATTAAACTCCCTTGTTCCGGTTAAAAATGGTATTTTCCGGTGGGCCTGGGAATTGGTTGCTGTTTCGGTTGCAGCCCAGTTGGCTACCTTCCCTCTCGTCATCTACTATTTTCATCAGTTTCCAACCTTTTTCTGGATTTCCGGTTTTGTTGTTATTCCGGGTGCATTTATCCTGATTTGCCTGGGAATCGGTATTATGGTTCCTTTTCCTGTAGCGGCTCTTTCCTCCTTCCTTGCCAGGATTGCTTCCGGAATTGTCGATGCAACCATTTTTTTGCTGGAAAAAATTCAAAAACTTCCATTATCCGTAATCGCAGATATCGGTATCAGCAAAATGCAATGTGCATTGTTGCTTCTGGTCCTTGTTCTGTTTATGCTGTTTCTATCCTTTAAACGGGCTAAATACCTTGCCACCCTGTTCGCTGTTCTGATTGCAGTCTTTTCGCTGAACGTCTTTCACAAAGTACATTGCGCCGGAAACAATAAACTGATTGTTTACAACACACGGGGCGGAATGCTGATTCATCTGATCAGCGGATCCAGGAACTACATTCTGTATGAAAATGAATCCCAACATGATTCCTATGACATGGAAACAGCGCGCAACAGTAAAACAGCCTTACATCTTTCAGAATCCATTGTGGTTTCCTTAGACAGTGTATACCAGGACGAACTGGTATTCCTGAAAAAACCGTTGCTCGTTTTTAAAGGGAAAAAACTCTGGCTGACCTATTCCGAAAACAGACCGATGCCAGATATTTCTTTTGATGTACTTTTAACAAAATACAGCATTAAAAACACGGATCGCATCTCTCCTGTCCTGATCCAGACTTCAGGATATCCCCCTGAAAAAGATCATTCAGACAAAATTTTCTATCTGAAAAAAAATGGAGCATACACCCTAAATTTTTAACTTTAGAAAAGCAAAAAGTAAACCTGAGGTTAATTAAGCATCAAAAAGAGGATTATTCTTTGGATAATCACTATGTTTATATATTACTTTGTTTGCTGAAAAGAAGGATTGATTATGAAAGTTGTGATTGCAGGAGCTGGTGAGGTTGGTACTCATCTGGCAAAAATGTTAAGCAATGAGGACCATGACATTGTTTTGATTGATGATGATCCGGAGAAACTGGCTTTGATCAGTTCAGAGGTGGATATGCTGACGGTAACCGGGTCGGCACAATCTTTTCAGGATCTTAAGGAAACAGGCCTTGCAAAAGCGGATCTTTTTATAGCCGTAACGCCTTATGAGGAAAGAAATATTCTGAGTTGTTCGATGGCTAAACTTTTAGGTGTGGGACGTACCATTGCCCGGATTAACAACTCCGAATATCTGCTGGCACGATACCGAACCAAACTGGACCGGATGGGGATCAATGAGTTGATATACCCTGAAAGCCTTGCAGCCAAAGAAATTGTTGCCTCCGTAAAACAGACCGGGACCCGTCAATTGATTGAGTTTTCAAACGGCAAACTGTTGCTGCTGGGTGTAAAAATCAGAGAAAATGCATCGATTGTGGATAAAACGCTGGCTGAACTCAGATACATTGACGATGGGATCCTCGCTGTTGCCATAAACCGTCAGGGGAAAACGATCATACCCAGCGGCAAAGATTATATCCGGAACGGAGATATTGTATTTTTTATTACGACCCGTGAATCCCAGCAAAATGTGTTGGAACTGGCCGGGAAAAAAACCTTTGAGATCAAGAATATTCTAATCCTCGGGGGAAGCCGGATTGCTCAGAAAACAGTGGAAAAACTGGGAGACCAGTATCGGATAAAAATCATTGAAAGTGACAAAGAACGTTGTGAGAAACTAGTCGACAGGTTACACAACGTATTGGTTATTAATGGAGACTGCAGAAATCTGGAATTGCTGAAGGAAGAAGGCCTTGAGAAAATGGATGCCTGTATAGCTGTTACCGGCAATTCAGAAATCAATATTCTGGGTTGTCATCTGGCCAAAAAATTCGGGGTAAAACGCACCATTGCGGAGGTTGAAAACCTGGCTTTTATGGATACAGCAGAAAATATGGATATTGGAAGCCTTATAAACAAAAAACTGATTGCTGCCAGTTATATATACCGTTTTACACTGAATGCGGAAATTGCCAATGTAAAATGCCTGACTGCTTCTGAAGCGGAAGTTTTTGAATTTATTGTAAAATCCGGAGCCAGGATAACGGAGAAGCCCGTCAAAGATCTTGATTTTCCGGAGGAAACCAAAATAGGAGGTTATATACGGGGTGAACAGGGCTTTGTGGCAGATGGAAATACGGTCATTGAAGCCGGCGACAGGGTGGCTGTCTTTACCCTGCCCTCAGGAATAAAAAAACTGGAACGCTTTTTCAAATAAAAAAAGGCCTTTTTGAATGGTAAATGTCAGATTGATAATCCGGATTCTTGGCTTTCTTGTTTTTGTGGAGGGGATGGCTATGTTGCTGGCTCTGGGAGTAGCCCTGTTTTACGGAGAAAACGACATCACTGCCTTTTTAATTACTTCAGCCTGCTGCATCGGAGTGGGTTTGCTTGTTATTCTACTGACACGTAACACGATAAAAAAACTGGGTAAGCGCGAAGGATTTATTATTGTGTCACTGGTATGGATTATTTTTTCTCTTATTGGAAGCATTCCCTATATACTGAGTGGAGCGATTCCAAATTTTACCAACGCTTTTTTTGAGTCTATTTCAGGTTTTACTACTACCGGATCCTCTATCGTCAGGAATATTGAAGCGTTGCCACACGGTATCCTTTTTTGGAGGAGCATCAGCCAATGGCTTGGGGGAATGGGAATCATTGTCTTATCCCTGGCCATACTCCCTATTTTCGGAATCGGAGGAATGCAATTGTATGCAGCCGAAGTTCCGGGACCTACCCCGGAACGGGTTAGTCCCAGGATTAAACAAACAGCTAAAATGTTATGGGGAATTTACCTTCTCTTTACCGTTACAGAGACCCTGCTGTTATGGATGGGAGGAATGAACCTTTTCGACGCTGTCTGCCACTCATTTACAACCATGGCAACTGGCGGATTTTCTACCAAACAGGCCAGCATCGCACATTGGGACTCCCCTTTCATTCACTATGTGATTGTGGTGTTCATGTTTCTTGCAGGAACAAACTTCTCGTTGTCATATGGTGTCTTAAGGGGAAAATTTAAAAATGTCCGTAAGGATGAAGAGTTCAGATATTACCTGATCTTTATCGGTATATTCACGCTGTTGATTTTTGCCGGGTTGCTGTTTTCCGGGGAGTCAGCCCCGGAACAGTCATTCAGACATTCGCTGTTCCAGGTGGTATCCATCATGACAACAACAGGTTACATAACCGCTGATTACATGCTTTGGCATCCGTTTCTTACCATTCTGATATTTTCATTGTTCTTCTTTGGCGGATCTGCCGGTTCAACCGGAGGCAGTGTAAAAATCATGCGAATTGTTATCTTGCTGAAAAACAGTTATTATGAATTAAAAAGGATGATCCATCCGCATGCCGTTATCAGAGTGAAGTTCAACCAGCATTCGGTAGATACCAAAATTGTTACAAACGTTCTGGCCTTTTTTATTTTGTATTTTCTGATCTTTATTGTGGGAACCGTAATTTTTACTTTAATAGAGCCCAATATGGATTCATCCATGGGAGCGGTTGCTACCTGCCTCGGGAATATAGGACCCGGTATCGGTAAAGTGGGTCCTGCTGAAACGTTTTATCACATCGCACCCGGAGGAAAATGGTTCCTTTCCGGATTGATGCTCCTGGGAAGGCTTGAATTAATGACCGTACTGGTATTATTCGCACCCGGTTTCTGGAAAGAATAAACAATTCCCGGATTTGAGAATCAACTAAATCACAATTTCTCCCTTACCCTGCCTGACGATTTCCGGAACCTCCCCCATGCAGTCTACCACCGTGGAAGGTACGAATCCGCCAGCCCCGCCGTCAATTACAATATCAGCGATATCTTTATACCTTTCATAAATTAACTCAGGGTCTGTTAAATACTCCAGGATGGCATCGTCGTGATGAAGGGATGTGGAAAGGATCGGATTGCCCAGCTCTTCCACAATAGCCCGGATGATGGCATTGTCAGGAACACGGATCCCAACCGATTTCTTTTTGCCCTTGAAATAATTCGGTACCTTTTTATTGGCTCCAAGGATAAAGGTAAACGGACCGGGAAGATGATTTTTTATCAGCTTGAAAACCGTATTCGGAATGGGCCGTGTATAGTCCGATAAATGGCTCAGATCACTGCATATAAAAGAAAACATGGCATTTTCAACCTTTACTCCTTTAAAACGTGCTACTTTTTCAACTGCCTTCTGGTTGGTTATGTCACATCCGATACCATACACTGTATCGGTAGGATAAATTATGATCCCCCCTTTGTGCAAAGTTTCTGTTATGTTTCGGATAATCCTTGTATTGGGATTTTCACTGTACAGTTTAACCAACATACGCTGACTCTTTTATGGAAGGCAGCAAATTTATTTATTTTTGATGTATTTCCTTCCCATGAAAACTTTTAATTTTGTAAATCAGCAATTTTGTAATACCATAAGATTTCTGTTTTGAACACTGCACCGAAAAAAGATCCTTTCCCGGAGCCGGAAATCATACACACCTCCGATGGCTCTCATACGCTCTTCGTGAAAGAGTTACATGAACCATATCATTCGGTTCACGGGGCGATTACAGAATCGATGCATGTATTTATCCGGAACGGGTTGCTCTACAGGAAAAAACGGGAAGTTACCGTTTTTGAAGTAGGATTCGGGACAGGTCTTAATTGTCTTCTCACTGCGATTCATGCCAGGGAGAACGGTATGAAGGTGCGCTATATCACGGTTGAGAAATACCCCCTGAACAGGAAGTTAATCCGCCGGTTAAATTATTTGTCTGTCCTGGACATTGCATACAAAGAAGTTTGGGAAGCCATCCATTCCGCTGTGTGGGACCGGGAGATTGCTGTTTCCGGTTCTTTCCGTCTTCTGAAACATCAGACCGATCTGACCGGGTTAAATCTTCCGGAGGGGCTTCCTTTGTTTGACGTTGTTTATTTTGATGCTTTCGGCCCCGATGTACAGCCGGAAATGTGGCAACCCGGAATTTTCGAACTTATTTCCCGGAAATGTATGCCTGGGGCCATTTTTACAACCTACAGCGCCAAAGGAGCGGTAAAAAGAAAATTGATTTCTTCCGGTTTTACGGTTCATAAACTTCCGGGTCCGCCGGGTAAAAAAGAGATGCTCAGGGGAATAAAACCTGCTTATTAGTTTACAAACCAAAAAATTACTTTATCTTCGCAGAAGATGCCTGTGGGATCCGGGTAAACATGATTCATTCCTCCAGGCTTAGCCTGCAGCAAAAACAGGCAGTATAAGCCCCCGGGTAAAGCTGCAGTAAAGGTAAGTGTTACATTAAAAAACAGGTTACAATTCAAATTATTATTATTTATGAAAAAATCATCCTTTTTATTCTTTTTGGCTGGATTACTTCTAACAGGAACTTCCTGTCAGCAAACCAATAGATCCGGTGCAAAACTTGAAACGTTAAAAGATTCGGCCAGCTATGCGATCGGATTGCAAATGGGAGAAAACATCAAGCAAAACCTCACACAGTTACCGGGAGGTGATTCTATGAACATGGATCAGATTTCAGCCGGATTTACAGATGTTCTCACAGCGGACACAACCAAATTAACCATGGCGAACGCTGAAATGGCCATTCGCTCCTATTTTCAGGCACAGGCAGAAACACAGGCTCAAAGCAGCCTGGAAGAGGGAAATGCTTTTCTCGAAAACAACAAAGCCCGTGATGGGGTTGTGACTACCGAAAGCGGTCTGCAATACGAGATTATCCGGCAGGGCAACGGACCGAAACCAAAAGAGACCGATGAAGTTACCGTGCATTACCATGGATCCCTGGTTGATGGTACCGTATTCGACAGTTCCTACGAAAGAGAGGAACCGGCTACCTTCCCGGTAAACGGAGTGATCCAGGGATGGGTGGAAGGACTCCAACTGATGCCGGTCGGATCCAAGTATAAATTCTATATTCCTTCCGACCTTGCGTATGGTGAACGCGGAAATGGCAACCGGATTCCCCCGAACAGTATCCTGATCTTTGAAGTAGAACTGCTGGAGATCGGTACGGAATAAAAGATCATTTTTCTTTCACCTTTCAGGTTTTTTAAGCTTTTTTGTGTATCTGTTATGAGTTTGCATGTAAAAGGGAAAGTTGAAAAAATTTACGAGATCCAGTCGGGTGTCAGCAAAGCCGGTAATGAGTGGAAAAAACAGGAATTTGTGATCGAAACAGACGACTCCTTTCCAAGGAAAGTTTGTTTTACCCTGTTCAACGATAAGATTCCGCTTGCCAGTGAATTAACTCCCGGCATGGAGGTTGACGTATCATTCAATATCGAATCCCGGGAGTACAACGGAAAATGGTTTCATAATATCAACGCATGGAGAATAGCTCCGGCAGAACCCGATATGCCTGAACCTCCTCCTGAATTCGGAGAGAATGATATTCCTCCTGAACCGGACGACAATACAGACGGACTCCCCTTCTGAAAAAGAAAGGAAAGCTTCCCTAACTGTTTTATCTTACCCGGTTTAAAACCGGATGCCCAACCGATTCAATGACACCCGGCATTTCTGAGCGTAGCGAAAGAAATGACGTTGGTGGATTCAGTGAAACCTGGCATTCAGAATCCGGCATATGCCGGAGCACTGAATGACACTGGTTGAACTCCTGTCTGCCAACAGGCAGGAATCCCGATAGCGGAGCGTATCGGGACAACTGACAAAGCGAAGCGGAGTCCCGATTTCCTATCGGTAACCCGATCCACCTCGTTGTCACGTTCGTTTCATTCGAAGTTTTGTAACCCAGGTATTTTCAATGGATCGTGATTTCCTTCATCTTCCCAATCCGGAAATGATGCGACGGATCCTTGACTGATCTGCTTCCGGTATGATATTGCGCCTTACCATATCTTCATAAAGGATGATGGCGTTGGATGTGTCTTTTTTCTGCAAATAGATTTCTCCCAGCAAATAGAGCGCATTGAGGTCATCCGGGAAATTACGGATAAGGGATTTTAGGGTTTTTATGGCGTTTTCGTTATCGCCTGACTGGTTTTGGTAAAACGACAAGGCATATCCGTATTTGGGATTTTCAGGAGCTGCATCAGCTGCCATAGCCGCATATTCTATGGCTTTCCGGATATTTGTTTCTGCGTACAGAACACTCAGATTATAGGCTGCCACTTCCTGGCCGGGATTCTTTTCCAGTACTTTTTCCAATGCCTTTGTGGCTTCTTCATTTCTTCCGGTTTCTGCCAGTAACAACCCCATATTAAGGTTAGCAGCTTCGTTTCCGGGGTCGATCCTGATTGCTTTCCTGAGGCTTTCTTCCGCTTTCTCAGGATTGCCGGTATAAGAGTAGAGAATACTGCAATTTATTAACGGAAGGATCGCATCAGGGTATAAACGGGCTGCTGTTTCGTATGAATCAAGTGCTTTCTGTATATTTCCCCTGTTTTGGTAGAAAATGCCTTTATTGTAATGAGAGCTCCAGTCGTCAGGTCGTGCCACAAATGAATGAATATATTCATCTGTAGCCTTAGCCACAGTCAGAGAATCTTCAGTTGATAAATGTTTTTCAGGAAATCCTGACAGAGAGAAAGCTGCGGATATCCTGACCAGCCGATACTGGTCATCTGCTGCTGCCACAAGAGCATTTTTTGCTTTTTCAGAATAATTAGCTGAAAGTGTGGAAACCGCAGCAGACCTGACTAAAGGAGATTCGTTCGTTATGAGAGCATTTAGGATTGTTTCCCATTTTTTTTCTTCCGGGCAATCTGCAAGTAACCGGATAAAAGAGGTTACAACGACTTCATTATATTTATTTTCATTTATGATTGTCAGCATTTCGTCCAACCGGCTCCAGTCAGCATCACGTGCCTCTTTTATCAACTGTGCCCAGTAAAGGGTTTCTTCCTGGTAATGCGGATCTTTACGTTCCTTTACAATTTTATTTGCCCATTCGGGTGATTTATCGTCATGACATTGATTACAGGCGTTTGGAGAACCAAATTTTATTGTCGCTTCAGGCATTGGGGGTCTGAAGGAATGGTCACTGCGTAAAAAGCGTCCTACATATTCCCTGGTAGGCACATGGCAGTTAATGCAAACAGAGCCCGGACTGTCGGCTTTGTGCAAGGTATGTTCTTCAAGGTTTTCACCTTTATCCTGGTGACATGATGTGCAGGCATCGTTTGGCTTGTCTCTGAAGCGGTTACGTCCGCTTGACGTATGACAGGTAGCACAATTCAGATCGCTGGACTGTTTGCAGAGATTCATCAGCCAACCTGTATATGTATAGTTTTCTCCCAGATCGCGACCGTCAGGGAAAAAATCATGATCCTCCAGTGTTATCAGATTGAAGTGATCAAAGAAAGGTTCTCCAGGCATATAGCTGGAAGTGACAGGGTTGCATTTAGCATGACAAGAAGAGCAGGAAGCATCATGCTGCTCTGGTCTGAAAGCAGACGTTACAACAATCTTCAAATCTCCCACTTCTTCTCCCTTCTCCTCCGCTTCGCGACAAACTCTTACATGCTCGGCACTCGGTCCGTGACAAGTTTCGCAGTTTATGCCAGCCTCACGCCAGGTTGACTTATATGTATCTGTTTTCAGGTCGAAATTTGAACTTAACTGGCTCACATGACAATTGTAACAACCTGTATTAAAAGTATACATGCGGTCTTTCCATGGAAGAGCCTCATCCACGACATCTTCCACGAAATGCCGTACGGCTGACTGCGGATAGTTAAACCATGTATCGCGGTTCATGTCGTATGCCAGTGGAATTGTTTGCAGCTTGCCCTTTTCTAAAGGCACAAGAAAGCAGAAAACATTTCTGCCACCGAGCGACCATGTTGCCTGGTAGGTATTTACTAATTTATCACCTTCCTTTTCGTACATTGTCATTGTTGAATCACCAAAAACCACCTGATAAAACTTTCCTTCCACTTCCATTGGTTTGCTGTCGGGTAAATGGTATTCCTTGATAAAACCGGCATTAACAGGTTGCATGGCTTTCCCGTGCCATGAAGTCGCCCACAGGTCGTAGAAGCGTTCATGACATTCAATACAACTTTCCGATCCGGAAAACGAATCGGCAACATCAAGAGCTGACTTCCTGTTTACACAACTGAATAAAATGGCAGCCGACCATACGAGAATAAAAACCCTCACGCCATGTTTCATCGCTACGCTGCTTTGTCTTAACAAATATGGAGATTTTATAGCTGAATCAAAAATAATCATATTTTAACTCCAGCAGCACCACATTTTCCACATGGTGCGTTTGTGGGAACATATCCACAGGTTGAATCCGGGATACGTTATATTTTTCATCCAGGAGGGAAATATCACGTGCCTGAGTGGCAGGATTGCAGCTTATATAGACAATTTTTTGGGGGGCTGCATCCAATATTGTTTCCACTACATTTTTATGCATCCCAGCCCGCGGAGGATCGGTCAGAATCACATCGGGTTTCCCGTTTTCCTGAATAAACCCGGGGGTAAGGATATCCTTTATATCGCCTGCAAAAAAGGACGCATTCCGGATGTGGTTGTGTTCTGCATTA
>Ga0307422_1000384_pt1 | contig 25777 bp, 16 predicted proteins | sample SalMarWE160290MG_FD_202153 | JGI IMG/M metagenome (GOLD analysis project Ga0307422, IMG submission 202153) | Salt marsh sediment microbial communities from the Plum Island Ecosystem LTER, Massachusetts, United States - WE1602-90 | ecosystem: Environmental > Aquatic > Marine > Intertidal zone >...
CACGCCCCCAACGTGGGTCACGGAAAATATTTACGTTCGGAGTCCATACCGAAAGGCTCAGGAAGCGTTTATTTTCGTTTCCTCTTTGCAGCCACTGGTTGTATTTTGCACGGCCTTCATCTGAAATGGCATGATAAATTTGCAACAACATTTCATCATCGAACGATGCTGCCATCCCAATAGGTTCAGGAAAAACGGTTACACTATCGTTATTGGCATATCCGTGCAAAGCTTCGCTCCACCAGTTGAATTTTTTTATCCCCAGGCGGGGAATGGCTTCTGACTGGTCGCACATCAAGGCCGCTTTTTCTTCAAGTGTCAGCCTTGAAATTAAATCTTTTGCTCGTTCTTCAGAACTTAGTTCCGGGTTTTGAAAAGGGTATTTTTGAGCCCAACTATTTATCGAAACTAACATGCTAAATACGAATAGGAATAAATTCTTCATATCTTGTATTTGTTATTTAAGTGATTTCGGTTCAATCTGATCCCTGAAAGATCGGATCTGTTCCATCACTTACTTTATTATACCATTATAATCCTTTTTCCAGTAGCTCAAGATGTGCCACAAAACCTCCCCGGCGAAGCATTTTAACATCCATTGATTCTGAATTATCGACAACCCTGTGTTTTATTGAAAATTCTTTATCGTGCTCCCCATCGGCAATTAGTGTCAGTTTAAAAGAATTTCCTTCCGGTAAAAAATCAAATTGTACATTTTGTACCCTTTCTCTTCTTCCACCTGAACTGATCCCGCCAATGTACCAGCCGGAACCTTTACGACGGGCAATAATTGTGAACTTCCCCGGGTAGCCATCCAGCAATTTTGTGTCGTCCCATGCAACAGGTATTTTTTTCAGAAATGACCGGGCAGCATCGGGTAATTCGTAATAACCTTCAGGACGGTCGGCCATGTGCTGTATGCCTGATTCAAATACTACACTCAATGCTAATTCGTGGCCATACGAAGTAATGTGCGGATATTGCGAATTGGTAAAAGTTACCGGGGTATAATCCATCGATCCGATTACATTACGCGTATAGGGCAATATCGTATTGTGTTCCGGAGCTGTTGTTGTTAATTCCGGACCATTGTTGTACCATTCTGCTCCCCTTACTGCCTCGTAAGTCATCAGGTGAGGGTAAGTTCGTTGCCATCCACGCGGAACGAGGCAGCCATGGAAATAAACCATTATTTTAAATTGTGCTGCATCTTCCAGGATATCGAGGTAATAATTAATCATATCTTGTTTTTCGCTTAGGAAAAAATCAACCTTGATGCCAAATACCCCTAGTTCATTTAATTTAGCAAACTCCTCCAACCGGTTTTCATGGGTAAGCATGCGGTCAACCGGAGTTGAGGTAATCCATTTAAATTTCCCGGAATTGTACCACATTAAAGGCTTAATACCCAGCGAATGAATATATGTTACAGCATCTTCCAGGTTTCCGCCATTTTCCATCTGATCCCATTCCCAGTCGAGCAGGGTATAGGGCCAACCCATTGATGCTGCCAAATCGGCAAACTCACAAACTGTTTTAAAATCTTTTGTGCCATGGTTGTGCGACCAGTAATTCCATGATGCAATGCCCGGTTTAATCCAATCGGTATTGGTTAAAACCGAAGGCCTTGAAACATCATCGACTAACGTTGATTCAACAATATCGGCAAGGCTTCCCAGAATAATTACCCGCCATGGAGATTCCCATGGAAGGGAGATGGTTGGCAATGCTTCACCTTCACCTTCGCCTGGGTCTGGGAGCGTAACTTTATATTCAGACTTTGAATTAATGTTGCTCAATTTTGTAGCGCAATAATTCCGGTCAACATCAGCTTCATGAATGAGGTACCAGCATGCATTATCAACCGCATTAAAAAGGGCAGGATAACACCAGTTTTGCTGTACATCGGCATTATCCATGTTTTCATAAAGCCCTTCGTTTGAAAGGTCAAACTTTTCCAACCAGCGATTTGTCCCTTCCGGGATTGAGTATTTTGTCATCTCATCGTTAATCACAAACGTCCCTTCCTTTTCAGGAAATTTGTAACGAAATGCAACGCCATCGTTATATGCCCGGACAATCAGGTTCAACTTTGACTTATTGGAATTTTCAAAAGAAACAACAACTTCGTTTGCTGAATTGCTGCAATGTGAGCGTTTTCCCGTTCGTGCATCATATTGTTCATTTATAAGCAACGGTTTCTTTGCTTTCAGAAATGAAAGATCTTTTGAAAAGTCTTCGTCATTGCGGGAAATACCCAGGTTTATTTTAGGGATAACCTCTGAAGTATTAACATTGCCGGAATAATTTACCTGCAGGTACCAATTCCCGGTTTTGCTTTCCTGTTCGCAAATTAATGACACGCTTATTTTTGAATTGGGAGAATGAATTGTTGCTTCCTGAGGGAATGCATAAAAAGCTGTAAGGATTAAAAAAAAGATAATAAATTTTGATTTCATACGATTATTATAGTTGGTAGCGCTTGCCGAATAGGATACAAAGATTTTCCCGTTTCTTTTTATACGGCCAGCCTTTCATTCACGTTCTATTTCATTTCCGAACCAGCCGGATATAATAAACAGCTCCGGCTGTATTCCCTGGCAATGCCTGAAATTTTACCCTGATTTGATCTTTTCCTTCCAGCATCGCATCCGGTATTTTATATTCAATTTCCTGAAACCGGCTTTGGTTCCATCTGCCGGTATTGTCCTCTGAAATCAATAGTTCATCATCAATAAGAATGTCAAATTTCCTGCTGCCCCATTCAGCTCCCCAGTACCGCACAATTAGGCTTAAACCGGTTTCGCTATTTGTCGCCAGGTTGTAGCTGAAATAGCCTTCGTTCCGGGCATCGCGCCAGAATTCATCCGAGAAGTTGCCAGAATTTGACCGTTCATTTTGCATCTGATGGTCGGCTTCGGGCTGTTGTTCCCCCGGAGCTACAAAATCAATGGTTCGTTTCTCCAGGGCCAGTTTTTCTTTTTCGATGGTTTCGAGAGAATCGAGGTAGCTGCGGTAATCCTTGTTTGAAAGGACCATCCAGTAAATCTCATACCTTGCATCGTGAATTTGGCTAAACGGTTCAAATTCAAGGCCAATCGGATTGGACATTTTTATATTGGAAGCTGTAAATGTCAATGGTTTGTCTTTAACAGGAATTAGATGGCCGGCAATTTCAGACAGGTCGTCTTCAATAATGATAGGGGCTTTATCAACCGGCAGTTTTTCCCCGTGAGCAATGTGGCCCCAGCGGCTATCATCGGCCACCAGGCCTTTTAAATCTTCAGTCCCTGTTTTAGCACCAAGCAGGATGGGACCATGTACAAAGGCATAATAACCCGGAACATTGATTAATTGCTCAAGGGTTGTATGCATGGGCAACCGGATTTGAACCACATCACCGGCTTCCCACATACGGTCGATTGCAACGTAGGACGATGGGCGGGAATCAATGGGGAAAGATTTGCCATTAACCTGAATATGTAATTCCCCCTCTTTCAACCATGAAGGGTATCGGACCATTAATTTAAAATGTGCCGATCCTTTTGTTACCTTGAGTGTCGTTTGTTCTTTATACGGGAATTCTGTTTCCTGCCTGATTGTTATGCCTTTATTCTCCCAGTTCAGTTCAGAAGCAATAAACAGGTTTACATACAATGCGTTATTTGCATGTGTATAAATAAGCTGATTGTATTTTCCATGATTTTCCATTCCACTGCCTACGCAACACCACATGGCTTCATTTGGAGCAGAGTAAACCTTGTAGTGACGTGGGCGTGCCGGGGTAAAATATACATATCCACCGTGCTCAGGATGCTGGGTTGATAAGATGTGGTTGAACAGGGCTTTTTCGTAAAAATCGGTATACTTTGCCAGGGGATGGGTGCGGAACAGGTGTTCGGTAAGTTTGAGCATGTTGTAGGTATTGCACGATTCAGGGCCTTCCACATCGTTTATAAAATCGGTGCATGAAGCAACGCCCGGGAAAAATTCCCTGCGGCTGTTTCCTCCGAATGCCAGCGTCCGGTTATTGGTTACCGTTTCCCAGAAAAAACTTCCTGCCTCTGCATATTTTTTATCGTTCGAAAGCTCTGCGATACGCTGAAAACCCACTGCTTTCGGAACCTGGGTGTTGGCATGTTTGTTATCCAGGTTATCGATGTGGTTAGCCATTGCATCCAGAAGTACCTTATGTGAGAACCGTTTGGCTGCAGTGAGGTATTTTTCATCTTTGGTTATTTGATATGCATCGGCAAAAATTTCATTCATCCCCCCATGTTCTGTATCAAGCATCGATTGCATCTGTTCATCGGACAATTCTGAAGTAATGTTAATCCCCCAATCGCAAAAGCTCAGAAACATCGATTTTGCCTCTTCATTTCCGGCATACGACCAGGCATCTCTTAATCCGGCATACAGTTTATGTATGTTATACCAGGGAACCCAGGCTGAACGATACGCTCTGAAGTTTCCTTCTTTAAGCGTACTCCATATTCTGTCGCTGTTTGGCACCCCACCCATATAACCAACTCCCCAATCCGGATTATTCTTCGCATTCGCTTCCTGACATGCTTTAAGTTCTGCAATCATGTAATCCATCCGTTTTTTGCATTCCGCATTTCCTGTGGCAGCATAATTCATGGCCATTGCGGTCAGATAGTGCCCGCCGATGTGCCCGTCCAGCCCCTTCCAGTTTGGATACAACGGTGCTTTTTCAGGCAAGCCTGCTTCGATCCGGAAAGGAGCCAGCAAACGGTCTGTATCGTATTTTAAAAGGGTCCGGATATTTAAGTCCCTGGCATGTTTAAATGGCCCGTCCAGCAGTGTAACATCCCTTAAAGGGAAAACATTTGTATATAGTTTATCCTGAGCTTCTGATTTCAAGGTGATCAAACAACTTAACAGGAATAAACTGATTATTATCTTTCTCATCTGAATCTCACTGTTTAGTTTAGTAAGATACATTTTCTGGTTTCCAGAAAATCATTGGCTGTAAACCTGTAATAGTAAGTACCTTCCGGGAGTTGTCCGGCGTTGAATGATACGGAATAGGTTCCGGTGGGTTTGTCCCCGTTTACCAACGTTTCAATCATCCTGCCTCCTGCATCAAACACAATAATCTCAACCTTTGATCTTTCAGGGACCGAATAGGTTATGGTTGTTGATGTTCTGAACGGATTCGGATAGTTCTGACCCAGGTTGTAGCCTGACGCCAGGTTCGGATCTTTCTGCACACCCGTAGAGAGCATTTTTGCAACCAGTTCAATGCCGGTGTCTGAGCCCAAATTCCGGGAGTATTGTTTATCGACGGGATTGTTCCAGTGTTCATGTGTTCCCAGGCTTTTCAGAGGCACTCCATCTCCGTCGGGGTCATATTGGATCCCTTCAGCCCATAATGTTGTGTCGGAAGCCTGATGCAGGTAATCATCGGCAGCCGGTTTCTGTACGTAGGTACCGGAGCCATCTCCTATACGGGAGTTGCGATCTGCTGTAAATTCAGAGCGCAGGAAGTCGTACCCCACCGACTCAATGGCTACCGGATCAAAAGAAGCAAATACCGAAGACATCCAATCGTCGTTAAACGGAGGCAGGGTGAACCTTTTGGGGAATCCCAATTCCTCGTCTGCAGTCCATACGGCATCCATGAGATAAAAAAGCGTTTTTCCCCCAAGTATAGGATGTCCCATAATATCAACCTGTACGCGATACATTCCATATTCGTTACGGCTAACACCGGGAAGATTGGGTGTTTCCTGCGGATCTACCAGTCCATTATGCAAGTGGGATGCATCATCCCGGGTTTGCGAACCAAAATGGTTCTTTGCAAACATGGTGATTCCGGCACGTTTATGGCCTTTGAGTACCGGAATATTTAAAAGGTACTCAGCATCTTCATAGATCTGATACAGATAATCACTTGTCACAGGATCTCCGCCTGTTCTGAAGGCATCCCAAACATTCTCGCGCAAAACCGTTCCTTTATCTGAATAAAAAATCCGGGCACTATTGCTTGCTGTCACCTGCTCTCTTCCCAGGAAAGAATAATTGTCATGACTAACATAATGAACATCCGGAAATTCACCATGCCACATCTCAAAACAATGCTTATACGTATTTCTCATCGGATCGCCGATATAAATATCTTCCTGCGAGACTCCTGCAACATAGACCAATTGTCTGAGCAAAGAAAGAATGATCTGAGGCGATGTTTCGGTTATTCCATACGATCCGTTTTCTACAACCGACAGATCCCGGGTACTGAAATTTCCCCACCAGCCGCTTACATTGTTGATTTTAATGAATATCTTCTCACCGGTTTCATAGGGTACTTCTCCTTTTCCCCTGGTGGCATTGTGGTATCTGAATATTTCATCCCAGGCATCCTGATCGGATGTTTCTCCGGTCAACGATTGTATCGCTTTGCTAACCATGTTATCAATTACTGTCTGGTTGTTGTTTTCCGGCATCCACCAGGCATGTCCCACACGGTTGGGAACGCAATCTTCGTTTGTTGCATCCGGATCATAGACCCAGACCACTCTTCCCGGAAAAATTCCTTTGCCTTCGCCGGTCGGGGCATTTGCTTCATGAACCGAATTGGGAAGCACAACTTCGGAACGATTGTAAGAGTCAGAAAGAAAATAGGCTCCGGTAAATCCGGAAACCAGAAGAGCTCCTGTTAAAAAATAGGGCGAGAGGAAAGCTCTCTTTCGGGTTTTCAGATAAGCAATTGCAGAAGCTGCAAGCGTTATAAGATACACCACAAATGCTGAGGCAAAAGGAGATGCTGCTTTAATACATGGATACTGTGCCCTGCTTGGTTTAGGAACCACACGAATGAGAATCCATATCAGGGAGGCTAATCCAATAAGAGGAAACAAAATCTTGTAAAAACCCCCGGGTATGATAAATTTTTGTATTCTGCCGGTTTTTGGACATACTTTTACAAATTTCCGAAATAATGCATTCATTCTGTTTATTTATTTTGTAATAAAATTACGATGTAAATTTAACACGTCTGATTTAAAAAAAACATTGCCTATTTTTTTGGCTGTTCAGTTTTCGTTGTTCTTACAGGCATCCATTATTTTTCTTATTCAGGTACAGCATCATTTGCCGATGTTGCATATAAACCGAGCAAACAACCTGTAAAGCCGCCTGCCACATCGGTTGAAAGGATATCGCCGGAAACGGTTCCCCCAACTGTTTCGAAATGGGTTCCATCGGTTGAACAGGAAAATTTGTATTTATCTCCTTCGGCAGAAACCAGCAAACGGATGGGATTGCTGATATCGATTTTTGTACTTCCAATAATTTCTGATTTTGTAGTACGGCTTCTTCGTGGTCTTGAATTTTTTTGAAGCACCAGGTAATAGTCATCTCCTTTTTTAGTCACTCCAAACAGGTAATTGTAACTTTCGCTCTGGAGTGCAACAATGCCGGCGAGGTCTGTTTCTGCGTGGGGTGTGTAATCCATGGTTACAGCATAGGAAAAAGCATCATGCATCTGCCTGAGGAACAGGGTAGAGGTAGGAGCTACCTGTTTAATGTTGTTTGCAAACGGATTGATTTGTAATCCTTTTTTTGTCATTTCAATGAATTCTTCGCGCGGTCCTCTTAATCCAATCCACCGGTAATCCAGCTCATCGGATGTGAAATCATCCCTGAAGGCAAAGTTTCCATTGGGGAGGAATCCCTCTTTTCCGGTTTTGTTTTCCACTCCTTCCGGAAGTTTCAGCCTGGGTTCCATTGGGATAAGGCCATTCACAAAAACCGGCCATTCTCCCGACCAGTCAACCGGCAACAGAAAAGTTTCCCGTCCGGTATTGACCCGGTTTTCTTCATTGGGTCGAACCCCAAGAAATACACCATAGTACTTTCCATCCGGACCTTCCACCAAATCGGCATGGCCTGCCCAATCCACTTTGTTTTCACGGTCGGTTGGGAAGTGTCTTTGTGTAAGGATTGGATTTCCCGGGGCCGGGATGTAAGGGCCTTTGGGATGATCGCTTTTGAAGATTACTTCGCTGTGCCAGCCCCCGGTACCCCCTTCGGCACACATTAAATAATATTTGCCATTTTTTTTATACAAATGAGGTGCTTCAATCCAGATGGGCTTTTTTGAAAGGTCCACTCCGCCATTTACAATTACCTTATCGGTACCGGCTATCACCTGGTCTTCCTCCATGTTGTATTCCCAGATTTTGATCACCCTGTGACCGTTGTATAAAGCGGTTCCTCTTTCGGGGGCATCGTTATGAACTACGTAGGCTTTGCCATCGTTGTCAAAGAAAATGGAGGGGTCGATTCCGTCGAAATTGAGTTTTTTGGGTTCTCCCCAGCCTTTAAACGGATCTTTTGTTTTCACTATGATGTTCCCCAGACCGCCCGAAAAAGCTGTTACAATCATGTAAAAGGTATCGTTGTAGGGATTGTAGGTAATCCCCGGAGCATAAACCCCTGAGCTGATGCCTGTATCATGTGTGTCTAACTGAGAAACCCTGTCCAATACTCCTCCCAGTGATTTCCAGTTTACCAGGTCGTTGGAATGAAAAATCGGCACGCCCGGAAACATGGCAAAGGAGGAACAAACAAGAAAATAGTCATCCCCCTTACGGGTAATGGCCGGGTCGGGATAACAGCCCTGAAGGATCGGGTTATAAAATTCATCTTCTTCAAGGGGATAATCTTTGTATACCTGGTCATCGCCCTGATACACAAAATCTGAAAAAACCGGGGCACTTTTTGGTTGCCCGATGGCTTCGTAAAATGGATACAGTGCAATCAGTAAAAGTACCGGTATCATGTATCTTTTTTTGAATGGCTTCATTTGATCGTGTTTTCGTTTCATAGTATATTTTTTACATCGTTATTGAATGGTATCTAGTCGTTTAGGTAAAAAGTTGAAGGGTCAACCGGTTTAAAGATTCGTTGCGAAAACCCGTATAATCCGTTTTTCCAGACATTAAAATCGTGAACGCCTCCGGGTTCTACCTGATAAATATGTGGAATATTGTTTTCCTCAAGGTATTCATGCGTCCGTTTGCTGAAAGGAAGCAATCCATCTTCATCGCCACATGATAACCATACCAGTTTTATTTTTTTTCTTGTTTTCCCGGGGTCAGGCACCAATTCTTCCGGGCTTTTTATATTGGGAGCTGAAGAGAAGCCACCTACCCAGGCAAAGGTATTGAGGTTCCCCAGTCCGAAGTTCAGGGATTGCCCACCCCCCATTGAAAGACCGGCAATGGCACGGTATTTCCGATTCTTTTTTACGGGATAGGTTCTTTCAATAAAGGGAATCAGGTCATTGAGCAAATCTTTTTCAAAGGTAGCAAAAGCCTGAACTTTGTCTGGTGCCATAATATTTCCACCTGCACTGTCATCCTTCATGGCCCGGCCGTTTGGCATCACCACAATCATGGGTTCCACTTTGTTTTCAGCATATAAATTATCCAGGATTACTTCGGGATGGCCTCCATTCAGCCATTCAAATTCGTCTCCTCCAATGCCGTGTAAAAGATAAAGAACCGGGTATTTTTGATTTTCGGAATATCCCGGTGGAGTATAAATTACGGCATTTCGCATGGTACCTACCGTTTCTGAATGGTAGGAGATGGTATCAAGTTTACCATGGGGGATATCTTTATTAAAGACATCTGAACCGGCTTGTAATGGTTGTACAATATCTTGGGAGTTAGATGTATAGTTGAAAGCTATTGCAATTATGATCAGGCTAATTAGATATTTCATAAATTGGTTTTTTTGTTTAGATCCGGATTTAGGTATCAATCTACTTATTTAAGCAGCATTTTTTTTGTGACGGTGGTATCTCCTGCAATGATTCTGTACAGATAGGTTCCCCCTGGTGCTTTTGACCCGTTGGACTGGACCGCATTCCAGGTAGCATTCCAGGTTCCGGGGTTTAATTTTTCATCCACCAACGTTGCAATTTCCCTGCCATACAGATCGTAGATCGTAAGGGTTACATGAACCGTTTCAGATATGCTGAATGCTATATGGGTACCTGAAGAAAAAGGATTCGGGTAATTTTGCTCCAGGTTTACACCGGATAAGGGCCTGTCAATTTTTTCTGTCCCGGTCAGGTTGTCCTGTATATATTCATACAACCACTGCATAGCCGGCCTCCAGGTCCCGTCTCTTAATACCAGGTAACAGGACGACTGCCACATTTCACCTTCCAGGTATCCCCAGAGGGTAATTCCCTTAACCCCTGGATGCTCCCACAACAAGGGAAATATGCGTTGATAAAGTTGCAATTGCACGTCATCATCAGGCGTTCCTTCATTCCCTATGTTGCCCAGATCCAGTTCGGATATATAAACCGGCAAACCGGTGGCAGCCAGCCGGTCAAGGTTGTATTTCAACGTGGTGTTGCTTGTATTTTCCAGGGCAAAACGGTGTCCCTGGACGCCGATTCCATCGATTAACCCTCTTTCCTGCAGAAGAGCAATGATCTCAAGATAGATGGTTGTAGCGTTGTTGTCGTTGATAATTCCGTAATCGTTCAGCAAGAGCATGGCATCGGGTATGTATTTCCTGGCCAGTTCAAAAGATTTTATTACCCAGTCCCAGCCTGTCTCTCCGTCTCCTCCGAGGGCCTCTTTGTAGTCGGCCCGGTTGTTGCCTCCGTCCGGCGGATTGTGGGTTCGCAGGGGTTCATTTACGACATCTATCATATCCATCTCCGGATATCTCTCTCCAACCATTTTAATCCAGGATTCTATATAGTCTCTCTGGGTTGCAGTATCCAGATCGGAGATCCAGGAGGGTTGCTGCTGACCCCAGATCAAGGTGTGATCTTTGAAGATCAGGCCGTGTTCTTTGGCATACGAATAAAGTTCATCCAGTCCGCTCCAGTTCCATTGAGATATCGATGAGGTATAAGCTATTGAACCCCATTTCCCTTCGTTACCGGGCGTGATCTGATTCCAGTAATGGGCAAAGAAGCCATCGGAAGCCATTACATTGCCAAGGAATTTATCGGCTCCTTCTGCCAGTGGGGGGCCCTGGTAAAAATTGCTGGAGTCGGCTTCCATCGTTGTTTTTCCGGGAAGCCCGTTGTCCAGGGCATCGACCGTATAATACAGTTCTGCTTTGCCGAAAGCGAATTTATCGAATTGCAATCCATCTTCGCGGCTGGCTATCAGAAATGTTTTTGTAAGGGTGTCGCTTCCAACATAAAACGATTCTTCCGGTGCGGTTCCCGGAAAATAGTTCTTTGTAACATTGATCCATTTCCAAACGCCCGATCCGGCACTCCCTGATTCATCAATAAAATCTGAAGGGGAGGAAAACCCGGCAATGGCAAGTCCGTTTAAGAAAACCCAGTCTGAACCGGAAGCAGGATTTTTTTCTCCAAACCCGTTGCCGGCAAAAAAACTATCATCATCCCAGCCTCCTGAACCGACCCGGACACGGGCAAAGAGGTTGTAATATCCGGTATCCTGAAAAGCAACCTGATAGGTTATAATCCGGTTGGTGTCTCCCGGACTCACCTGTCCGGTAAAACCCTCTGTTGTCGTTACCCAGGTTATGTCTCCGTCCTGGCCTTCGGTGAAATAATCCCCGGTTTTCCCCGATTCAGCTTCCACGATGACCGGTTTTGCTCCATACCGGTTGTCCGTTATCTGCAGGTTGTCGATGTAAATGGTATTGTCGCTGTTGCTGTTAAAACTCAAATGAATGGGAGCCCTGATGTCTGTTTGGTTATCGTTTACCGTAAACTGCAGGGTAAATTTCTTCCATTCGGTAGTAAGCCCGGCAGACCTCAGTGCGTTGTATTCCGAATAGGAATAATTCCCTACCGTAAAGGCGGCCTGAGCACCCGGTTTTTCTGCTCTGGCCCATACCGAATAGGTATACGTTACCTCTGGTTCTACCGGTATGTGCTCTGCAACCACCTGGATATCCCAGGGATTGGTGCCGACGCCATGAACGGTCACTTTTAAAGCCTGGTTTCCCTCCTGAGCAACCCCATCGGTAATTTCAAATACGGGTTCCGGGGATACCCCGGACCCCAATAACAGCCATCCGTCAACGCCTCCGGCACCTACAACACCCGGCCCGGAATCTTCAAAGCCGCCATTGGTGACCAACTGGGCAAAGCCCCTGACTGAGATAAAAATCAAAAGAAAAAGAAATGCCCATAAAGGGATTTTTGTGTATGCGTTTTTGCGGTTTGTCATGATCATCTTTCGTTAATTTTGCTTTATCATTCGTATGTTCTTTGTTTCTGCGTATTCTTCCGTTTCCAGCCTGCAAATATACACACCATCGGACAATTCTTCGGCATGAAAAGTGGTACTATGGATTCCCGGAGGGCATAAACCCTCATACAAAACATGAATCTCCGTTCCGTTTATGTTGCATATTTTCAGGGAAATATGGCCTGTTCGGGGGACATAATAGGTAATTTGTGTAGCGGATTGAAAGGGATTCGGATAGTTTTGTTCCAGACGGAATCCGTCGGTTGTTGATCCTGAAGAGGCTTTAAAAGCGGATGAGGATACATCTTTATTACTGAAAGTTACTGTTTTTAACCGGAGCAGTTCCCAGGAAAAGGAACTCCTGAATGCCAGGTACACATCGTGGTATCCGGTTACCTCTTTGGTTAAAGGAGCCGTAAAGGTTTTGTAGTTGCTCCAGCTTCCTGTACTGCTTACGTTGATTTCTGCAATTTTGGTTCCCGTCAGGGAGTCAAGAAGAACCTCAATAGTTCCTCCATATGTGGTGGCTGAGGAGGCATATACCGAAACGGAATCGGCCCGTTTGGGATAATCGGTGTTCCCGAATTCAACGCCTGCATACATCGCCCAGTCGCCCTGGTTAATGGAGGTCAGGGTGTGTGGAGGAATGCTGTTTTTTTGAACCGTTGTTTTGTAATGGTTGGCAGGGCAGGCTGCCGACAGGGGAGTGTAGGCATCCCGGTAAATATACAGATCAAAGAAGGCGTCTTTGCCCTGGATGTATAATCCTTGTTGATTTCCCGTAAAATTGTTGAACTGAGTCTGTTCGATATCCATATCCAGTGCCTGGATAAAGGTTCCGATTTGCATCCAGCTGTTTCCATCGGCACTGAAGTATCCGTACATCCTGTGCTCATTTCTGACCAGTTTCAACCAAACCATGGAGCCAATCGTATTTTCAACTTCATATTTTGTGTTTCCGAAACTGAATGCCACCACCTTTTTCCCTTGTGGATTCATGGAACTGTATACCTTCACTTTATGGGTTTCCGGACCGTTGATAATCCACAGGCCGGCTTCATCCGATGGGGATTCCGGTTTGAAATCTACTTTTGTAACAAGCGAGAAATGATGCTCTCCATCATTTTTGATAACCGTGTTTTGGTTGGTTCCGGGGATGGGAGATAATTTCAGCCATCCCGGTTTTTCCTTCAGGGAATGTGTATTGGCGGGTGTATACCCCAGAAACGACCATTCCGGGTTGAGCTCTTCGGAATCGAAAAGGTCCGAATGAGGGACCATCCAGGGGATTCCGCCTGACGGCAGGTCAGGGACAGATGCAGCCTGGGTGGAAGGCCTGGTTATTTCCGGAAAGCCATTGCTGTCATAGGTTACCTCGCATAGCAATCCCTGCCTGCCTTGGGCATAATAATCGCTGTGATAGCTGTGTGCAATAACCCAACTGGTTCCGTCATCAAGTTCTACCGCCGGTGAAATATGGTTTGGAGCATAGAATGCTCCCTTTGTCCCGGTAAAAATATTTGAACCAATGACTTTCCAGTCTTCTTTATTGTCAGTTAGGGTATCGCTGCGCATGATATACTGGCTGCCAACCAGATGCTGTGCAAAACTGTAGTAGTAATATCCCTTGTGTTTCCACATCACAGGACCCTCAGCCCACCCGTAGGGATTGTTTTCCGCATCCGGATTAAGCCAGGTTAAATCAAGCACTTTCCCGGTTGGTTGTCCGTCATCGCCCAGTTCCACGATGTGGTTGTTTTCCTGGCCTGCTTTGGTGAGCAAATACCATCGGTTGTCCTCGTCAATGAAAATGGAATTGTCGACACCCAAACTCCATAACCCGGAAGGCACCTTTACGGCAACGGGCGAACTCCATGGCCCTTCTGGTGAATCAGCTTTTACAACGTACATCCTTCCACCGCCTTTCCCGAAAAAGTGCCAGTATGTGCCCTTGTAAAAAACGGTATGTCCCCCCCAGATGCCTCCTCCGGGACTGTTCCCGTACTGAGCCCAGGAGGCCGATACCGGTTGTGAAATGACTTCCCAGTGAACCAGATCGGTGGAGTGGTATATTTTGGGTGTGGGATTAAACGATGAACCGGAACTGTAAAAATCATTCCCGATGCGTGTTAAGGTCGGATCCGGATGATCGCCCGGGATCACTGGATTTACGTAGGTATCCGCTGTTCCGGATTGTCCGTAAAGGAACCCAAATCCAAATGAGAGGAAAACAAACAACAGCATTCCCACAATGTTACCCCGATGACATCCGGGTAGAATTTTTTTTAAAAACCATTTTTCCCTCATTGCATCCATTCACACGTTCTTCAAAACTACTTTTTATCCGGGAAATAAAAGTTGACATTTGTTTTCAGAAAAGGTTTTAATTTTAGATATCATATTTTTGAAATTAGATAATTTTAAATCACTAGTAAAATCAGGGGCTTGTGAAGAAAAAATAAGAAATTCAGGCTTCAGATTGAAGGAATTGCATTAAATTTGTTTCATCCGGATGGTTGAAAGGAACGAGTGGACAACCCTTGGGATCACTACATGGAAGGTCGATTGCGCAAACGTAAAAATCATAAAATGGCTTTATCCTTTACAAAAATCAGACTATTTGTTTTCTTCCTGTTTTGTATGTACACAGGAATGGGACAGGATGCACCAATGGATGCATTCATCGACAATTTGATGGGCAAAATGACCCTTGACGAGAAGTTGGGACAACTCAATTTATCCTCCGGAAACACGGGTGCAGTTTTGGCGGGAGGCCGTGATTTAAATGAAAGAGTTAAAAACGGAGAAATAGGAGCCACCGGGGGCTCTACCTTTGATGCCATAAAGGCCATCCAGGATGCAGCCCTGGAATCGCGGTTAAAAATACCGGTATTGATTGGTTTGGATGTCATCCATGGCTACAAAACGATCTTTCCTATTCCTCTGGGATTATCGAGTACCTGGGATATTTCCCTGATTGAAAAGAGTGCCCGCATTGCTGCTACCGAAGCTACTGCTTCCGGAGTATGCTGGACCTATTCGCCGATGGTTGATATAGCCCGGGATCCACGGTGGGGTCGTGTGGCAGAAGGAGCGGGGGAAGATCCCTGGTGGGGCTCCCAGATGGCAAAAGCCCTGGTGCGTGGATACCAGGGAGAGGATCTGTCGAAAGAGAATACCCTGATGGCGTGCGTAAAACACTTTGCTTTGTATGGAGCTGCAGAAGCGGGGAGAGATTACAATACCGTGGATATGAGCCATCTGACGATGTTCAACTATTACCTGCCTCCCTACAAGGCAGCTTTCGATGAAGGGGCTGGAAGCGGGATGTCATCGTTTAATGTGATCGACGGCATTCCGGCAACCGCCAATACATGGTTGATGACCGATGTGCTGCGTGACTGGTGGGGCTTTGATGGTTTTGTGGTTACCGATTATACCTCCATAAACGAAATGACAAACCACGGACTGGGGGATCTGAAAACAGTGTCTGCATTGGCCCTGAAAGCCGGTATCGACATGGATATGCAGGGGCTGGCGTTTATCGGAACCCTGAAAGAATCGCTCGCGGAAGGACGGGTAACCATGGAACATATCGACCGGGCATGCTGCCGTGTTTTGGAAGCCAAATACAAACTGGGATTGTTTGAGGATCCCTACAAATATTTGGATGAAAACCGTGTTGAAACGGAAGTTCTGACCGGGGCAAACCTGAAGGCAGCACGTGAGATCGCAGCCCGCTCGATGGTGCTCCTGAAAAATGAAGGTTCGCTCCTGCCGCTTCAGAAAAAAGGAAAAATAGCAGTGGTGGGACCGCTGGCAGATGCCAAGGCAGACCTCCTGGGTACCTGGGTTATGTTTCGTGAGGAAGCATACATCTCTTCGGTTGTGGAGGGAATAAAACATGTAGGGGGAGATGCCGTTGAAGTGGTCACCGCCAAAGGAGCCAACATTACGGACGATCCCTACCTGAAGGAAGAATTAAAATCACCCTATGCCGCTTTTCTGGGCGTCCGGATGGAAGAGGAGGCTCAAACACCGGAGGAACTCATCGAAGAAGCTTTGCAGGTGTCATCCGATGCCGATGCAATTATTGCCGTACTGGGTGAGTCGGCAGCCATGTCGGGAGAGGCAGCCAGTCGTGCAGATATCGGTATTCCGGATAGTCAGCGTGCTTTGTTGAAAGCCCTTCTAAACACGGGAAAACCTGTCGTTCTGGTACTGATCAACGGACGTCCCCTCACCTTATCCTGGGAGAACGATCACGTTCCGGCTATTCTGGAAGCCTGGGCTCCGGGAACAGAAGGTGGCAATGCCATCGCCGATGTTCTCTTTGGGGATTACAACCCGGCAGGAAAACTGACCATGACGTTTCCGCGAAGCGTGGGACAGATCCCCATCTATTACAACCATTTAAATACCGGACGCCCTTTCGATGCGGCCAACAAATTTACATCCAAATACCTCGATATACCCAATGAGCCGCTGTACCCGTTTGGTTATGGACTGAGCTATACAACATTTGCATATAGCGATATATCGCTGAATAAAACCGAACTCAGAGGAAACGAGGTTCTGGAAGCATCGGTAACGGTCAAAAATACCGGTGACAGGGCGGGCGAAGAGGTGGTTCAGCTTTATATCGGGGATCCGGTCGCCAGTATTTCACGTCCGGGAAAAGAACTGAAGAATTTCAAAAAAGTGTTGCTCCGGCCCGGCGAAGAACAGGTCATGACCTTTCAGGTCACACCCGGTGATTTGAAATTCTATAATTCCGATCTGGTTTACGACTGGGAGCCCGGAGCCTTTAAAATGTATATTGGCACTTCCTCAGCGGAGGTCAAAGAAGCCGGTTTTCACTGGGAGAAATAAAAAAAATCGAAAAAAAACAGGCCAACTTATTGTTTTTCAAGTTCCATCTGTATTTTTTGAATTTCTTTGTTTTCAGGATTCAGTTTCAGGGCTTTTTTAAAATTTGAAATGGCAGCTTCTGTATTCCCTGATGCTTGATAGGCTTTTGCCAGATATTCGAAAGCTTTGCATGAAGATAACGATGATTGAAATTTTAAATTTTCCCATGGTTTTTTTCCTTAACATGAATTAATTGATGTTGCCGGTTTTTATTTTTATTTCAGTCCTTTTTAATCCGGGAGACGTAGCGGTAATGGTAATCTCTCCATTTTCGCCGGATTTTGATTGCACGATGGCCAGGACAAGCCCGTTAAATGCTTTTCTTTCATGCGAAGGAAAGGGAACCCTGTTTGTTGGATCGCCGTTATCGGTTGCAACAATTTTCCCCGGGCCTTTGATTTCAAATAACACCGTATTTGCTGCATCCGGAACAGGAAGTCCGTTTTTATCCCTTACCTGAACCGTAATAAAAGAAAGATCTTTCCCGTCGGCCACAAGGGTTGTTCTGTCAGCCCTTGCTTGCAGAAAGGCTGGTTTTTCTGTTGTTTTTACAACATCCTCAGCCCATTTTACTCCGTTTTTATAAGCCACTGCTTTTAATTTCCCGGGTTCATATTTCACATCGTCCCAGCGAAGCCGGTATTCAAATTGACCTTTCTTTTTGCGTCCCAGTGATTTTCCATTCAGGAACAGTTCCGTTTCGTCGCCTGAGGTAAATACATGTACCGGTGTGATTTTTCCCTTGCGTTCCGGCCAGTTCCAGTGGGGCAGGATATGAGCCATCGGGTAATCCGGACGCCAGCGTGCTTGATACAGGTAAAACCGGTCTTTTTTAAACCCGGCCAGGTCGATGATCCCTGAATAAGAACTTCTTGCTGAATAGTAAGGAGTGGGTTCCCCCAGGTGATCCCATCCGGTCCAGACAAATTCACCTCCCACATAAGGATTTCTGTCTTGTGAGGCAAATACTTTGTCCGGTGAAGCGCCAAAATTGGCTGTGTATAATTCATACGAACTTACATACTGATTTTTTGAATCACCACCGGTTTCGTCACTGATCGGTGCGCTTATTCCATCAAATACAGGGAAAATATACGTACCCCGCGTACTTAATGTGGATGCCGACTCACTGCTTATTATAACCTTGTCAGGATACCTTTCATGAAAAGAAGAATAAAGGGGTGAAGTGGTGATTCCGTGGAGGTGGGAGTAGGCCGGCGCATCGCGGATTCCTTCTCCCTGGTAGTTTAACGTGATCACATCCATGATTTCAGGAAATTCCATTCCCGGTTTGGCATAATTCATCGAAGCGGTTGTTAAACGCGTCGGATCCTCTTCCCGGATGATGTCAACCAGTTTTTTCCCCAGGGCAGCTCCTTCGGCTGCGGTATATTGTTCGCCTACTTCATTGCCGTAGCTCCACAGGATGATGGAAGGGTGGTTTCGGTCGCGGCGGATGAAAGCGCGGGTATCCGGTTCATGCCAATCCGGGAAAACCAGGTGAAAATCGAGAGGGGTCTTTCTTCGTTCCCACACATCGAATATTTCATCGATCACCAAAAATCCCATTTTATCGGTTAGGTTTAACAGTTCCGGATCAGGGGGATTATGAGCCATTCGTATGGCATTACAGCCCAACTCTTTTAAGATCTCAAGCTGGCGTTCGGCAGCGCGCCGGTTGAAGGCTGCTCCAAGGGCTCCCAGATCGTGATGCTGGTTTACTCCCTGTATTCGTATGTGTTCGCCATTGACAATTACTCCTCGGTTGGGATCAAACTCAACAGAGCGTATTCCGAATGTTGTCTCATAGATATCGATTCTTTCTTTTTCTTTTTTCAACTCCGTTACAGCCATGTAAAGATTGGGTTGTTGAGTAGGAGGGGGGCCCCAACGTTTTGGATTGGGAATAGCAACAGAGCCCTCGGTTCTGTTAATTTGTCCAGGCGCAATTACAACTTTTTGAACGGGTAATTCAGCAACGGCTTCTCCTGTCTTTTCACCTTTTTCATCCAGTGCAAAAAACTGAGTTGTTATTTCTACCGATGATTCTTTTTCTGAATCATTTGTAACATCCACTTCCATATTTACTTTAGCTGATGCTGTTGAAACATCATTGGATGTAACAAAAGTTCCCCATTGTGCAACATGTACCGGATTGGTTTTAATGAGCCAGACCTTACGGTATATTCCGGCACCCGGATACCAGCGTGCCGAATGATTGGGGTTGTCGATGCGAATAGCCAGTTGGTTGTTGCCTCCCGGTTCAATATAGGGAGTCAGATCGAGCCGCCACGAGTTATACCCATAAGGCCAACCCCCTACAAGGTTTCCGTTTAACCAGACCATAGCATAGGACATGGCTCCGTCCATATGAAGGAATATCGATTTTCCGTTGTCTGATTTTGGGATAGCAAGCTTTTTACGGTACCAGGCGACACCATTCACCGGCAGTCTTCCCATGCCGCCCCCTACTTCAGGCCTGTTGCCACCGAAAAACGGCCCTTTTACAGCCCAGTCGTGAGGCAGGTCAACCTTTTCCCATGCGCTATCGTCAAAATCATGCTGAACAAAAGGAAAATCACTGCCAGGATTTCCTTCCGGGCGAAGATGCCATTTCTCAGGATCGTTGATAAAATCATTCCCTGTGGGTAAAATCCACGGTTTTAATGCTCCCTGAACTTCTTGAACCCCTACGCCTTCGGTCGGACTGGAATCTGCATCCCTGTCATCTCTGAAATTCCTGACTTTCGGCCGCTCATCGTACATTAATTTATCTGATTTTTCTCCTGATGTATATTTGTAAAAACTCCAGTTTTCATGGATCGGAATTTTTTCGCGAACGTTTTCTGTTTTGTCTTTCTGTAGGGGTGCACAAGCAAACAATGCAAATATTCCGATTAAAACCGGAATGATACACACAGGGAACTGATTCCGATCACGGGCAGTTTTCTTTCGGTGTTTCATTTATCCTTTTCAATCTGTTCTTTAATGTTATTTTTAATTTGCTCTTTTAGTTCATCGTTTCTTTTCATGATTGATTGTAGCTTCTCAAGCTCTTTTGTATCTTTTAAATCCTTGATTTTTTCCTTTAACTCTTCTTGTTTTTTATCAATTTTTTTTAGATAGTCTTTTTTAATCTCCAATTTTCCCGACTTTATTGCTTCATCAAATACTAAGTCTTCCGGGGATTTTTCAACTTTTGAATCCGATTTTTCAATCACGTGTTCCGGAATAAATTCTACTTCATCCACACGTCGCTGGTTCATAAACGATGGAGACACAATTTCAATTTTATTTTCGTGCAATTGATCCATGACATTCGCATTCAGCTGGGAAGTGGTGCTGAAAAACTTACTGCTGTCGTCTAAAAAACCATGGATTTTATAAACAACGGAATAATCACCCAAACAGGTAATGTATACATAAGGGTCTGTTAATCCGGTCAGAATAGCTGCTTCTTTTAAAGCTTTTTCAATTTTATCGCGTGACAGGTTATATCCCAGGGATACGGAAGTAGAAATGACGGTATTGGATTTACGCGTTAGTTTGACAGGATTATTGGCAATGTAAAGGTTTGGGATCGTAATGAAATTGCTGTCTTCAAGTTGAATTTCTGTATGAAAAATACTTTTTTTCATAACCCTGCCATGAAAGTCTCCAATCTTAATCAGGTCGCCGTTTCTAAACCGGTTCATTGAGTTATTCATAATACCTGCAATAAGATTCCCCAAAACAGTGGTTGAACTTAACGCAATGCCTGCACTGATAATAATACCCAGGAAGCCTACTATCTGACCTTTCAGTGATTTATCAATGGGTAAGGCCAGGATGAAAACCAGGATGCCACAAAGAATTAAAAAAAACGAAATTACTCCTTTGGTGATATTCCCGTTTGATGCTGAAGATTTAATTTTTTTAAAAATCCATGTGTTAAAAATCAAAAGGATTATTAAAACCATCAATACAAATGTTGGTTCAAAAAATGATCCGAGTGTTTTTAATAAGTGTTCCATAGTTACAATTTTTTGTGACGGAATCGTTGTGTCCCTTGTTTGTGCAAATTACAACAATGCATTGAAATAATACGGATGTGCAACCAATAATTATAATCATTGTTTTTGTGGCATGATTTGTCAGGGTCGTGCAGGCCGAGGTGTGAACGCGTGAGTCCATCACAATGTATCGTCCCCAATAAGAGGTATTCATCATTAAGAGGGGAGTAGTTACCAATTCTTTATACCATTTGTTTTTTTCATTTGGATACCGTAACTTGTAGAGTGGTTCTTACAGATGTTTAATATCTGCGTGCTGAGATAATACCTTTAGGTACGCCATTTTTGAAGAATAAAGAAGCCATTGCTGCTTGCCGGGCGGAATTTCTTTATAAGGGAAAGCAAGGGTTCAACGACCATTAAAATTTAACCGGACAAACTGCCTAATGAAAATTCAGGCCTCCATGAAAAAAAATCTTTGCCGCGATTTTCTCATCGGCCTTGTTTTATCCTTCCTGGTTATTATCCTTCCCTGGGGCTATTCAAATTCATTTGTACAAGGACAGGTTGGCTATTTCTTTTTGTTTTGTTGGTTTATGGTTGCCCTTCCTGGCCTTTACGGGTTAACGTTGATATGGAGTCCACCGCATGTACTTCAATACAACAAAGCCGACATCCTGTTCTGCCTTTACATTGTATACCTCCTGGTTTCTTCAGCCTTAAAGAACATAAAGTTGCCTGAAGAAAATCTTATTGAATCTGCTTGCCTTGCAATAATTTATGTAATGGTTAGGGGCCTCAGGCGGAAGTTATTTCCCATGCTTCTTTTTTCTGTGGCAATTGCCGGCGCTGCCCAGGCTGTTTACGGGAACCTACAACTCTACGGGGTTTATCGTTCACACCACGGGATGTTTAACATGACAGGCAGCTTTTTTAATCCAGGCCCTTATGCCGGGTACCTGGTATCGGTTTTACCGGTTGCATTTATTCTGTACTTCTTTCCCTTCACAGTGGGTGAGAACGATAAGAAGCCAGCATTTGCAGAGGTTTTTTTGAAATATCTGTCATTAGCTGCTGTCGTGGTAATTATCCTGGTCCTCCCTGCTACCAGATCGCGTGCTGCCTGGCTGGGTGCGCTGGTTGCCGGTATTTACCTGTTTTACCAGGTTTATTCAGGAAATATCCTTGGCCCCGGCACAGTACCTTTGCAACCCTTCCGGCTAACAGGGAAAATTAAAAGTATTTTCAGAGGCCCGCCCGTGGTGAAATTTATTGCAGGTATTACCCTGGCCCTGATTATTGCAGGAGGGCTTTGGGGAGTATATTCAATGAAGAAAGGTTCTGCCGATGGCCGCCTGCTGATCTGGAAGGTATCTTCCGGAATGATCAAAAATTACCCCCTCACCGGGGTTGGGTATGGAAAGTTCACGGCACATTACATGGATTACCAGGCTGGCTATTTTGAAGATAATCCCGCCAATCCGGAAGCCATGGTAGCGGGCGACAACAATTATGCTTTTAACGAATTTATAAAAATCCTCACCGAAACAGGCATTACAGGTTTTGTAATTGTTATCCTGTTCCTGTTTTTTATTTTAGCAGGTCACCCATGGGGCAAAACCGGCAGACTTGATAAAACAATTCTGCTTTCCACACGTGCCGGTATTATAGCCACAGTGGTTTTTGGCTGTTTTTCATACCCCGGTGAAATATTGCCCATAAGATACCACTTTGTTTTATTGGCAGGCATTGCGGCTTCTTTTTTGAAACCGCTGGCAGTTAAAACCACGAGAAAACAGGCAATGGGAATGATCCTTCGCGCAACCGGAGTTTTGTTGGTTTGCCTGGCCCCGTTTTTTGCCTTCAGGGCAGTAAAACTGGATGGTGCTTTTAAAGAATGGAAAAGTGCTTACACCACCTACCAGATGGGCGCATACGAAGCCTGCCTGGAAGGGTATGAAGATGCTTTCCCGTTGTTAAAATACAACGGCACCTTCCTGGTTAATTACGGCAAAGCATTGTCCATGGCCGGGACCCATGCCGAAGCTGTGAAACTGCTTGAATACACGAAGAACTACCTCCCCAATACAGTGCTCTACACGGCCCTTGGGGACAGCTATAAGGCGCTGGGGGAATATAACGAAGCAGAAGCAGCCTACCTGCACGCCTGGTATATGAACCCCGGCCGGTTTTACCCGAAATACCTGCTGGCAACGTTATACGATGAAACAGGGCAGAAAGAAAAAGCGATTGCTGTAGCCCGTGAATTGCTTGTTAAAAAGGTAAAGGTCCCCTCGACAGCCATCGACGAAATCAGGGAAGAGATGAAAAAAATAATCAGCCAACACTCAGAATAAACGATATGGACCCCAACAAACCAATTATAATGAAAGCAAGGGATAAAAACAGGGAGATACAGATTACCCCAAACGAAATTTGTTATTGTAAAGCTGAAGGGTGTTACACATGGATTTATTTAGCTTCGGGAGAAAAACATCTTATTTCCAGACCACTTGGACAACTAGAAAAGCAACTAAATAAGGAAAGATTTGTAAGGTGCCATAAATCTTATGTGGTAAATGTATCAAAAATAATAAACATTAATATTGAAAAAGGTATTATTGTTCAAAGATTGTACCAAATACCTATCTCAAAAAGAAAAATTGTTGAATTATTATATAAGTGTTACGGTTATATATTAAAATAGAAAATACTTTTAATTTAATACAAAAGTAATTTTTAATGTGATAGTTTTATATTACCAATTAAAAGTATAATAAGGAGGTATATTATGAAAATTAAGCTAAAAAAAATAGTATTCTTTTCATCATTAATTGTTTTTTTATCGATTTTAACGATTAATATCAAATTGTTTTTAATTCATAAAAAAATTGAAGATATTAATGTAAATGAACTAATATTATTGGCAAATGCTGATGAAGAAGAATTTGAAACTTCTTGTGGAACCTCTTGTCCAAGTGGATTTTGCCCAGATCGTATAACGATCCATTGTGAAGTTGGTCAATGGTGTGTTGCATATTACCAAGATAGAGCTGAATGCTGCAACTCACAAGGTCAAGTTTTTAAGGTAGTATATTGTAAACCTTGCGTTTAGTTTAATATGTATGATTATGAGAAAAATTGTCTCTCTGATTGGTGGTTTTATTATTATAGTAACAATCATTGCAAATCTGAATAACAGTGTTTTTGAAAGAAAAAGGCATTCACTATCCATTAAAGAATTAACTTTATTGGCTTTGGCTGATCAAGAGGGTGGAACATTTTGTTGTCTTTGGTGTCCTGAACCGATTGGTCTTATATGTACTACTTGTATTCCTGGTGATCAATGTTGGTCAAATCCAGGGGGAATGGCTTATTGTCGTGACCCTTATTATGGCATTGGTTATAATATGATATATTGTTCTTTATGAGATTCTTACATAATTATATTTTCCCAATTCTGATTGATTGCCTTTTGCTGACAGCATCATGTCAAAGGGATAAAATTAATTCTGTTAATGATTTAGTTTTTGTAAAGGAAATTACAGATCGATATGATAAAGGCATTTATATTAACCGTATTAATGACATTCACTATCATGATGGAAATTATTTTATTGTGGATCCTGAAATTGGAAGCGTTTTTGTCTTTGATAAAAATTATATGTTGATAAAACAAATTGGGAAAAAAGGAAGAGGGCCACATGAATATGATGGTATTGTTTCTGTATATGTGACAGATGAGCATATTTTTATTTCAGATTATTCCTTGAATTTGATAGATACGTATGATAGAAAATCTATGGATTTTGTTGAAAGAATTAAGTTTACAAGTGAAATACATGTTCCATTGGGAGATTTTTATGCAGACGATGATAATATTTTTATTTTAAACTCATTAGGTAAAGATTATTGTGATGTTGTACGTTATGATAGTGAAACAAAGCAAAGTGTAGTTATTCACAATTTTAAATTAAATCCAACACGTGAAATAATAACATATGTAAAATTCAAAAATAAATATTCAATTGGAATTTTATCTTCATCAAATAAAGTTAAAATCTTCTCTCTGGAGGAAAAAAAAATAATTGATGAATTGGAAATACCATTACCAGAAAAAACGATTAAAGAATGGGAAAAGTGGGTAAACGATAATAATAATCCCCCTTTATTTATTGATGCTTATGTATCAAATGAAATCCTTTATTTATGCTTTCAAGATCTGGATTTAAAAAAAATGGGTTTAGTAAAGGTAAAATTAAACAATGATTTTAAAATCATTTCAATCCATTATTATTACTTCAAGCAGCACACTGGTGATAATGTTTTCTGTATAAATGATAAAAAAGTAGTATCATTTGCTTGGGTTTCTTCTTACTTACAGGAATATAAAATTCAAAATTAATTGTAATGATAAAATTAAAACATATACATATATTATTTTTTTGTTTAATTTCATGTAACATAGTGACCAAAAAAGAAGCACCTTATATTGTTGAAGATCACTTCAATAAATTTAAATCAGAAAATATTGGGGAAAGATTAAATGTTGTTAATGAAGTTATTGGAGATTCAATTATACAAGGACTGAAAGTAGTATTTTTAACTTCAGTTGGTGACTGTGGTGGATGTATTGCTAAAGGA
>Ga0307422_1000385_pt1 | contig 25763 bp, 18 predicted proteins | sample SalMarWE160290MG_FD_202153 | JGI IMG/M metagenome (GOLD analysis project Ga0307422, IMG submission 202153) | Salt marsh sediment microbial communities from the Plum Island Ecosystem LTER, Massachusetts, United States - WE1602-90 | ecosystem: Environmental > Aquatic > Marine > Intertidal zone >...
GGAAATGATACGACCGTAGCCGGGTGTTATTATAACATTCCTGAAAGGATTTACTGGAATTTTAAAGATTCGGACAGTAATAAGGTTACTAATTCGGGAAAATATAATGTAATAATTTCCTGTCTGGATAAAGCGGGTAATTTAGGAAGAGACACTTCATTTTTCTTCCTCGATAATGAACCTCCCCTTGTTACAGTTCTTTCTCCTTTTGATTCTATTCTCACCTCTAATGATTATTTCGTTGAAATGGAATATAACGTAAATGAAGATGCCAAAATTGAATTGAAATGGATGGCTGCGAGCGGCGAAGAATCCCCGGTTAGGGATGGGTACGGGGAACCTGATACTGTACAAAATTTCTTCGAAGGCGGAGATATTTATGGAAATTATCTGGCTGATGGATTGTATACACCCCGATTTAACGCGGAAGATAATGCTGGGAATGACACAACATATATAGAGGATATTGTGGAAGATGATACACTGCGGGTGGACAGGACACCGCCTTTAATCCATGAGCTCATCGCTCCCTGGCTAATAGGTCCTGACGATACGGTAAATGTCTATTTCCAGGTTTCCGAAGAAGATGATAAGCTTGTCAATAGAGGTGAAGTGGTAATTAAGATTTTTATCGACAAAAACGAAGTTGATACGGATACTATAACTCCAGGTACATCTAAGATAGAAATTGATACAGTATATGATATTTCAGAATACAGGAACGGAACGCACAAAATTACTGTAACTACCGAAGATAAGTGGGAAAATATAAATACAAGGATGACGGAAATTGTTAAGGGGACTATTGGGACGAAGATTACCAAGCCTCTGGATGGAGATACTCTCGGTCAGGGTGATGTAATAATAAAAGGGCTGGCGAATGACCCCGATATGTATAACAGCATACCTTTCGGAGGATTTGGATTATATTACAAACCATCTTCTTCAATCTGGGATTCAGCTGGAATAATTGTTCCTGAGGTTTTACGAATACCTGGAATGCCACCACATAGAGGTATTAAGCCTGTAACCAATGTTTCTGATATCGCGAGGTGGAATACCGATAGTTTATCGGGTTCGTACGATTTACTACTTAAAAGCTGGGAGGAGAATGATGATAGTTTAGTTCTGGCGGATACAATAAATGTAATTATAGAATCAGAATCCATTATTTCTCCTTTCATTTCCGATTTTGTGGTAAATATTGAAGGTGGTAATGGTGATACTATCTTTGAACCCGCGAATGGAGAAATAGTGAACGTTAGTTATATTTTGCATGATAAACCCGCGGATGTTTCTCTTGATGTTTTAAATGAAAGAGAAAGAAACATGGCTCACTTAGAGCAGAAGGGTATAATGGCTGTTAGTTCATCTCCACCTGTGGTGGATATGGAAGGGATTTATCTTTACTTTTATGATAATAAGTGGTGGGTTAAGTGGAGGTTCGATGACATTGGCTTAACATCGGGAGAAATATTCTCACTTGATAATAAGAGTTTTTTGATAACCGACATTACGGATACACTAATCTCAGTTGGAAGCCCTTCAGAAGGAAAGATTGAATTTAACTGTATTAATATTTCTGATACCGTATATGAAGGGGGTTTTGGGTTTACAGGTGAAGGAAAAATTCAATTTGATTTATCTTTTAATGAGGGAAAAGATGTAGGGGTAGCAGGAAGTAAGCTTCATTCTCCTTTTGTCCTGGATTTAGCCTCTCCTTTTTCTTACGACGGTTTTGTTTTTGGAGAAGGGCATCTTCCGGGAGGAAGGTACACGGTAAGAGTGTCCGCGAATGGTATAGACGGAATGGGATATGATGAAGAAAGTGATAAAATTACGACAAAAACGGATTTGAAAATAACGAAATGTGAACTTACCTCTGAAAGTGCTTATCCACTGAATGGAATACCGGCAACCGTAAAATATCAGATAAATCAGAAAGCCAGAGTAAAGATAGATGTTTATAAAGGTAGTAATTTCTTACTCAATGTAGAGGAAATCGATTCTGTCGCGGGAGGAAGAGATTTTTCTACAAGTTGGAACGGTATGAAAAGTGATAGTTTTTCTTACGATACGGGAAGTGATTATAGTTTCAAGATAACAGCCTACACATTACCTGATTTTACTGATTCGGTTTCAGAATATTCGAAAGATTTTTCTGTTGAGGATTCGCTTCCTTCGGCGTTAGGGGATTTCTTTATACATCCTGATTACTACGTTGGAGAGATTCACAGTGATTCTGTTTTTAACGGCAAGACTGACTTCCTGTGGGAAGCGAGTGCTGAAGGAGAAGTGTATCCGCCGCAGGAATACACCTTCGCCGATACAGCAAAAGGTATAAAAAAAATAGAAATCGATTGGAAAGTCGAGGCTGAAGCCTCGGTTTTTTGGGGAGAAAATGGCGAAGGGAAAACAGACTCTGTTGTTATTAAACATTGGTACTCTGGAAGCCCTTATGAGAGACGGCAAGCCTATTTCTATCAGGATTCTCCTTGTAAGATAGGTCCAGTAACAATTGAATTTTCTTGGGATTTTTACCATAGTGATGATATTGCTTCAAAAGTTGGTATGGATACAAGCAGCAGTTATCCCACTCCTCCCTTTGGTAAGCCTCTTGACCGTGGAAAGGAGGCACTCGAATACGAAACCTTTTCTGGTAAAGGTGAAGAGTGTGATACTAAAGATAGGAGTTTAGATTCACTCGCACAATTCTGTATCGACGCAAGCTTATCGGGAGGTATTGGAGAAACAAAGGTTTTCGCAAAATATAACATGGATCCTTTTATAGTAGATACAATCGTTAGCGGAAGTTATACTATCTCCGGGAATGTGTCAGAAAACAATAAGGAGAAACTACTTGAAGGGTTTCAATTTGACATTGCCCCTCCGGATACTTTTTTTCACAATGAACCCAATGGTTGTTTATACACTTATAAACTAACCACCACTATCGATGGAAATACTAAAGATACCACTTTGGAAGATATTCCTAACCCCTCGGGAGTCCTTAATCTGAATAATAATAACGTTTTTGTACAATTAAATCTTCAAAATAATGAGATATTAGCATGGATAGCAGATACCTCAAGTAGTTCTACTAAGTGGAAGAAAGTAGCCCTAAGAACCGATACCTGCTATCCTATTGAGGGAGGCGGAAATTATCATAAAGATACTACCCTGATGTCTGACTTATTTACGATTCCTCCGGATGTTGACAAAGAAACTGTTTCTTACTCTGAACCCGTTCTTCTTTCCGGGAATGTAAATTTAACTAAAACTACGGTGGGGGGAGGTGATTCCTGCATTGTGGCTGCTGTTAGCGGATGGGACTCTGCCTGGACATCAACAGAAGACTCCTGTCTTCAGTATTCCAACGGAAAACTCAAAGGGAAAAGTTTCTTCTTCGTTACCCCCGATTTTGACCCGGATGGGGTAAGTGAGAGAGAAGATACTTTTTCTTCTTTTTACCAGTGCCCAGACTATCCTGTGAATTACGATAATGGAACTTTCTGGTGGGAAGGGGACTCATCCAACCCATACTTAAATATTACAAATTGGGATATGAATCTTTTCTACCCAAATGGATATATAAACAGGGATTTGTTTGTAAATGAAGACTCTTTGCCCGAGGGATTAACTCCACCAAGGGATTTAATTGCAACCTTTGGATACGGAGAGGGCGCGCGGGATTACTTTTTACCTTTCCACTTCTTAGTACCGACTAATGTTCCACGTAATTATGTAGAAATAGACGGAAATTCAGAAGGATATTTTTATGAAATGTATGAATTTGATGGGAAACACACGGAAAAGATAACAAATGAGCTCATGAATCCTGTCTCTCCCTCATCGACCAAACCTCTCGCTTACTGGAACGTAACCGATGTGTGCGGAAAGAGAAGGGTGATAATGAAACTTTACAACTTAGGTGCACCCGGCGAGCCTCCTGTAGAAGTAGCACTGAAATATAAAGATTTTTATATAGGAAGTCCATATAAACCAGGAGAAAAGAGTATTACATCATCACCTTTTTATAGAGCCAAACTTGAATTTAATGAGATTTCATTTCCTGAGGAAACTCTAACATCTGTTTCTCCTGTATCTATAACGGATATGATAGAAGATCTTTCTTTTGAGGCTCCTTTGCTTAGAGAATATAAAGGTCCGATTGTTCTTCTGCAGCCTAAGGGAGCAAAATTTGGCGCTGGAGAAAAGCCAACATTCGAGTATCATTACACAGAAACAGAGGCAAATTATTATAAGCTTGATACCACCAATATTTCCTTATTCGCAATCAAGAATGATGGATTCCTGGATAATATAACATCCAGAGCTTTCTGGGCGGATTGGGGGGATGACAGTGTTTTAACGTTAAAGGCTTCTCCTGATTCGTTCCCGGGAGACGGAGATTCTCCTTTCTTTGTTTCGCTTCTCGATTCCCAAACGGTTACATACAAACCTACTGTTGCTTCCGTTTCTTCGACAAACATCGATTCGGCAAAAATTAAAATTGGTACTGAGCCAGACAAAGAATTGTTACTTATCCGGGGTAAAGAAAAAAGTTTACAGTCAGGTATTTTTAGAACTGCGGCGACTTCTTCTGTTCCCTTTCCTCCGGAAAAGAAAACTATAAATATATACTCGGCTATAGAAGCATTTAAGAATCAAACAGATGCAGCTACTGGGCGGAATAGAATGAGTTTAGCTACGGGGTCTTCTTTATTAGATGTATCAAAGACAGACACGATATACATAGATGTTGGAAGCGATGGAGAATGGGAAGGATATATACACCTTGAGGGTGGTGATAACTATATTTTTGTGGGCGATAGGGAAGCTCTATTATATGCTTTGAGGCCAGCCGATTCTCTAACAATAAGAAACTGTCCAATTGGATTTACAAAGATAACACTGGATACAACGGGACCGGAGATTGTGTTCACACGCGATCCTGATCCTCTTATTTCATACCTCGATGACATGGAATCCATTGCTTTTTATCCCACAGAAAACGCATACATTCATTACATTAAATCCAGCCCCTCAGGAGAGATTATCGACGCGGTGTCTTTTTATTCCCTCGCTTATGATACAACGGTAATTTACTGGGACGGAAAGGATGAATACGGGAGATTGTACGAAGAGGGAACTTATCCCTATATTCTTTTCGGAATAGACAATTTTGGCAATAAGTCAAACGAAGAAAAACATAAGTGGAAAATCAGATGGGGAATACCTGTTGAGATTGTTTCCCCTCCTGAAGGAATATGGCTCAAGGGAACACAGACACTACGTTCCGGCATAGAAGGAGATTACACTTACCCGGTCGACTGGTATAAAAAATGGAATGAAACATGGGGTTATATAGGTAGAGAAGACCCTTCAGGAGAAGGACTCGAATGGAATACCACATACATACCCGATGAAAAGAATGTCTGGCTTAAAGCAAGCGTAGAAGATGTGTTCGGGCACGCGGGCGCGGACTCGGTCTGTGTTCTGGGTGTCGATAATTCTCCGCCTGAGATTTATACCTGGATAGGAGAACCGGCTTATATGGATGAATTCATAAAGAGTTTAACGCCAATTTTTGCGACAGCAGTAGATACCTTTAGCGGCGTTGACTTTTTAAAATATCGAATCGACGGAGAAAGCTTTACTGCTGTTGGCGATACCTTTGATTTAGCCGGATACCCGGAAGGAAGACATCAGATCGTTTTCTGGACAGGGGATTACGCTGAAAATGATATCAAATATTCTCTATCTCTTTATCTCGACAACATCCCGCCATTATCCTATCTCGAGTTCGGAGAACCTCATAAGATGCATAACGATACTCTTTATATATCACCGAGTACACCTATCTGGATTAATGCGCAGGATACATGCGGTGTCGCGCGTTCTTTCTACGCGGTTTCAACAATTTTAGGGGATGTATTACAGCAGTGGACGGAAGTTATAGAAAGTTTCAATATCCCATATACTCCTCCAAATTACAAATACATAATTCACTATTACTCGGAAGATAATCTCGGGAACACCGAATCGCCGAAGGATACGGTGGTCGCTATCGATTGTGAACCGCCTGTTACTATCCTAAATATCGGCGAGCCAGGATATCCGACTGACGAGCCGCTTTATATCACCTCATCCACTCCCCTTAGTTTAGAGGCAACCGACGATATATCGGGAGTCGATACGACGTATTATCGCATAAATAGCGGTACGTGGAATGTATATTCAGGCGGAGAATTTAATTTAACGGATGAAGGAAGTCATATCGTCGAGTACTACTCGGTCGATAAAGCGGGAAATAGAGAGGATGTCAATTCAAAAGAGTTTAAGGTGGATAATACGACTCCGGTGAGCAGAAAAAGTTTGACAGAACCCCAGTATGATTCCCTGTATATCAGTTCTAATACCTCTATAATTATTTCCTCTGACGATCCTTTATCTTCTAACGTTGCCTGTGGAGTCTGGAAGATTTTCTACAGGATAAATAAGGGGTTTCTGAAAGAAATAGAAGCGGATGTAACCGACTTTACCATTTCAGGTGATGATGGCACCTATGAACTTGAATATTACGCAAAGGATCATCTTGAAAACACTGAAGAAGTAAAAGAAGATTCTCTCAGGCTGGATAATACTGTTCCTGTTAGCACCCTCAATATCGGTAAACCACGCTATCCATCCCCGGGATCGCTTTTTATCACCTCCGAGACGCCGATAGAGATAGCTGCAGAGGATCCAGAAGTAAACGGAGTTCACTCCGGATTAAAAATAACGGAGTATCATGTTGATCATAAACCCTTTATCGAGTACAGTTCGCCATTTAATGTTACGGGTGCAGATGGATTGCATACAGTCTATTATCGTTCAATTGATAATGTAAAAAATAGAGAAAAAACAAAAGATTCAACTGTTTATCTTGATAATACCGCACCTATTACCACCTTTAACATCGGAGATCCCCATTATCCTGTAAGTGGAGATGTCTCGCAGACAATATATATTACCTCGGCAACTCCCATTACTCTTCAGGTTACAGATGAAGAGGGCTCAGGAGTTCAAAGCTCCGAGTATCAGATTGACGGTAATGGGTGGGTTTCATACGAGAGAAAAGTTACATTTGATCTTTCTTCCGTTGGTGAAGGAATACACACTGTTTATTACCGCAGTATTGATAACTTAGGAAATGAGGAAGAAACAGGCTCTATTCTGCTTGCGGTTGATGATACTCCCCCGATATCGGGGCTCATCGCAGGAGAGCCAAGCTACGAGCTTCCAGCTGATAGTTTAGAGAGAACATTAATCACCTCAAATACGCCTCTTATTCTCACTGCGCAAGACCCGCTGTCGAACGGTGTTGCGTCCGGTGTGAAGGAACTGGAATATGAGATAACACCGCTTGCTGTAACTGCAGGAGGGACATCCGAGTCCAGAGAATCGCGGTTAGGAAACCGCTCCTACAACTCCTCTGTAGGAGGGACTTCCCAGTCCCGAGGAGGGGTTGTGGTTGTGGAAGGGGACAGTACGGTATTTACAATTACCGGTGAAGACGGCAGTTATAAAGTGGATTATAGGGCAAAAGATAATCTTTTAAATGAAGAACCTTTTAATACCAGGAATTTCATCCTTGACAATACATCCCCACTCGTGGAAATATGGAGTCCACCGGATTCAACCATAGTAAATCAGCTAATTAATGTAAGAGGAAAGATAAGTGATCTTCATCTTTCCCGGTGGAGACTTGAGTATGGTCAGGGTTCTGCTCCATCTGATTGGAGTTTCATATCCCAGGGAGAGACGGATACCTCAGGAATAATAGGTGAGTGGGATGCCCGGGACCTTTCCGAAGGTTTATACTCCCTTAGATTGTATGCGGAAGATTTGGTTGGGAATAATAAGTGGATAATTTATCAGATACTCGTTGGGGAACCAAATTGTGTTTTGACAATAGATGGGTTAAAGAGAGTGAAAGATGTTGCCTTACAGGAAAATGAGATGATCTGGGACGTAGACAGGGCAAAAAGTAAAGGTTTTAAATGGCATCGCGTGGCGAGGTTTGACCCCTTCGGGGAGCTAATTTACGAATGGTGGGGATTTAAGTTCCCCCGGGGTATCGATCTGGATGCAAATAATTTCTACGTAACCTCCTTCTTTAAAGTCGAAGGTCTATCCTTTGAAGGGGATACGGTATTTAAGGCAAAAGCTTTTTATCCAAAGGGTATCGCGGCAGCCGAAGACATAGTTGTTACAGGAGAGAGATTCTTAGGTAAGATTGTAGTGTATCAGAAAAATGGCAATACTTTATTTACTATTAAAGACCCATTTTCCCCTTCAGGTGTTGATATATTTGGGGATAAAATTTACTGCACGGATCTTGGTTTAAATATACCGATACCAGTTGAGGATTCATTATTCATCGATTGGCTTTCAAAAAGGATTCCAATTGATGAGTTCACGGTAAAGGAGTATGATAAGAATACAGGTGAACTTCTAAGGAAATATGGAGTAGGGGAAGATCTAATAATCTATCCATTTGATCTTTCGGTGGATTCAAATGGATGGGTATGGGTGGTAGAAACGTTCAAACACCGGGTCAGGGCGTATAATTCCTATGGGGAATTGGCATTAGAATTCGGGAAGAAAGGGAGTGAAGAAGGACAGTTTAAATATCCCCAGGGTATTGCAGTAAAGAATGGAAAGATATTGATAGCAGACACCTATAATAACCGGATATGTGTATTTACTCTTCCCTTCCCAGGTTTATTTGCAACATTATCGGCAAGAACCACAAGAGGTGATGAGTTGCTAAGGATTCAGGAATGTGTTCCCTATCCGAACCCGTGCGACCCGGCAGTAGAATTCTCCAATATCAGAGTGGTGGTAAGCAAAGACTGTAAAATGGAAATAAGAATATATTCACTCACTGGTACATTACTCTGGGAGACCGCTGTAACCGGTTTTGAGGGAATAAACGAAGTGACCTGGAACGGGAGAAACCAGGATGGAGAGGAAGTAAGAAACGGTGTTTATAACGTGCTCGTACGGGTAAAAGACGGAGACCAGAGAGATGAGGCGAGGACGAAGATTATCGTTTATAAACGATGATTTTAGAGAAGGAAAAATTAATTGGACGCAGATGAACGCAGATTTACAGGATAAAAAAAGTTTGGTTTTTTAAAAAACAGAAAAAAGGTGTGGGGAAATGAGTTTTAATCTGCGTATATCTGAGAAGATCTGCGTGCTAATAAAGAATTGGACGCAAATGAACGCAGATTTACAGGATAAGAAATAATGGTTTATTATTTAAAAAAACAAAAGAAACTGTGGGGATGGGGGGATCTGCGCATATCTGAGACAATCTGCGTGCTATTACAAATTTGGGACGCGGATGAACGCCCTGGTACGGTTGTTCCTCCCTACCCCGATACAGTCATACTTCCCTACGGGGCAGGCAGGGCAGGCAGATTTACAGGATTTTATTTTGTTTTAGTAAAAAAATGATATGAAATCTCGAGTTTTTAAACATAAGAACCTGACAGATAAAATTATAGAAATTTTTTATAAAGTTTATAATGATCTGGGCTATGGTTTTTTAGAAAAGGTTTATGAGAACGCTATGATGATTGAATTTAGTGAAGCTGGGATTAATGCTAATACTCAGATTCCGCTAAAGGTTGAATATAAAAGTAAAATAGTTGGTGAATACTTCGCTGATATCTTAGTTGATAATATTGTAATAGTAGAAATTAAAGCCGCAAAGATCTTATTAAAGGAACATGAAGCTCAATTATTAAACTATTTGAAAGCTACAGATATTGAAGTTGGCTTACTTTTGAACTTTGGGTCAAAGCCCGAAATAAAGCGTAAGGCTTTCGACAATTTAAGGAAATAAATGATATGCAGATGAACGCAGATAAACAGAATTTCATTTTAAGTCGTTTTAAAAAAAGCAAGAAATAATGGGGGGGTAAATCTGAGTATATCTGAGTCAATCTGCGTGCAATTAAATGTTAAGGAGGAAAAATGAAAAATTTAAAACTCAAAATTTATAATTTACAATCTACAATTATCTTCGCACTGTTTTTTCTACCCTGTTCGCTGCTTTCCTATGTGCAGTTGGACCTTTTGAGTCTCGGTGCGGGGGCGGCGAATATCGGGAGGGGGAACACTTATATTGGAGGAGAAATAACTAATATTTATTATAATCCCGGAGGGCTGCCTTTTATGTTTAACTCCGATATTCTTTATCAACATACGGAATTGGATTTCGGCACGACCTACGATTATTTCACCCTGGGAACCACAATAAAACCGCTATCCATGACAGGAGCTTTTTCATTCATGAGAATCGGAACGGGAGATATACCCATAACCGAGGCGGGAGAAGACACAATTCCCGGAACCGATTATCCTGAGATAATATACAAAAATACCGCCTCGTATAGAGCGTCCTGCTATACTCTTTCACTTTCAAAAATGATAAAAAATTTCGGGATAGGAATAAACGGAAAATTCATAGATATGCTCCTGTATCAGTACTCCGGTACGGGAATAAGTACGGACATCGGAGGATATTACCAGAATAAAATTTTCTTCGCCGGCTTAGCATTCAGAGATATACTGAATACGGGAATTAGATGGAGCGGAGGAATGGACGAAGAATTATTGCCCGTAGGCTCTGCGCTCATCGGTTTTACGCTCCTTCGGGGTGAAGGATGGCTGGAAAAAGGAGTAATTATTTCCGGAAGAGTGGATAAAGTAATTTCCAGGGATATAGACCCGATATACTACGCGGGTGTGGAATGGAGTGTGGCGGGAATTCTTCCTCTTAGATTCGGAGTCGAAGATGGAAACATCGCCTTCGGCATGGGATTTAATTCCGAACATTTGTACTTCGATTACGCGTATTCCACGAGAGAAGAAATAAAAGGCAATCATAATATTTCGATTGGATGGAAATGGTGAGGAGGAATTGGACGCAGATAAACGCAGATTTTCAGGATAAAAAAATAATGGTTTATTATTTAAAAAAACAAAAGAAACTGTGGGGATGGGGGAATCTGCGTATATCTGAGAAGATCTGCGTGCTAATAAAGAATTGGACGCGGATGAACACGGATTTACAGGATAAAGAAAAGTTTAGTTTTTTAAAAAACAGAAAAAAGGTGTGGGGGGATAAGTTTTAATCTGCGTATATCTGAGGCAATCTGCGTGCTAATAAAGAATTGGACGTAGATGAACGCAGATAGAAAAGGGGTTTTTTGGTGTCAAAGAAATAAAAAAAAACATAAAAAAGGAGTAGAGATGAGTTTTGATACGAGACAATCTGCGAGGATCTGCGTGTTATTAAAATGAATATGAATATTATCCTTCTAATTTTCTCAATAACGAATCCATATAAGGTGGAAATTACCGAAAAGGTTAAAATTCCCGTGTCCCAGGGAGAAGTTATAGATATGAAGACATTCGGAAATTATACTTATTTTCTCTGTGATTATAAAATTTTAAGAGAGGGAAACGGTATTGTTCAATTCGGAACATTCGGAATGGAAAGCGGAGAACTCGCGGAACCCATTTCTATGGATATTGAATCCGGATGGCTTTATATACTTGATTACGGCTCCAGAAACATCAAAATTTTCGATAGAGACGGGAATTACATAGATGAAAGAGAAATAGAAACAGAGGAACCGATTGCAATCGCCGTTTCCAGCGAAAAAATATTCATTTTAGACCCTTTAAGATACAAAATAGACGTTTATGGAAAAGAGTCTCTTCTGTACTCATTCGGAAATTTCGGCAAAGGTCCTGGTTTTATGAATAATCCTGTGGATATAGATGTTGCAAGCGGCAAAGTTTATATTCTTGAAAAAGACAGAATTTCAGTTTTTTCCGAATACGGAGATTTTATTAACGCAACCGAATTTAAAGGCGGTAAAGCCGTTTCCGCAGATAAATACGTAAGTATATCCAAGGACAGTACCACATTGCTGTTTGATCAGAATTTTGAAAAAATAAAGTGTTTTGAAGGAAAAATTTCCGCTGCGGAGGGAAATAATTTGTTTATATTTAAAGACAGCACACTGAGGAAACACGAGATTGAAAAAGGAATAGGACGCAGATGAACGCCTTGATACGGTCGTTCCTCCCTACCCCGATACAGTCATACTTCCCTACGGGGCAGGCAGGGCAGGCGGATAGACAGGATAAAAAAGAAAATGTTTTGTTGTTTAAAAAAAGATAATAGCCACGGATGTACACTGATTTGAATATTTTTTTTAAAAATTGTAGGAGAGGTTTCCCCGTCCTGTGGAATAGGGGTTCATCAGGTAACAGATTCTATTCCACGGGACAAGCCTCGATAATCGGGACAGGGATGTCCCTCCTACAAGAAAATGGTAAAAGGGCACAATCTGAGTCAATCTGCGTGCTATTAAAATAAATGTTTTTATTGTTATTTCTTTTTTCCGCTGAAATTGATACAACAAATATTAGCGATACCACATATCTTAACGTAACCGGAAGAAGCACTTTTTTTTATCAGGGGAAATATCTGATCGAAGGAGCCACGCCTCCTGAGTATTATCCGTTTACGCTCAGAAACAACGTACTGCAGTTAAATGTAAATGGTAAAATAAAAGGCAATCTGGATATCGAAGGAGAAGCCTATCAGGGAAGAAGGGAAGAAGAGAATATGGCTCTCTTTACGGTTAGAGGAGACCACGTGGAGGGTTCTATGGGCGATATTCCCATTTCTCTCGGCGGGTTACTTATACAAAACAAACACATAAGAGGGGTAAAGTTGGGAGCCAATTCTTCCAGACTCGAAGGGGAGGGATTTTATTCTCTTCCCAGAGGATCGTCTGTAAGAGAAAGAATCCAGGGAGATGGGACTTCCGGACCTTTCCAGTTAGAAAACTCTCCGGTAATAAGAAACACAGAGATCGTGAAAATTGGTATAGGGCTGGATTTAAACACTCTCGAAAAGGGAATCGATTACCGTATAGACTACACATTGGGAAGAATAACATTGATAAACAGAATTCTTTCTCCTGAAGAAACGATGGAAGTCGAATATGAATATGAAGGAGAAGAAGGACAATCTCTTGCCGGCGGAAAAATATCCGTTAAACCCTTAGATTTATTATCCGTAGGCGGAAGCGGAGTGAATACGGGCGGATATTCGGTAAACACAAATATAGGTAGCGAAGATTTAAATGTAAAAATAGAAAGAGCCGACGATGGAGATGGAAACAAAGGATTGAGAATAGACGGAGGGATGAGAAAGGGCATTTTTGATGTAGGCGGAAGCTACAGCGCGACCGGAGATGATTTCAGCGTTATAGGAAAAGGTCTCGAACCCGGCGAAGAAATTGCCTTTAACGGTATGGTAACACCTCGTTCCGGTTTTAATATAACTTCCTCCTACAGGGAAAGGAATAACGAAAATGATAGAACACTCCGGGTTAATCTGCGCAATTATGAGTACAGTTATAAGAGATACGAGGGATTTAATTATTTTTCTTCTCACAGCTTAAAGACCGAGCAGAAATTCGAGGAGATAAATCTTAGCGGTAATGTCGTTTACGAAACAAGAGACTCTCTGGATATTTATAAAGTGGGAGGAGGTATCGATTTCAGCAAGCAGGCGTATGGAATGAGTATAAACGGTTTTTACGGCAGGGGAGATTTTTCTGAATCGAGCGGAGAAGGAAAAATCTGGCTTACCCCTAAAAGAGGAATAAGCCTTTCGACTTCAGCACAGTTAAAAAGATCGGAACTTTATTCTCCCATTACGGTTCTTTCTTCCAATTATAAATTTTCTCCCTTCGATATATTTCGTTCCACAGGACAGTATACGATTCAGTCCATCAGAAGAGATCCCGGAGCGGAAGATGAACCCGGACGAAGAGAAACGGGCTCGTTTAGATTCGACGGTTATCCTTTTAAATGGTTTGTCGTTTCTTATAATCCCGGTTTCACCAGAGCGAAAAGTCTAACCACCGGCACTATATTTCAGAATTCAAATATTCATAATATAAACACGAGAATTCGCAATAAGTTTTTCAGCATAGGGGCGATAAAAGAATGGAGGAAAAGCTATTCACTGAACTACGACGACGTAAAAACACAGGATAATAAGGAAGAAAGAGAGCGTCTCAACATAATGTGGGCTCCCACAACACCTCTCTCCATAACCGGAGAATACTCCAATGTTGACGGGGACGGTCTTTATAGAATATTGCGCCCCACATCGGAAGATTCTATAGGAGATACTCTTATTCAATACAGAACCAGAAAGGATAGAACATTCGGCTTAAATACCACATATTTATTCGACACAAAAGGAAAAGCGATTGTTAAGTATCAGAACAGGAGATATGAGCTGAGCATTCCGGATTCTCTTCCCACGGCTACAACGGAAAACAGGTTTTCCCTGAGAGGGGAAGAAAGGTTTATAAATATTTTGAATCTTTACCAGGAAGTTTTCTGGGCTCACAGACAGGGTTTAGAGCCTTTTCTTTCGAGTGCTGGAGAGATAGAATATCAGGTAATAGGATTTGAAACGGGGTTGAATTTTATTCCTCAGGATGGTATAAAAGGCAAAATATTTTTCGGATACGAGACTTCATACGGCGAAGCGTCTCAGGAAAAGAAGATAGCCGGGCTTGATCTGTATGTAAGTAAGGGTCCCATTTTCTTCGACGGAAACGGGAAATACGACATTTTCTCCAATCCCGATTATCGCACGTTCGAAATAACTGCAAATGCGGGTCTGCGGGTTGAGTGAGGAAGTTTAGATTTATTCAGAGGCGAGAATAACTAAGCCCCGAATTTTTCCAGTCGTTCCGCGTGAGCAAGAAGAAGAGATGTCAGATAAAGAGAAGGCATCCGACCCATGCTCCCTCTATAACATTCTCTTTCGCTGAATCCTGAAACACCGCTTATTCGAGCCCATTTCGAAACGATTAAAACGGGCACCGGATGCCATGAATGAGATTTATAAACGGCGGGCGTCGAATGGTCTCCCGTAACGGCAATAACATCGGGAGAAAGTTCCATTATTTCCGGAATATAACTGTCAGTTTCTTCGATTTTTCCGACTTTCGCTTCAAAATTGCCGTCTTCCCCGTAAGAATCGACCTTTTTTATATGAATGTAAAAATAGTCATAGTCTCCGTAAGATTTCTTAAAAACATTAAATTCTTCTTCTATCGAAGCAGGAGTTCTATCCACATCCATTCCTATCAATTGTGTTAAACCTCTGTACATCGGATATTCGGCAATCGATTTTGCTTTTAATTTATAAATTTCCGGAAATTGCGGCAAATCCGGATAGCCGGAAATACCGCGCAGAACAGCCGCGTTCGGTTTTTCACCAAAACCATCGAGCGCCTCTTGTATTTCTTCCGTCAATTTATTTACAACATCGGCGGTTTTTTGGGCGGATTTTGAGTCTTGAGTGGAAACGGATTTAAGAATTCTCTCACCGACTTTTTGAGGATCCGTATCCGTAACATCCCCCGAAAGACCTTCTCCTCTCAGCCTGACCACAAAACGATGCTCTTTGCCGCTTGTAAAAGATATTTTTATTCCTTCTGTTTCCGAAATTTCTTTATTCAGGTGTTTTGTTAATTTTTGATTTACTTCCGTCGATATTCTTCCCGCTCTTCTGTCTTTAACAATACCTTTTTCGGTTATACAAAAATTGCCTCTGGCGGTCAGATCTCCTTTGTTTACTTCGACTCCCACACCGAGAGCCTCGAGGATTCCTCTGCCTATCTGATATTTAACAGGATCGTAACCGAAAAGAGCGAGATGCGCCGGTCCGCTCCCGGGAGTGATACCGGGAAAAACGGGATCCATTAAACCGCAATCGTTCTTAGCCGCGAGCTTATCCAAATTTTTCGTTCGAGCCGCCTCGAGAGCCGTTTTTCCTTTATAGGGCAACCCTCCAAGCCCATCCATAATAAGTAAAACGATTTTTTTATCACTTTTCTTAGCCAGACTTTTAAGAACTGAAATCGTATCGTGCACAAAAACCCCCAGTAAAACTTATCTATGCGGAACCGAGATAATGCTTTTCCCAAACGGGGTCGGTCAACTCATGCATTTCTTTATCGTAATTTATCAATCCCTCATTAAAACCATCATCTTTTAAAGCCACAGCAGCGTCTTCGTCCGCCGGCTTTACATTATATTTTTTTATTACTTCAAGAAAATTTTCGCGGTGATCCCTTATAAAACATGGCATTATCCAGTTTTTGTGTTTCTCAGCAGGCTGCTTGTACCCATATTCAAACTGCCATTTTCTTATTGCCTTAAAGAATCCGGAATTTATTACATCGTTTAAATCACGACCTTCTTTAAAAGCATCGTTTATATTATCCACGGTATAAGGCATAAAAACACAGGGAGCTACATGCCCATCCCAGTTGATATAAAAATAACCGCCCGGTCTGGCAGCCGCTATACATCCGTCGGATCCGGTAGCCGTACTCCAGAAATCCGCCACGAAAATGTCTTCTTTACGCACAAGATGCCATTCCCATTCATACAATCTCGATCTCTGTTTAGCTGTAGGCATTAAATCGAGAGTGAATTTACGACCTATGGGCATGTACTGGAAAATCCAGGCATACATCGCGCCCATCTCGTTAAAGAAAAAATCTCTGAATTCATCGGAAGTAATTACGTCGATATTGTGGCGGGTGGCAGTTACGGACAAACCAAAAGGAACCCCAGCGTTTCTGAGATTTTCCATGGCTTTTAATACTCTGTCGAAGACTCCGGTACCTCTCCTGTCGTCGGTTTCTTTTTTCATCCCTTCGACGGATATAGCCGGGGTGATATTCCCCGTCTTTGCCATCCTTTTCGCCACTGCCTCGCTGATCAGAGTCCCGTTTGTATACATAAGAAAATATGAGTCGTTATTTTTTTCGTAAAGGTCAAGTATTGTATTTCCGTTATCCCTGTAAATAAGAGGTTCTCCGCCTGAAACCACGAAGAAATTGGCTCCCCAGAGATCTTTTGCCTGGTATATAATTTTAGTAAGTACATCCCAGCTTAACTTTTCATTAAATTCCGCTCCCGAAGCCGCGTAACAACCCTTGCAGCGCAGATTACATTTTTTCCCGGGACTTACAGTGAGAAATACGGGCGGGCGTTCGGAATGTTTTTTAGCATATTCCATTCTTTTATAGAAGCCACCGAAGAAAACATTGCCGAGAAAAACACGCAGTAAACCATCGACAGCCTCTCTGGACAGAGTTTCTCTTTCTATCGCTCTTTCTATACTTCTAAAGATCGATCTCGCCATATAATATTTATCTTCCTGAACTTTCAGAGGTCTATTGTCCGGATTTCCCTTTATCAAATCGGAATATAAGCGCCTTTCCATGTTTCGAATTAACAAACTCCTCAATTTCTTTTTGTTTATCGCTAAATTCGCAGTCGATGAAATAGCCCTAAAGCTTGCTCTTTTTACTAAATCCATCTATACCTCCTTTTACAGATCTAACTCCAGTCCGAAACTTTCAATAAAATTTTTCAATAAACTTTTATTTACCTGATAAAAAACCCATCTTTTATACTGCCTTTTTAAAACCAACCCTGCTTCCTCAAGTTTTTTCAGATGGTGCGAAACAGTGGGTTGGGAAAGTTTCATCCCTTCAACAATCTTCGATACATTTTTTTCGCCCTTCTTTAAAATCTTTAATATCTTTAGCCGGGTATTATCTGCCAACAAAGAAAGAATACCACTTACATCCATTAAACCTCCTTCAATTAAAATTCAATATATAGACAACTGTCTATATATTATTATTTTACTATAACAAAATTGAGAAATATGTCAAGGGGGAATAATTTTTTGCTGCGGTTAAAGTCGGGGCGAGTGGATTTGAACCACCGACCTCCTGCTCCCGAAGCAGGCGCGCTAACCAGGCTGCGCTACGCCCCGTTTTCCCATCCTTTTTTCCCTAAAAGAGGTACGAATCTTACTCCAACGCTTTCGGTTTTAATTGTTTTATCCCTTTCTTTTTTCAAGGCAACTAACTGCTGGGTATACATCCCTCCGACCGGTATAACTATTTTCCCTTCATCGGTTAGCTGATCAATCAATTCATTCGGTACGGAAGGAGAAGCGGCGGTCACTATAATCCTGTCATAAGGCTCATATTCCCTATAGCCTATACTTCCATCCGCCATTACTACAGTAATATTATTATAACCCAATTTTCGCAAGGTCTCTTTCGCTTTTTTATAAAGTTCCGGAATTCTTTCCACGGTAACGACACTCATCGCCAGCTTTGAAATTATTGCAGCCTGGTAACCGCTTCCAGTACCAATTTCAAGCACTTTGTGTTCTTCACTCACATCGAGAAGTTCTGTCATTAAGGCAACGATATAAGGCTGAGAAATCGTTTGATCCATACCAATGGGGAGAGGTCCATCCTGGTAAGCGACCCCTTTTAATCCTTCCCCTACGAATTCGTGCCTGGGCACTTCTTCCATTGCGGCAAGGACTCTTTTATCGGAAATGCCCCTTCTTCTTATTTGCTCTTCAACCATATTCTTTCGCTGGTTTTCGTAACTAATAAATTTCCTCCCAAAAACGCAATTTTTTAATCATTTCAAAATCTGTATACTCCATGCGAATAGGAGTAATCGACACAAAACCCTCATGTACGGCGTCGAAATCCGAATTCGGACTTGAAATCCAGGTTGGACTTTCTCCATTCAGGGAATATGTAAGGCTCTCATTTTCCTCTTTAACTCTCACAATTTCATCCCGGTAAACCCTGTTCCCCAGACAGGTTAATTTAATTTTACCATTCGGCGTTTTGGGGAGGTTAACGTTCAAGAAAACCCCCTCTGGCAAACTATCTTTCAAAACCTTTCCGGTTATACGGTTTACAATCTTACCGGCAAACTCCGGATTAAAAGAATCGTAAAAATCCACCTGGGAGAAAGCAATGGAAGGAATACCAAGCAGAGTTCCTTCCATGGCAACCGCGACAGTGCCCGAATAGGAGACATCGCTTCCGAGATTAGCACCGTGGTTAATACCGCCAAGAACAATATCTGGTTTATTTTTTAAAATACCACGCACGCTGTAAAGTATACAATCTGTAGGAGTCCCGTCGGTAGAATAGGTGTCTTTGTCTACTTTTCTAACTTTTATGCTTTTATGTATCGAAAGGGAATGGCTTGAACCGCTCCTGTTTTCTTCCGGAGCAAAAACTATAGCCCTGCCTAAATCATTCACCGCTTTCCTCAAGACTTTTAAGCCCTGAGCTTCTATCCCATCGTCATTTGAAACAAGTATCAACGCCATAACATTTGCAAACTCAGCTTTATAAATCTTACAGTATCAATAAAAGGATTTATGTAACTCTTAGATTTATCGAAATAAATAGTCTTAATAGGAATTTCTCTGATGAAAAACCCAAGTCTCGCAGCTTTGACAATTATTTCTGTCTCAGTTTGAAAACGACCCGTTTTTAAATTAATTCTCTCGATCAACTTTCTTTTTATAAGCCGATATCCTGATTGACTGTCATGGACTCTGATTCCAGCCAGTAGAGAGGTTACAAGCGATGTGGTTTTGTTAACCAGGAAGCGCAAAAGCGGCATTTCAGACAAATTTTGTTCCCTTGTGCCTATTATTAAATCGGCGCCGGATTTTTTGAAATTTTTTATAAATCTGGGTACTTCGCAGGGGTCATGCTGCCCATCCGCATCCATTGTTATTACCGCATCGAAACCACTCTCAACAGCAAAATCAAAGCCTGATCTAAGCGCCAGACCTTTACCCTGATTGTTTTGAATCCGTAAGACCCCGCTTCCTGCTTTTTTGGCGATCATTGAGGTTTTATCTGACGAACCATCGTCCACGACCAGAACATTTTTCAAAGGAATGATCGAGGAAATTTTCTTCAGTAACTTTCCCAAATTTTTCTCCTCGTTAAATGCGGGGATAATGATTAAAATTTTCATTTCCCCAATTTTTCAAAGAGCAGCCATTGATCGGGATATTTCCTGATGTATCGTTCCAGCATTTCAACGTACTTTTTTACGCTTTTCTCTATTTCGCCCTCTTTGACCTCGAATGGCTTTTCAAGATAGACATGATATCGACCATCTTTTTCTCTCGGACCGAACCCCACAACTACGGGAACCCCTAACTTTGAAGCCATAAAAAAAGCTCCTTTCGGAATTTCTACGCTTTTCCCAAACATTTTAACGCTTACCGCGGAACCTTCAAAATTTCTGTCTCCGGCAATCGCAAGGAGTCCGCCCTCCTTTAAAAATCTGACCGGACCGGAAAAGCTTTTCTTGACATAAAAAACTCCTATTCCGGTTCTTTTTCTGGACCCTTCGTAAACGTCTCTAATAAAGCTTGTTCTGTATTCTACTGAAATAACCGAAATTCTGAATCCAAGATAGCGTATAAGAGAAGCACCCCATTCATAATTGCCTAAATGCCCGGTTAACAATATAACTCCCTTGCCCTGCCTGTGCGCGTCGTACAGATTATGAAAGTTTTCATCTTTAACAAACTTATGGTAATTTCTACCATTTATAATCCTTCCCATGAAGAGCTGTTCGTAAAGACAAACCGCAAGGTTCAGACACGCTCTTTTTGAAATTTTAAGAAGTTCTTTTTCCTCCCTGTTCGGAAAAACGAGTTTTAGGTTTGAAAAATTATTCCTCAGTCCCTGCCTGTATACTAAAGTATAAGACGCGCGAGCAATACCTCTCGCTACGAGGTCTGCGAGCCCTTTGGGTAGAATTTGTCCCAAAATTTTAAGAAACAGAAATATAAAATTCATCTAAAAGAGCGAACAACCTCTCTATGCCTTAATTTAACAGTCGGGGCGAGTGGATTTGAACCACCGACCTCCAGCTCCCCATGCTGGCGCGCTTACCAACCTGCGCTACGCCCCGCTTCTTTGAATATAGCAAAAAATACCCCATCTGCAAGGGGGAGGCGCATTTCCCCCTTGACAGATTAAAAAAATCCATTATTATCCCCACGGGCTAAAAAAGATTTGAGAGAATATTCATTAAAAATGGAATTATATTCATAAGGGAATAACCTCCCAAAATCATAAAGAGAGGAGGATCGAGTGCCTTCGAATATTTTAAATGGCAGATTGGGAAGCGAGCAATATAAAAAATTAATGAGGATCGACAATCCTGTGCTACACGAGTTTATCGCAAAATATATTGATCATTGCGCTCCTGAAAGCGTTTTCGTTTGTACGGATGAGGAAGAAGACATTAACTATATAAGAGAAGCAGCGATAAGAAATGGAGAAGAAACAAAACTCGCTATTGAAAACCACACAATTCACTTCGACAATTACCATGACCAGGCCCGGGACAAAGAGAACACCAAGATACTGCTTACCAAGGGGTTATCATTAGATAAAGCAATAAATACGGCTCCCAGGGAAGAATGTATTTCTGAAATTCATGAAATTATGAAAAACATTATGAAAGGGAAAGAGTTATATATCAGATTCTTCAGTCTGGGCCCTACCAATTCAAGCTTTTCTCAACCGGTTATACAGCTTACTGATTCTGCCTATGTTGCTCATAGTGACGATCTTTTATACAGGCAGGGTTTTGAAGAATTTGTGCGTCAGGGTAGAAACGCGCGATTTTTTAAAATAGTGCATTCTGCCGGCGAATTAGACGAACGAAACACAAGTAAAAATCTCGATAAACGCCGTGTATACATCGATCTGGAAGAAAATATTGTATACAGCGCCAACACTCAATATGGCGGCAATACTATAGGGCTCAAAAAACTTTCTATGCGTTTAGCGATTAACCGCGGAGCTAAAGAGGGATGGCTTACCGAGCATATGTTAATTGTAGGTGTTCACGGCCCGAACGAGAGAGTCACTTACTTTACGGGCGCGTTCCCATCACTCTGCGGAAAGACTTCCACTGCGATGCTTGATAATGAAACCATCGTAGGTGACGATATAGCGTATTTAAGAAAAAAAGACGGTAGGGTCAGAGCTGTAAACGTAGAAAAGGGGGTCTTTGGAATTATTATGGGAATTAACTCCCAGGATGATCCTATAATCTGGGAAGCACTTCACTCTCCGGCTGAAATAATATTTTCAAACGTTTTAATGACAGCCGAAGGAGGGGTTCACTGGATCGGCAAAGATGGTGATATACCCGAAAAAGGCATCAATCATTCCGGAGAATGGCGCAAAGGTAAAAAAGATGAAAGGGGTAATGAAATACCGGTATCGCACCGGAATGCGAGGTTTACAATCGAGCTCAAGAATTTCGGCAATCTCGATCCGACTCTACACGACCCGAAAGGAGTGGAAGTAGGGGGTATCGTTTATGGAGGAAGAGACTCCGATACGTGGGTGCCAATAAAAGAAGCTTTTGACTGGACTCACGGTATAATCGCGTACGGAGCGTCTCTGGAATCGGAAACCACTGCAGCCACACTCGGAAAAGAGGGCGTAAGAAAATTCAATCCTATGTCGAATCTCGATTTTCTTTCCATCTCTATAGGAAACTACATCAACGCAAATCTTGACTTCGCTAAAGGGCTTGAAAAGGTGCCCCGGATATTTGCAGTCAATTATTTTCTCAAAGATAAAAACGGGAACTTTCTAAACTCAAGAGATGATAAGAAAGTGTGGTATAAATGGGCAGAATTGAGAGTGAATAAAGATGTTGACGCAATATACGCCCCTATGGGGCGTATACCAAAATACGAGGATCTAAAAAAACTCTTTAAAGAAGTTCTCGATAAAAACTTCACAATTGAAGAGTATAACGAGCAGTTCAAAATAAGAGTAAAAGAAAATCTGGCAAAGATAAACCGCATTGAGGAAATTTACAAGACTCAGGTTATGGACGCACCCAGAGTTCTTTTCGATGTTTTAGAAAAACAACGAAAAAGACTCCTAAAAGCGAAAGAAAAGTACGGAAATTATATCAAACCGGAAGAATTAACATATAAGCCGTAGCTTCCAAACATAGCGAATTTCTTAAAAGTAACGCCTGCTTCAATGATCCGGCTAATGTTATCAAAAATTTCATCACCTTTATCCAGAAAACTCCCTTCTTAATTTCAACTGGCAACATTCTTTTCCCTATAAATCTGAAGATTCAATTATTTTTATATTATTTTCTTTCATCTTACTCAGGGATCTATCTATGTTTCCTTCCGGCGAATCGATCCCTTTTGTTGCGTCGATAATGACGAATGTTTCAAATGATAATTCGATAGAATCTATAGCAGAGTAAAAAACACAGTAGTCGAGAGCCAGACCGGTAAAATACGTTTTTTTTACTCCACAATTTCTCAAATAACCTTCAAGACCGGTAAAGGTTTTTTTGTCGTTTTCTCTGAAAGCCGAATAAGAATCAATTTCAGGATTATTTCCTTTTCTCAAAATCAAATTAAAATTTTTCGTTTCGAGTCGAGGATGGAATTCTGCCCCTTTTGTACCGGAAACGCAGTGCCTGGGCCAGAGAATCTGTTCTATGCCTTCATGTTCGATTACTTCATATTCTTTCTTGCCCGGATGATTGGAGGCAAAGGACACATGGTTTTTCGGGTGCCAGTCCTGTGTAGCCACAACTTTTTCAAATTTTCCGGACAGTTTATTTATAATTGGGATAATTTTATCTCCATCCGGTACTGCCAGCGCTCCTCCCGGACAAAAATCATTCTGCATATCGATTATGATTAAAACTTTATCTGTTTTCATTAATCCTCCCAAAGCAAATTTTTAATCGGATTTTTCTTTAAAAAATTTCTCTATTCTTTCTGTTAATCCAGAACAATAAGTTTGCTGACTCTCGCGTTTTCCTTTATGTCTATTCCGTTTTTACCGACATAAAGTGTGATTTTTACTTTTCCTTTTTTATCGATTACCTTTGTAGTATGGAATGCCCCGTTTAAAGTTATCTTTTCCGAAGGCTGCAATATGACCAATCCGGCGTCAGGGAGAACTTCCTGCAATTTTTCATTGAATTCTATCAGATATTCTCCCCCGGTAAGTTCCCACCAGCCGTATTTGTCTTCCGGTTTACGCTTAACGGGTTTTATCTCCTCCTTTTCGCTCTCCTTATATTCTCCTCCGCCAAAATCTATTTCTCCTCTACCTGTAAACCGAAAAACCTTGCTGATAGTGAAGTAAACGCCGTAATCTTCAACCTGTTTTTTCTCGTAGATAATATCACTTATAAAGCCTAAAATATCCGTGCCCTTTTCTCTTTTCATATTTATCTCTCACAATTTGTAGCCTATTTTTCTCAACAATTCTTTCCTGTCGACTATGTCTTTTTCGCCTTCCACTCCCACCGGCTTTTCTCCGTCCAGTACTCCAAGAATACCTCTCTGTTCACCTTCTTCAGCTACAATGACTTTAAGCGGGTTGGCAGTTGCCGCGTAAAGATACAAAACCTCATCCACAGATTTCAAGGATTTCATGATGTTTATAGGGAAAGCATTCCCTAAAATCAAAACAAAAGAATGCCCCGCTCCGATTTTCTCGGCGTTTTTTACGGCGAGTTCTTCCAGTCCACTATCTGTACCGCTATGACGTATGAGTCTGGCGCCGGATGCTTCACAGAAAGCAAGCCCGAATTTAATCATGGGTAAAGATGTGACAAGGGCTTCATGAATATCTTCCACGGTTTTTATAAAATGAGTCTGCCCGATTATAACATTCGCATCTTCCGGACGTTCTATATCGATTAATTTTAACTCCATATTTACCTCCAATTTATAGAAATTTTAACCAGTAGAGACCACAGAGATTTTATTTTTTTTCTTCAATTTCAAAGTCTATATTTTTGTGTTCTTTGTGCGCTTTGTGGTTAAAGTCATTTTTAACGTTATCTGGATGTTCAACACAAATTTTATCCTTTATTTTTTCAAATTTAACTTCTCCTATACCTTTAACTTTCATTATCTCGCTTTTTGTTTTAAACTCTTTGTTCTTTATCCTGTATTCTAATATTCTTTTAGCGATTACCTCTCCGATGCCCGGGAGAAGAGTTAATTCATCGGCAGATGCATAATTAATACTTATTGGGAAAGATGTAATTTTCTCGGGCTTTACGCCAGGCGCAGGACGGAGAAAACCAGCTATGCTCCCCACAAGAAGAACAACAATTATAAAAAAGAGTACTCTTTTTTCAGAATTACTGAGCATATCTTATTCCCACATAATACACCGGTTCCCGAAAATCGCTTCCGGGAACCCAGGATAGATTCCTTAAACAAAAAAAAGGAGAGACTTTTGTTTTCAGGTAAAGAGAAAATCCTCCCGCGACAAATTTTTTCGGGGTAAGGTACCCGGTCAGGCATAACCGCGATCTAAGAATACCCAACCCTACGTTAACGTATAATTCTCCGTATTCTCTCAGCGAGCCTTCATTTTGATAAAAATACTGAAAACCAAAATTTTCTTTTTTGTACTCTAAGTTAGCAAAATAAACCTTTCCTTCTCTCCAGCTAAGAGTATCATTCCCCTCAGCATAAAAATATTTTTTCCCGCCAATAATATTGAAGCCTAAAAAATTTATTTTTGTTCCGTAAAAAATTTGTACTTCAGGGAAAAATTCCGCGAGGGGATAAAAGATCATCGGAAAACGCTCTCTGAATCTGCCGATTTTTATCTCCCCGTATTCATTTACAAACCCAACGCATTTCCTTTCTTTTCCGAATTCACCCCTTAAAAAATAAAGCTGCA
>Ga0307422_1000386_pt1 | contig 25716 bp, 18 predicted proteins | sample SalMarWE160290MG_FD_202153 | JGI IMG/M metagenome (GOLD analysis project Ga0307422, IMG submission 202153) | Salt marsh sediment microbial communities from the Plum Island Ecosystem LTER, Massachusetts, United States - WE1602-90 | ecosystem: Environmental > Aquatic > Marine > Intertidal zone >...
CTTCGCCTTCTTATGATTATTTTCGATATGAGTGTTACCAGGAGCTTAAAACTGTAACTGAATCTTATAATGTATGGGTAAGTAGCGGGTACTATACTGTTGTTACTGCTAAAGACTGGATAGATACCAGTCATTATGAGACGAGGACTGGCAGAAGGTGGGTTGATACTTCTTACTGGGTTAACCAGGGATACTGGGATTACTACACCGAAAGGGTCTGGGTAGACACCAGTTATAAGGTAACTCGAGGCTACTGGGAAGATTATACCGAGAATGTCTGGGTTGATACTTCTCACTGGATATATGAAGACGTCTGGGTAGAAGAAGGACACTGGGTTGAAGCTGATATAAACCTTGAAGGCAGAGTCCTGCACACCCTGCAGTGGGATAAAAACAGGATAAGCTATAATCTTTCAAAGACCGGGACCCAGGATAATCCGAGAGGGTATGATGTATTTTTTAACGGTGAAAAATTTATCTTAAATGCTTATGCTGCTGGGGACTTTGAACCAGATTCAGTACATGTAAAGCTGTTGGATACAGTATTTGAAACCGATCTTACTAATTCTTCAGGCAACAGGTGGGAAGGTTATATCTGGGATAAGTCTTTTATAAACTTCCACAACAGGGATTGTGTATTTAAGTTTACAGCTCATTATGACAATGGAATAGAGATCGAAGATGAGGTAACAGTTTATATTGTAAGGGATTTTTACTGGCTACTCCACAGGGGATTTTAGTTATTATAGTAATCCTTGGGTTACTATAAGAGAAATATATAATCGTATAAAGAATTCATTGTGAGGTACACTAATCTTGGAATACCCAAAGAAGTTAAGTATAAAATAAAAAAAAGATAAATATTAACCTTCAGGCGAAAGCATGGGCATATTCTCTTATTGTAATTAATGTTATGCTGCAATAGTTAGCATATATTTACAAAATCGCTTTTTGACATAAAATAACAATTATATTATAATCAATACTACTTAATAAATATATTAAGTTTATATGAACAAGCAAACAGTAGAAAATTTACAGAAAGATCTTAGTATTTCTCAGGAACAAATCGTTCGTGAGGAATATGAGATGATTATCTTAAAGCAGCTTTTTGAAAGCGAGCTTGGAAAGTCTTTTGTCTTTAAGGGCGGAACAGCTTTGAGATTAGCATATGGTTCAGAGCGTTTTTCTGAAGATCTGGATTTTTCAGTTGTCGATGGTTTTGATAGTAAAAAGCTGGATGATTCTTTTAAAAAATTAGACAGTCAATATGAAGCTTTAAAACTTATTGAAACAATACAAAAGAAATTTACTTACTTCGGTCTTTTTCGTGTTAAAGAAGAATTTATGACACAGGCATTTTCGATTAAATTTGAGGCTTCAATACGCCCGGTTAGCTTAAAAAAGAGTAAAGATTATAAACTGCTTACTTTAAATAGCAGGGTAACAAACTTGACAGTTTTAGCCCAGGTAGCAAGTTTAGAATATATGAAGAAAGAGAAACAAACTATTAAACCGTTAAGAATTAGGGATATCTATGATCTGTGGTTTATAGCACAGAAGTTAGGAAAGCCTGCCAGTATGGATCTTAAGGATTGGGACAAGAAAAAAGTTAAGCAGGAACTACATAAATTCTTGCCTAAAAAAGGGAGGAGGCTATTGGAAAAATGGCTACAAGAATGATGAGCGATATTGAATTTTTAAAAAAGTTAAGAAGCTTTGATAAGTCTTATTTTACCGTTGCTGATTTAGAAAAAATCCTGGGGCTAGGGAGAGACAGCTTGTATGTTACACTAAATAGGCTTGTTAGAACAGGCATTCTTATAAGACTGAGGAGAGGGGTTTACCAGCCCGAATTTCAGGTTATTGGTTTAGAAAAAGTAGCTAATGAGCTTTATTACCCTTCTTACCTCTCGTTTGAGTCTGCTTTATCCGTATATGGGATTTTAAGCCAGATTCCTTATACATTAATGTTTGCTACTGTTAGGCGTTCTAAAAAAATCACGCTATCGGATAGAGAAGTTGAGTACAGACAACTGAAAAGAGATTATTTTCTTGGTTACATACTAAGAAATGGAATATATATTGCCGAACCTGAAAAGGCAGTACTTGATCAACTTTATATGATTAGCAAAGGAAGGACAGCAGCGGATATTAGTGAATGGTCATTTGTTAGCCTGGAGAAAAAGAAGTTTCTGGAATACAGTAAGATATTTCCTAAAAAAGTGCAGAATGACGCAAAGCAGCTGATTCCAAAATTCGGTAAGTATGTAACTACTTTAGATAAGAAGGAATTGTTTCGGGCTGCTAAAGCAAGCTAAGTTTAGATTGGAAATAAATATTAAGAAGGTGCCAAATATTTTTATTCAAAGATACTTAGCAGAAAAATTAATATTAAGAAAGATGGTTGCTCCTTGAGGATATTGAGAAAAAAAAATTTACAGATATTTTAATGAGGAGTATGCTAAAGATAAGGATATTAATTACAACCTTAAATAGAGATTTAAGATTGTAATATACAGTAAATTTTTTAAAATGATAAACAAGTAAGCCTATATTATACACGATACCGTGCCTGAGAAATAGAGTAGATATACTATGAGAAAACTCACTCAAGTTGAACTCAAAAATATTATTAGTCATCTTAAAGAGGGTAAGCCCTTGCCGGAGGACTACAAGGTCACCCTCTTTGATACCAAGAAGGAATACGAACTTATCTACTCCAACAAGGAGAGGGAGGAGGATATTCTCGCAGACACTATGGCCGTACCGTTGCAGAAGGTCAAAACTTTCCGAAATGGTCAAAATGGCGACGGCTGGGCGAATATGCTCATCTTCGGCGATAACCTTCAGGTGTTAAAAACCATATTGAAGATGAAACAGGAAGGTAAGCTGAGGAACGCTGATGGAACACAAGGAGTAAGGCTGGTTTATATTGATCCTCCCTTTGCTACAAGGCAGGAGTTCAGGGGAAGCCAGGATCAGAAGGCGTATCAGGATAAGATCGCTGGGGCAAGGTTCTTGGAGTTTTTGAGAAAGCGGTTGGTATTCCTGCGAGAATTGTTGAGCGAAGATGGGAGTATCTATGTGCATTTGGACTACAAGAAAGCTCATTATGTCAAAACTCTGATAGACGAAATATTCAGTGAAAAAAAGTTCGAAAGTGAAATTGTTTTCAAGAGGACCTTAGGACATCACTTAGCAAAAGGTATGGATAATATGACCGACAGCATTTTTCTATACCGGAAGGGAGATAATTGGATTTTTAATCAGCAATACCAGACGCTTTCAGAAGAGGAATTGAAAGAAAAATTTCCTTTTATCGAAAAAGAAACTGGTAGAAGATTTACACATGAGAAACTTGAGCAAAGTTCAAATGTCTATAGTAAGGGCGAAACAAAGATTATTAACGGACGGAGAGTAAATACTGATTTAGGCTGGCGTTGGACCCAAGAAACTTTTGATAAAAGAATTGCTGAAAATCCTTATATTATTTTTTGGACTGAGGATGGAAGACCAAGATATAAACGTTACGCAGATGAGTATAAGGGGAGAAAGATTGGAAATCTTTGGGATGATATCGAATTAATTTCATCAAATTCAAGCGAAGCTGTAGGTTACCCCACCCAAAAACCCGAAGCCCTGCTTGAGCGTATCATAAAAGCCTCCTCTAACCCCGGTGACCTTGTGCTAGACTGCTTTACTGGATCGGGTACCACTCAGGCTGTCGCGGAAAAACTTGGCAGGCGGTGGATCGGGGTGGACTGTGGAAAGTTAGCCATCTACACGGTGCAGAAGCGGCTATTGAACATCGCCGGTAGCAAAAACTTGGAGAATCCCAAAAAGAAATACGGTAAGACTTGCAAGCCTTTCACTCTCTATAACGCTGGGCTTTACGACTACAAGATGATCAAGGAACTCCCTTGGGAGCAGTACCGGGACTTTGCCCTAAAACTCTTTCAGTGCAGGGATGAAAAGCACGAGATTTCAAAGATTGAGCTGGACGGCTACCTGGGAGCGGACAGTGTACTGGTTTTCGATTATCAAAAACATAAGAATGCTGTGATGGACAGGGACTTCATTGACGACCTTCATAAATACCTTGGAGGTAAAATAGGTAAACGCTTCTTTATCATTGCTCCTGCCGCTTCAGTGCAGTTCCTTGAGGATTACATCGATAAGGGCAAGACGAAATACTTTGTTCTCCGTATCCCCTATTCAATCATCGAGGAGATTCACAATCGTGGATTTACCAAGATAAAACAGCCAGTCAGCGAGATGGATGTCAACGACACGGTGGATGCTGTAGGTTTTGACTTTATTCAAGTGCCGACGGTGGAGTGCAGATACTTTCTGGATGAGCTAAAAAATCCTGATCTTCTCACTCATAAAACAAAAGAATATGTCATCAAGATTGAGAAGTTTGAGAGCAAGGCCATCTCCCGCAAGCCTCTAGAGTTTTCCAACTTTGAGACTCTTTCCATGGTTATGCTGGACTACGATTTTGATGGAGAAGTCTTTGATTTAGACGAGGCTTTCTATGCCGATGAGTTGAAGAAGAACGGCTTCAAGGTGCGCTTCTCGGAGGATAAAGTCAAGGAGCAGATCATGGTTATCTACATTGACATTTTTGGAAATGAAAAGCGGGAGATTAAAAGTTTGAAGGATTTTGAGAAAAATTAGCAAGAGGAGATATGTAATGGATAGACAGCCAGTAGTTTCAAGCAATATCAAATCTATTGGTTATAACAATATATCGCGAACTCTTGAAATTGAGTTTCATAAGGAAGGTACATACCAATACTTTGAAGTGCCAGAAACTGTATTTAATGGTTTGATGGGTGCATCATCGCACGGATCATATTTTTATCGATATATTAAAGACAAGTATCAATGGGCTAAAATCCGTTGAGATAATGTAGAAATGATTATTAAAGCATTACACGTTCAGAATTTTCGGTCAATCAAAGACGAAACCTTGGAATGTGATAAGTTGACAGCACTGGTCGGGCCAAATGGTGCTGGTAAATCGTCTTTTCTGAAAGCATTAGACATTTTTTATACAGTAGCAGCAAGTTATACAGAGGATGATTATTACGCAAAAGATACAACAAAAGATATTCTGATTACTATAACTTTTACTGGATTAGCAGAAGAGGAAAAGAAGCTTTTCCAAAAATATGTTGAAGGCGGAGACTTAACCATAGAGAAAGAAATGAAATGGCCTCTTGGAAAAGGGAGCCAAAAATATTATGGGACAAGCTTGCAGAACTCAGAATTTGATAAGTTTCGAAAGGTTCAAAGTGCAAAAGAAAGAAAGGAAGCGTATGAAGAGCTTCGTGCATTAAGTAAGTATTCTGAATTACCCAAATGGACTAGACAAGATGATGCTACGAAAAAACTGAAAGAATGGGAGGAATTCAATCTTGACACGTGCACACGCCAAAGAGATGAAGGTCAATTTTTTGGATTTAAGGAAGTAGGTGAATCACATCTTGAGCGGTATACAAAATTCATCATAATACCAGCAGTTCGGGATGCCTCAGAAGATGCTGCTGAAGGTAGAGGCAGGGTTTTATCCGAAATTATGGATTTAGTTGTTCGTAGTGTCCTTGCACAACGAGAAGATGTAAAAAAACTTCAAGAAGATACACAAAAAAAGTATGAAAAAATAACGGAGCCATCTAATCTTATAGAGTTGAAAACACTTGAAGATTCTCTTACTGATACGCTTAGGACTTATGTCCCAGACACACAAGTTAATTTAACCTGGCTAAAAGAAGAGAACATAGAAATACCTATGCCTAAGGCAGATATAAAACTTGTAGAAGACAATTATCCCTCACCAGTGGAACGCACTGGTCATGGACTTCAGCGAGCCTTTATCCTTACCATGTTACAACATCTTGCCGTGGCACAAGCTCCTATGAAAGAAGGTGGTGACGAAAAAAAACCAATAATAGATAATGCAACAAAAGTAGAACCAGCGAGTAAGGGAAAGATAGTGATGCCAAATCTTATACTTGGGATCGAGGAACCAGAACTTTACCAACATCCGAATAGGCAACGCCATTTATCCAAAATTCTCTTTAGGTTAGCGACTGGAAGCATTAAAGGTGTAGCGGCGCAGACTCAAGTAATTTATAGTACTCACTCACCTTTATTTGTAGACATTGAGCGATTTAAACATTTGCGCATACTTCGTAAAAAGTTGGCAGAAAATAATAAGCCAAAGCAGACAAAAGTTTTTTATACAAACCTTGATGAAATAGTGAAGATCATTGAAAAGGCTGATGGTAGGCCTGAAGGAACATATACTGGAGAAACACTTAAGCTTCGTCTTAAAACTCTTATGACCCCTTGGATGAATGAAGGATTCTTTGCTGATGTTGCCGTTTTGGTTGAAGGGGAAGAAGATAGGGCGGCAATACTTGGAACAGCTTCTACTTTAGAATATGACTTTGAAAGCATTGGAATTTCTGTCATCCCATGTATGGGGAAAAACAACATCGATCGCCCAACAGCAATTTTTAGAGAATTAGAAATACCAGTTTATGTGATATGGGATAGTGATGAGGGAGGAGCGGATTCCAAGCTTGAAGAGAATTATCGTCTATTAAGGCTTTTTTCCCATGAGATTGAAGATTGTCCTGAAAAAATAACTCCGAGTTTTGCTTGTTTTAAGAAAACTCTACAGTTCAAGCTACAAGATGAATTGGGTAAGGAATTTTTTAATAGCGCAATTGAATCTTGCCTTAAAAAATATTCAATAACAAGAAAAGCCCAAGCTTTAAAGAATCCTATAATTATACAAGAAATACTTACTAAAGCTAAAGCAGAAAGTAGGAAAAGTGTGATGTTGGAACAAATTGTGGAAAATATTGTTGTATTAAAGAAATCGGCAGAAGCTCATGAAGGTGATTCACATGCTTGAACGTCAAACCTTTCAAAATAAGGATTTAGTCCTAAGGGTATCTCCGAACTACGATTCTAAGAGGTTTGATCCGAATAAATATGAAGCGTTCCTGGATGCCCTCTGCAGTGACAGGGAGTATCAGAAAGAGGCTATCCGGGAGGTGGTGCGCTACTTTTTAAGCGGAGAATACAAAAACCTCAGAGAACTAGTCGAGGAAAACTATCACACTAACTCCAAGCTTCAAGAAAAGTATTCATCGTTTGAAGATTTCTTAAACCATCTGCAACTACCGGATAAGCTCTCATGCTCCTTAGATCATGCCACAGCTACTGGCAAAAGCTATGTGATGTATGGGATTGCCCGCATTATGCTGGCAGAGGGCGCTGTGGATCAGGTGCTTGTACTATGTCCTTCAAATACTATTGAAGCAGGGCTAACAGAGAAGTTTCGGAGCCTCTCAGCCGATAGAACCTTAAAAGATCTTCTGCCTCCCGATTCTAAGGTGGCCAATCCTCGCATTATAAATGCCTCCAACACTATTCAGAAAGGGGACATCTGCATTGAGAACATCCACGCCACCTATATCAACACCAAATCGGCTATTGAAGATAGCCTTGTCGGGAAAGGGGAGCGGACTCTGGTATTGAACGATGAAGCGCACCACCTGATGAGCCCCTCAGATACGGCACTCAAAAAATGGAAGGAATTTTTACTTGACCCTAGATACGGATTCAAATTCATCGTGAATGTTTCAGGCACTTGCTACATCGGAGATGACTATTTCACGGATGTCATTCATCGCTTTTCATTGAGGGATTCCATTAAGGAGAAGTTTGTCAAATCTATCCGATATGTGGCGGAGGATTCTTCAGGGAATGAGGATGAGAAGTTTCAAAAGATTTATGACAATCACATCGAGAATAGGACAGTCAAATACCGTAAGGTTAAGCCTATCACCATCCTAGTTACCAAGAATATAGCTGCCTGCAAGCGCCTCACCGATAAACTGGTTGGTTTCCTTGCCAAGAAAGAAAAGATCAGCAAGGAGAAAGCGGCGGAGAATGTTTTGATCGTAACCTCTGCCAACGAGCACAAGAGTAATATTCCCATCCTTCGAATGGTGGATGACAAGGAAAATCCGATTGAGTGGATTACTTCAGTGAGTATGCTCTCTGAAGGCTGGGATGTGAAAAATGTCTTTCAGATCGTCCCTCACGAGGAGCGGGCATTTAATTCAAAACTCCTGATTGCTCAAGTTTTAGGAAGAGGTTTGAGGGTGCCTGAGGTCTACAGGAGCAACCAGCCGGTTGTAACCGTATTCAATCACGATAAGTGGTCAAGTAGCATCAAGCACCTGGTAGATGAAGTTTTGGGGATTGAGAAGCGAATTCACTCCTATCCGGTAGAGAAGAAAGAGGATTACAACTTTGACATCTACAACATTGATTACAAGCGAAATGAGGAGGAGGTCGAGTATCCTCAGGAAGACACCTACGAACTTTTAAAGAAAGGTTATATCACCTATTCGAGCCAGGCGGAGGAGGTAGAAAAGAGCACTACCTACGCCCGAGCAGTCTCCGGGGAGCAGGATGTCAAGAAGACACTGATTGAGTTCAAGATGTATTCTGTGGAAGAAGTAGCGCACGATGTCTTCAACCGTCTTCTTATTTTTGATCAGGAGGCAGGGACCGAATATAGTAAAAACTTCCCCAAGGAAAAGATCGAGGATATTATTAGAGAATCTCTTAAAAGAATAAAAGACAAAAGCGGCAAGGTAAGCGAGGCAAACCGCAATCATACTTTGGCAGCATTTGGCGTAATCAGAAGAAAGGGGGCAAAAAGCCTTCGGCTCAACATTGAAGCCAAGGACCTCATCAAAATAAGCACCAAAGAAATCAAGAAGAACTCCTTAGGAGTGGGATCACTCCGGCGTGATAGCACAATATTCTGGGATGACAACTCTATGATCCTGGGGGAAACGGCAGATATAAAGTTGCTGAAAGAGCTTGAGGGGGATGAGAGCCTTCCAAGATCAGCACTAATAAAGGTTGAGAACAAATACAACTTCAAGACCCCCCTTAACGTAGCCTTGGCTGTCTATGAACCTGAACGTAAGTTTATTCGGGGGTTGACTGCCGATCAAATGGCCAGGGCGTTAGATGCTTGGATCAAGTCCCTGGACGTGGGTTTCTACAGCATCGAATACTCCTGGCGAAAAGGAGAGCATCCCAAGCAGGGAAGTTTTAATCCTGATTTCTTTATCAAGGCGGACAACGATATTATTGTGGTGGAAATCAAGATGGACAGTGATGTCTCCGATGAAAATAAGGCTAAACTCCGATATACCAGGGAGCATTTTGCCAGGGTCAACGACTTGCAGAAAGAGCAGAGGTATTATTTCAAATTCCTTTCCCCAGGGAGTTATGACCTATTTTTCAAGGCCTTGAGAGAGAAGACCTACAAGGATTTTAGATCAGAGCTTGAGGCAAAGCTAGAGGAATAGTTTGCGGTATATGATAGCAATTCATATCTCTCTGAACTTATAAATAATCCAGAATATGAAGAGCCTGCAAGTCAGGGGAAAATTTTTTAAAATACTTAATAATATTAAAAATTTTAACAATTAAAAATCCCCCCAATTTTTGTGATATAATACGCAATTTATCCCACCCATTGAAAACCCTGCTATATACTATGTATAATGTAGGTAATACGTAGTATTAACTAAAAAGGCTATAAATGATAAAGAATAAGCTTCCGGTAATTTGAGGATAGGAAGAGAATTCAAATGTTTTTTGAATAGCCACTCATCACGGGAAGTAAATTGAGTTTAAATAATATTAAAATTACCATCAAGATTTATAAAGTTGGGACTATTCTAGGAATTAATGCTCTAGACCACTTGATTATTACAAGAAATGATTATCTATTCTTCAGACAAAAAGGGCTAATATAAAAGTTAGCACTTTATTTTCAAGTTTTTAATATGTGTTTGTAGTAAAATTCTACTGTTTGTTAATAAATACTGATGGAGGTATTTGTTTATGCTACCGAAACTTTTCTATGAAAGTGGAAATTTAAGTAATTTTTTAGAGAACCATAAATCTTCTTTGAAAAAGGAAGTTGAAAACACAAATTCCAATGAGTTACTTAATCTTAGTGAAGACGACTTTTATAAATATTTAATTGCCAAATATACTTTAAATTGTCCAGAAATTAGGGACAATGATATCTATATTTCGGATACTTCTGAGGTGGAAATAGATGTTAGTCAAGATCCCTTAAGAAGTATTAGAGATAGAAGTCGCCCACATTATGTAAAAGGAACTTCAATCACTATTTCTATACCTTTTGATGGTGACGCCAGATTATTTCGTTACAAACCTTCGCGTTTTACCTCAATCTTTCCATCCGGTATTATACATAATCAAGAACTTCAGCTAATTTATGAAACATTAGATTATGATGATAAAAAAATTAAAGGGTTTTATAACCATGAATTAGGCAATATGAAAAAATATTTAAATTGGGTTAAAGAAGATATCACTCCTTTTAACAATGTACTTGATAAGTTTTCAAGAGAGATTGTAAAAAAAAGAAAAAGCAAAATTCTTGCTGATTTAGGGTTAGCCAACGTCCTTGGTCTACCAATAAAAAGATGCAACCATATACCCAAAACTTATTCTATTCAGGTTCCCCGAAAAATTACTTCCTTTGAAAAACCCAAAGCTTCAACAGAAAGATACGATCAAGAACCCATACTTCCCGAATCAGAATATGAAAATATCTTAAGAATAATCAAAAGTATGTCTTTAGTAATGGAAAGAAACCCTAACTCTTTTTCCAAGTTTAACGAAACACAAATAAGAGACCAATTTTTAATGATTCTTAATACTCATTATGAAGGCCAAGCCACTGGAGAGACATTCAATGCAAGCGGTAAAACCGATATTTTAATTCGCCATTCTAATAAAAATGTTTTTATTGCCGAATGTAAATTTTGGAAAGGAGAGAAAAAACTAATCAAGGCTATTGACCAGCTGATTGGTTATACTAGCTGGAGAGATACAAAAACAGCAATACTAATTTTTAATAAAAATAAAGACTTCAGTTCCGTTGTTTCTATAATAAATAGTGCTGTTAAATCTCATGTCTGTTATAAGAGAGTTAATGCATTGAAAGATGGTTCACTAAAAGACGAAACTGTATTTAGCTACATCTTCAATCAACCAAAAGATAAAAATAGAGAATTTTATTTATCTATTTTGGCTTTTGATGTTCCATGAGGTTTTATTATTATTTCTTTTTGGCATCTTCAATTAATTTAAAATATACTGAAATAAATTCAAATTAAGTTGGGGTGATTTCTTGAAAGTTGCTCTTTATGCTCAATCAAGTTGCAATAAAACATTAACTATAAAATCTATTGCGATAATAAAAAAGACGGTAGTCTTTTTTCATGCAACTGTTCAGGCGTAAACACCAGCAGTATCTGTGGTTTAGGCTGTTAATAATACTCTTCAATATGAATTAGCTACTTTAAGAATATCACCGGAGTCACTTAACCTCTATAACAATACAAAAATAAAGCTATAACATTCATCTCTTAATGAAAAATTCATATAGTACTCAAAGCTGCTTTGTTCATATAATAAGTAAGCAGTACTTTCCAAAATCCGGTGCTTTTTATAGTTTCATTATTATAAAAATGAGTTTAAGTAGCTTCAGTAGCTCCAGGGCAATATTTCCAAAACTCCTTTTTCTTTATCTTCAGTTTTTAAATTATTATCTTCGATTAGCCCTCTGGTAAAGTCAATAACATCATCAGTTAAAGATGGGTTGTTCATTAATAGTTTTTCAAGTATATCAATTCTATATTCCAGAAAATATTCCGGGGGAATTCCTAATCCGGAGGAAATTTTTTTAATAGTTTCTATCGGTGGGTGTTTTTTCCGTTTCTTCAGAACGCAAAAATAACTAAAACAGAAATTGGTTTTAGCTGCCAATTTTCTGTGTATTATATCCTTTTTCTCCATTATTTCTTTTAAGGCCTTTGAAAAAGGCTTATTAGAATACTTCATACCTGATTTTTTGTTTCATAATATTACCTAGTAATTTTTATATTACTGGTTATTTATATAATTAGCGTATTGTTTATTACTATAACAACTTGATAAGATGTAGTAAAAAAGTAAAGTTAACAATTTTGTCAACATAACCATAGGTTACTGACTAATTTATATATAAGTACTCCAGTGCAAATTACAGGATATAAGCGGTTATTCCCGGTTTAGCTTGCATCTTATAAATAAATTAATTGAAGAATTATTAGTTTTTAAGCTCATAAAATGAGAAACACTTCTAAAGCTATATTGTTGAAAAAGCAACATTATGTTATTATTTATTATCTTTTTATAAAATATAATAATAGAATCTTTTAGAATTATTACATCTTTTAAAAGCGAGAAAATTGTTGCCTAATGAAGCAGAAAATTGATAATATATATAGAAGTTATACAAATAATGATAATATAGACAATGTGCTGTTTGATATATATGAGTTAATCTTAGCAAAACTAGATAACGAATCATTAGCAGAAGTTTGATTCTATATAAACTGGTAAAACATTATTTTATAATGAGGTGTAATGACCGAAGATAAAAAAGTAGCATGCTATGTAAGAGTATCTACTTCTTCTCAAGCCAAAGATGACAAATACAGTATCCCTGAACAAATTGATATACTTAAGAATATATGTAGGAAGAATAATTGGGATTATGATTTATATCAGGATCTTGGCATTTCTGGTGAAACTATTGAAGCTAGACCGAGGATGATAGAATTATTAAATAATTGTAAAAAGGGTAACTACAAAAAAGTTTTAGTAGTGGATCAGGACAGGTTAACCAGAAATGTTAGAGATTTGCAGTTTATAAAAGATATCTTTATAGAAAATAATATTAGTCTTGTAATAAACGGAAATATCCTTGACCTAAGCGATGAAGATGATGATTTTATGTCAGATATACAAGGAATATTCAGCAAAAGAGAAAGGCGACTGATAGCAAAAAGGACATCACGGGGCAAACACCAGAAAGCAAAACAGGGTAAAATTCCTACTTCCGGATTTAATATTCCTTACGGTTATAAGTTAGATGAAAATGAAAAAATCATAATAAATGAAGAAGAAGCCAGAATCGTAAGAATGATTTTTAAATGGATAGCAGAAAAAGGAATGAGCTGTTATAAGATTGCAGAAAAATTAAATTCCTTAGGAGTACCTACCCGCTCAAAGAGTTTCGGGAAGATATTAAAACTAAGGGTTAAAAATGAAATATGCGAGCCTAAATGGACAAGAAGTTCTGTAAATCATATTACAAGAAAAGAACTATACTATCGGAATGAATATGCTCTTGGTAACAGAAGCAAGTATTACATAGAGCCTGTATATGTTGATAAAAAGCCTATAATATCAAGGGAACTCTTCGAGAAGGCAAGAAGCCAGGCCACTAAAAACAAATCTTTTCACGGTAGGGTATCAACTGCTGTTTATATTCTTACCGGTAAATTAAGATGTAAAAAATGTGGTTACGCTTATGTAGGTGGCAGGTGGCATGACAAGGATGGAATTTATTATTATTATTACCGGGATTTAGGAAAGAAAAGAAAGGAATACCCAGCAAAATGTCAAGGAGGCTCTGTAAAAAAAGAACTGGTTGAAAACATAATAAAAAACGATATTAAAGAATTTTTATCTAATCCTAATATATTAGAAAAATATCTTACGAACTTAAAGGGAAACAGGAAAGAAAATGAACTTGCGGATATAAAATTTCAGATAATAAAAAATGATTCAGAAATGAAAAAACTCATAGAGTTGTATGCAGAAATGTTTATACCTGATCCGATTCAGGAAAACGTTATTAAGGAAAAGATAAAACAAACACAAGAAAAAGCTAGAGAATTGCAGGCGTTAAAATATGGAATTGAAAACAAAGAAAAAGCCTTGAAGGTTAAAAGAAATGAATTTGAAAAGATATCATATCTTCTTAAAAAAATTGGCGAGGGTATAGAAAAACTCGAAGAATGGGAGTGGAAAAGGCTTATTGATAAACTAGTTAGTAAAATAGAAATTGATTCAACAACCAGTCAGGGAAAGACAGTAAAGCTGGATATTTATATAACGTATAATTTTGAAAGTATAATGAACCACAAAACTAACTACTATACGGACAATGTCCATTGTTCATCCCAGGGGGTGATTAATCCGCAATAAGGAACTCTACTGAATATTTCGGCCACATCCGGACAGCGTTCCGACAAGGTGTCTGAATAAGTCTGGAATAGGTGCCCGGATGCGCGGGAATTCGCAATAGTATATATACCACAGGATTAAGAAGACCATAAATAAAATATTGCATTATGTTCATTATTATGATATGTTCATAAATAATGAACACTAAAAAATGATGAACAAAGGATATAAAATGATTAATAATATTGAAGAAAATATATTTGATCTTGCGATTAATCAGTTTAATAAAAATAACAAAATTAAGCTAGGGATAGAATTTGAAGAAAGGGAAACTATTGCTAATGGATTTGTATTTGATAAATTAGTAAAGTTTAAATACCAGAAAAAGACTTTATTATATTATATCGAAATAAAATATAATATTAATAATGCAGTTATTGCACTTCTGTTGCAGTATAAGGAAAATTTAAAACATCCAATTCTTTTAATAACAAGGTATGTTAACAACGTTAAAGCAGAAGAACTTAAAAAAAACGGGATTCAATTTCTAGATACTGCCGGAAATGCTTATTTAAATTACCATCCTATTTACATTTTTGTTAAGGGTAATAGGCCTCCAGAAAAATATTATAAAAATAAAAAACACCGTGCTTTTGAAGCTGCTGGCTTAAGGGTGATTTATGCTTTGTTATGTAACCATGACCTTATAAAGAAACCCTACAGATATATTGCAGAAACAACTGATGTCGCTCTGGGTACAGTAGGATTGGTTATAAATGATTTAATTGATATGGGGTTTATGGTAAAAATGGGCAAAATGGGAAAGCAACTTTTAAAGGGAAAAGAGTTACTTAATAGATGGTGTGTAGAATATAGTGAAAAGTTAAAACCAAAGCTGTTAATAGATAGATTTACTGGACCTAAAGACTGGTGGATTCATGAAAAATTAAATCCCAAATATACCCAGTGGGGTGGTGAAGTTGCTGCAAATAAATTAATAAAACATATAAAACCAGAGGAAATTATTATTTATGCTGACTACAAAAAGTATAAAAATCTTATAATGCAAAACAGGTTACGGAAAGATATTTATGGAGAAATTACTATTCTTAAGAAATTTTGGAAAGTTGAAAATAACAAGTTCAAAGATATAGTCGATCCGATTCTAATATATGCAGATTTAATTAATACAGACAATCAAAGAACAATAGAAACAGCTAGTATGATCTATGAAAAATATATTGATAGACGTATCAGGAAAAATTGATAGTTCATATGTTCAAGCAATCAGAGAAATAAAAGATATAGCTGATTCCCAGAAAATATCTTTCTTTATAATCGGTGCATTGGCAAGAGATATTATAATGGAATATTTTTATGGAATTAAAGCGCCGAGGATTACTATGGATATTGATCTGGGAATTAAAGTTTCTGGTTGGGATAGATTTGATAAGCTAATCAATGCTTTAGAGAAATCGGGAAAGTTTAGAAGATTAGAAGAAAAGCATAGAATTATTTATAACAATATAATGATAGATATTGTTCCATTCGGAGGTATATCTGGTAAAGATGAAAGGATAATTTGGCCACCCGAAAAAGAAATGGTCATGTCAGTTATGGGATTTAATGAAGTCTATGACTATTCAACATTAGTAAGGTTGCAGAGTAATCCTGACTTGGAAGTTAAAATACCAACACTTCCAGGTCTAGCAATACTTAAGTTATTTGCATGGAAGGATAGTTACCCCGATAGGCCTAGAGATGCAGAAGACTTGTTATTTATTATGAAAAAATATGAAATGGCAGTGAACCTTGAAGAGCTATATGAATCAGAATCGTCATTGCTAGAAAGTGAAGATTTTGATGTTCAAATAGCTGGAATCGTATTGTTGGGAAAAGGAATGGCTAAGATTTGTACAAATAAAACCCTTGGATATTTGAGGAATATTATCACCGAAGAAACTTCTGATAATTCTAGCTTTAATTTGGTTAGACATATGTTGTATTCCGGCAGAGATGATTTTGATAAAATGTTACATTTATTAAAAAAATTAAAAAAAGGCATTTGTTATAAAGGAAAGAGTCTGTAAATAATTTTGTGTAAACCTCTAAACCACTCAGGGTTATCGTCCCTGAAGCCCTTATAATACCGCTATTTTAAAATCATCTTTATTTACATGCAGATAAATATCAGTGGTATCAAGCCTTGAATGTCCTAAGAGCTTACTTATTGTTGGCAAATCTACTCCTTTTTTTCTTAATCTTTCTGCATAAGTATGTCTTAAGCTATGAAGGGTAAGATTTTTCCTGTAAGTTTTTGATTCTTTAAAAATCCTGGATATTATATTTTGCAGTGAACATTTTGTTATTCTTTTTCCATGTACTCCTCTAATTAGGGCACTTATATATTTTCCATTAAATTTTCTATATAAATATAGGAGCTCTCTTAAATCCTTATTAAAATAGACTACTCTGTTTTTTCTACCTTTAGAATTTTTTATATTAATAGAATTCTCTTTAAGATTTATATCTTCCCAGTTTAAGTTTATAAACTCCTGTCTTCTAAGCCCGCAGTCAATCCCTAGATTAAAAATTATCTTGTCCCTTAAATTCTCATTCTTGTATTTTTCTTTTCTTAGCGACAAGTAATTTTTAATATTTTTTATATCCAGATCAGATAGCTCTTCTTTAATTGATTCTACTTTTGATGGAATCTTTATAAGAGAGGAAAAATCCTTTTTTATATATTCCCTTCCATAAAGAAATTTTAAAAATGACCTGATACAGTTTATAAGTTTAGCATATGTATTATTTGAAAGATTCCTGGATCTAATTAAAGAAAGATAATTGTCAATATCGCTCATAATCAAAGATTCAAAATTAATATTATTTTGTTTTATATATGAGGTAAATTTAACTGATATATTTATGTAATCTTTAATGGTTGAATCGGCTTTATTCTGTGACCGTAAGTGTGTACTGTATTCTCCAATTATATCTTTTTTTAATGGATTATTTTTTTTTCTGATTTGTAAATTATTGTTACTACAAATTTTTATACCACTTAAATTCCTATAGACATTGATTAGATCCGAAGAGGATAATCCTCTTATTATTTTAATTAAATCTTCTTCAATTATATTTCTTAAAGATGCATCATTTTGCATATTAATGTTCACATCCCGGCATTAATTTACTTCTATGTAATTTCAGTTAGCCCTCACTACCTATAGTTTTTTTCTCCCTATCTTTAAAAATGTTTTGCTTCCGCATGGAGGAAAAAAGACGGAGGTTCTGGCCGTAAGTCAAGGTGGAGATTTTCCGGTCCTTGTCTGCAAGGATTGAGAGGGATAAATAGCTTTAGCGGTTTATGCTCGCAAAGGAAAATACTACCTTGACGACGGCCAGGTTCTAAGTATAATTACTCCCCGGAAGCAAACTACCAGTATCAGCTCGCAGGAGTTAAAGCAACTGGATCTAAACTCATATCAAGCCACAATTAGCCGGAAGAATAGTCAATTTTAACTCATAGTTGTAAAAAGATTTTTTCTCATTTATGCTATTTTAAGATACTTTAAACCGGGTAAATAAAAGGAATATTAATATAAGTAAGGCAAGATATGCATGTGTGCCACACATGCACTAAATTGGGGATAATCCCCAAACCCTTCAGTTAGAAAGGAAAGATATTTTGGATATAAAGGCAAAGCGTCCGGAAAGAAAAAGAAAACATCATATATCCTGTTATTTGGATGATAAAGAATATATAGCATATAGAGATAAAAGGGCTAAAACGTACTACAGTCAGAGTGAATATATAAGAAAGTGTGTACTGGATAGAAAGATAACGGTAATACCGGGGATAAGAGATCTTGCAGTAGATTTAAAGAGGATTGGAAATAATTTAAATCAATTAACATACAGAGTTAATGCCGGGGAGGTTACTGTACTAGGAGATAATTTAAAAGAAATAAAGGGTGATTTAACTGTAGTTTGGAATAGTTTATCTAAGGTTGTAAGGAAAGTGCAATAATTATTTGTGGCAATTATTAAACCAAATCTATATCTATTTATTTTTATCAATCTCCCTCATAATTCTATCCGTTTCCGTCAGTGCCACAATAATTTTTTGATAGTTTTCAATGTCGTTATTGGTAAGAGTATGACCCTTGCGATCTTTTAGCCACTTCTGCGCTGGTTGGTATCCACCAATGTAGAAGTTCCATGCTACTTCGGGGACATTACCAAAGTATTGATCTTTATTGATAAATACGTTGCCATCTTTATAAATCAATTTATCAACGATATCTGATCCGACGACGGGATAAGTGGTGATGTATTGATTTACCTTTGGCGATTCAAGGAGGTGGAGTGAGCGTAATCCAGCACCAAAAGAGACAAGTTTCTTGAAACTTATAGTGTCTTTCGGGTACGGTACGCACGGAAAATCAATTTTTAAAAATTCTTTGTATTTTTCGCGATAATCTGGCGAGTGAAGAACTGCGTAGATATAATCAAAAATATCCTCAGGAGAAACTTTGCCAACAGCTTTTTCTATCTTTTCAACAATTTCTTTTTTTAGATTTATTATACGAGAACCGTTTTTATAGTACAGATACAGAGGGAAAGCATATCCTGTTTCCTTTGTTTGTAACGATATAGAGCAAATATCTACAATTCTTCTAGTTAAAAAAATATGTTGAAAATCAAAAGTACTTTGCTGCCTACAAGTCAGTAAAGCAAGATTGTCTTTTGAAACAATATGCGAAAATACTTTTTGGCCTGGTCGACTAATTAGCGAAGGATCATAATAAATCCACCGATAGTCAAATGGTCTATATTGAATTGGCTGTATATATTTTTCGTTAAAAAATTTTCCTTTAAGCTTTTCGGTTAATCTATAACTACTTGAATCTATAACACGAAACTCTTTTTTAAATTTTTCATCATAATCACCAGAAAGAAGTTTTTGTATTCTATTCTCCAAGGTAATTTTATTCTTATCAACAAATAAGATGTCCCTATCTGTTTTTATACCAGAGTTTGAAATCGGAATTAATTCATCAAGTTTAAAACCATTTCTATATTCATCCTCTAATGTGAAATCTTTTGGTACGAAAAAGTAATAAGGCTCTGAGTAATCAAGATTTTCCCAATTAATATTCGGGATTATGCTTTCATTAAGTGTTTTAAATTTATGATCTCGTTTACCATAAATTTCAGTGTGGTGAACCGTACCTAAACCATTCTTTTTTTCTTCTTTTCGTACAAGAATATTAATAGATACACCCTGCTGAATATTAAATACATTTTCATCTTTACTGCCGTCAGGCGCTTTCTCTTTTTTCTTTGAATTTCCATGTAGGTTTAGTATGTAGATATTATCAAAGGTTTCTAATAAATGTTTTCGCATTTGTCGATGAGTGATCCCATCTATAAATGAGTTATTGGTAATCATAGCTACAATTCCATTTTTGTTTTTTTCAATAAAATGCTCTGCAAGTCGTATAAATTTAATATAATCATCATCTATATTAATCTTCTTCTCACCCAAATTTTTTTTGTATTCTTTAATAAGATCTTGTATCCATTCCCCTTTGTTTGAAGAACTTATGCTATATGGTGGATTACCGATAACCACCATAATTGGTGTTTCATTTTTTATAACTGATGCCTCTTTAGACTCTTCAGCAATGCTTTCAGCAAGACCAAAGGCTGTAAATAATTCTTGTTGACCAATACTTTTTTCCAAAGAATTTGTAAGATAAATACCAAGGCGACGGTTAAAATACTTAAAGCCAGTTTGTCTGAATGCCATAGCTAATTTTAAGTGTGCAATCGTATATGGTGCCATCATCAATTCAAAGCCATGAAGGCGGGGAAGCAAATCATTATGCACATATGCTGGCCAACGGCCCTTTTGCCCACTTTTTAAGAGACTTGAATAAATTATGTTAATTACAGCGCTAATAAATGTCCCTGTACCAACAGCCGGATCAAGAATCTGTACCTTATGGACACCAGCTATTGTCTTTGAGGTATCAGCTAAACCTGCAGCAAGACCAAATTCTTTTTTGAGTAGATAATCTACAGAACGAACAATAAATTGCACAACAGGTAGCGGAGTATAATAAGCACCCATTTTTTTGCGTAACTCGGGGTCATATTCCTTTAAAAAGTCTTCATAAAAATGAATTACCGGATCTGGTCCTTTATGAGATTCACCAGATAAATCCTTTTGGAAATACTCTCTCATAAGTTCAGCGACATTAGCATGAGAAAAGACTTCGCATAGCTCATTAACTATATACTCAAGACGTTTATCAAAATTAGGTCCAACGATATGATCAAAGAAATGTCTAAGAAGCGGATTAGATTTTGGAATAAGGTCACGAGCTTCCTGACGGGTAAAATTTGCAGGAGTCTCATCCTGATAGCGAGCAGCAAAGAGGCCGTAAACAAGAGTTTGCGCGTACATATCAGCGAAAGTATCTTCTGTTAAGTCATGGACAAGAAGTTTTTTAATAGTCTCATATACGCGCATTATTTCAGCATTTTTTTCTGACTCATTAGAAAGAAACCTTTTAACGTTATCCCGAATTCTTTGCGCTTTTCCTCCCATAATTTTTGAAAGGTGTTTACCTGATTTTATTGGTTCCTTGTGGGATTGTGTAAAATCAATTAAGGTTTTAGCAACATGTTCATAACTCTCTGGAATAGATGTAATGGTTCGATTCTTAATATTATAATTCGCTATTTTGATTGGATCTTCGTAACGTAAACCGTTTCTATAAAAACGAAATTCAACATAATCCGTCAGAACCAAATTTGCATATCCATAATATCTGGCCATCTGTTCAGATTTCTCGATTTTGTCTAAAGATACGCCGATATTTTTTGCTTCGATATACAGAATTGGCACATCGTGAATAAGCACAACAAAATCCGGCTTGTTTCCTTGTTCAGCTCTTGCATCGTGATCTATACGCCTAACATTGATTGACTCAAAAATTCCCTTGATTAAAATCTCAAAATCGGTGCGGTATCCCATTTCACTGGTTTCCTCATGAGAGAATTTTGAGGAGATGGATTGAATGTAATTTTCAAAAATATTTTGTATAGTTCGCATTTTTTACTAAAGTTATTATATGGCAATCGTAAATTTAATTAAACCGTTTTCTAAGTGATTGGCGGAAGCAAAGGAAACATCATATACATCTCTCTATAAAAAAATTAAATTTGTTCGTTATAGAAAAATGCTATCTACTCCCCGGCGGCATGAAAATGAAAAGTATATTTCATATAATATTCCGAGCATATATTATGTTTTGCTGAAACAATGCGGAATCAAAATGTGGAAAAGACCGGAACAAAACAGAGCATATATGCACTGTTATATAAAGTTTGCAGTACTGTTAAAAGGATATTTTCTTATGCCAAACATTTGTCGAAACAAATTGAATTATGTTTTTTGAGGTCTCTAAATATTTATATGCTTTTTCAACAGTTAATTCCAATTCTACGTTTCTTCTGGGATGTAATATTTTATTTCTAGTATCTCGTAGGTCCTCAAAATTTTGCCAAAGAATCTCATCTTTGTAAGGTCTATTTAATTTGCCAAATTTATCTATTAGAAAGAGGATTTTTTCTTCGAGTCTTTTGTATTCTCTCTGGTCTAGCTTGAATTTACCCATATCATCGCCATGGTCAACGAATATAACTTTCTTTTCTAGCAATAAGCCTCTTTCATGAAGTTCAAACAAATCCTCTGGTAAACTACCGAAGTCGTCCATTATATTATTAATAAATGATTCTACTGCAATCCATGAAAGGAGAATTGATGGTATTAAAAACTTTAATTTATCCAGTGGTTCATCTTCGGCTAATTGGATATATTTCTCTGAATAAGAAAGATAATCGCGATAGTTTAACATATTATATGCGGTATCCCTTTTTTAGTGTGATTAATCCAACAACTGTGCTAACTGCTCTTTGTAGAAATTGTTTATCTAATATACAATTATCGCTTAAGCTTTTAGCTAAAAATACTTGAGCTAATCTCTGCATGTCTTTTGCAGATTGTCTAGTTCCAAGTCCCCTGTAAGTTGCAAGATCTGAATCATGTTTAAAGTTAGACATCTCTTCTGCATTAAGGGGATCTGGTATTTTTAAAGTAGTTTTAGGAACCTTGTAATGATTCAACAATCTGGCTTTATGGTTTTGTAAAAGACCTGCAATATAACTCCAACCACATAAAACTGAAATTACTAATGCTTTATTACGATATGCTTTTCTATTTCTGATTTTTTTGGGGTTTCCTTTAACTTTTTCATATTGAGTTCTATGTAATTCTAGAAATTTTTTACCAGCTTCAATAAGGCTTTTATCACTTAATATTTGATTTCCTTTCTCACTCATTATATTGGCATATTTAGAATCAATTGATGCTCCAGTTTCTGTAATATATGGTTCGTAAATATTTTTATCAAGGTCACCACTTTTTATAGTTTTACCCTTATCCAAGCCCATGTAGTAATTAACAATAAAACTCCTTGCTAATTTTACAGTGATTTTTTCAGATCTTGAACCTACATCTGAAAAATCTTCTTTTGGGTCCAAGAGTCCAGTCTTCAGGCACCATTTTCTTAATGTATTCCCAAAAGTTGTTTCTTCAAGCATTCTATCAAAAGTATCATCAGAAACCCCCATGTTAGTATTAGAAATTAAGGCAACCTCGGTTCTTTGTCTTTCGTTTAAGTCAAAATATACTTTAAAACCATGGTAACGGTTAGCTGAATTTATTGCCCCTGAAATGGCATGAGCACGGTGCTGACCTCCCCAGACCTTCAAGGGTTTATCTGCGCTATACTCATGATTATATTCAACAATAAGATCGTTAAATTCTCTCCCCTTTGATGCATCTAATTCCATTTTTAGATAAGTAGTATGTTTTAACATTAACTCTCTATTAGCTCTAAAACTTTCAGGATCTTTTGCCTTTATCTTTGCATTCAAATCAATAATCTTTGATGCAACACGAGCTAAAACGTGGCACTTAATATAATAACTATTGCTGACGCCATCTTGGAATATTACTACTGGCATATCAAGTTCACTTTCGAGGGTAGGAACATCCTTAAGAAAATTGGACACTAACTTTTCGATATTCTCAGATTTCTTTACACTTTTTTCTAATAATATCTTCATACGATCCCCTTTTTTTATATTTTGTAATTTTTCCTATGATCTCATCTAGCTCGTTTTATACTAATTGTTTTCATAAATCCAATCTTTTATTGCATATTTTACGTAGTTATATTGAACTCTAATTATTATTAAATTATCTTGATTATAACAAATTCCACTTCTTATTTTTAATAATTTTATTGCAGTATTGCAAATAAGGGTGGTATTTAAAAAGGTGTTAATAAAAGTTAAATATATAACTGGCCATAACCTTGCCTATAACCTATCAATAGCTTTTGCCATCTGTGAGCTGTTGAAATTAATATAGATTTTTGTAGTATCCAAACTTGCATGACCCAGCAGCTTTTGAACCTTGAAAAGATCAACTCCGGCTTCAACCAGGTGGGTGGCAAAACTATGCCTGAAGCTGTGTGCCGTATAACCTTTCCTCTTAAGTCCGGATATGGCAAAATACATCTTAAGTAGATTTACAAAGCTGCAATTACACATTCTCCTACCTTGCTCACCGATTATAAGTGCATCTGTTTTAAGGGGAAGCCTCTCTTCTAGATATCGGTCTAATAACCCGGTAACTTCTTTATGAAGGGGAATTAATCTGTCCTTGCCTCCTTTACCACGCCTTATAATAACAGTACTCCTGGAGAGATTAATATCAGTCCAGTTTAGGTTCAGTAGCTCACTTTTCCTTATACCGGTATAGTAGAGTAGGGATAGAACTAGTTTATCTCTTACATTATTTTTACGGCATCTTAAGGGCGCAAAGTCTACGGATCTGATTATCAGGTCCACCTCATACTTAGACATTACAGATGGGATCCTACATATCTTTTTAGGAACCCTTATTTTTCTTGTTGGATTTTTTATTGTTATATCTTCTTCCTCAAGGTAATTAAAAAAGCTTTTTACTGTGGCAATTATTTTTGATATTGAACTTTGCCCGAGGTTTCTATTTTCCTTAGCATAATAGAAATACTGCCTTACTGTTCTTGTACTAATTAAGTTTATATCCAAAATATTTATAGAAGTTATAAAATCAAAAAATTTTCCAATTTCCTTATTGTAACTATAAATGGTTGAAGGAGAGGCTATTTTTTCAATTTTCATATAGCTAAGGAAGCTATCTATATAATTTCTCATATTTGTTTTTTTCTTTTCTTGTAAGACAAACTAAGAAATTATATCCTATTTAGTCCAGAACTCGGCTTACAGGCTAACTACACAAAATCTGTAGCCTTTTTAAGAAGTTAAAATCAAAACTTGTTAGCTAAAATTTGGCTTAAAGTAAAGCCTTTTCACATTTTTCATTATATATAAAACTAAAATTTTAAAAGCTTTCTTTGTAAGTCTGGTACAATAATCGGATGGGAGGAAGGAATTATAAATTAAGCTTAATTGTGACCTTGGCTTAAACTTTAAATATGGTAAAATGTAAACATATTGCATATTTAATAATTGTTAAATATAATTTGCTATACTAATATATACCACCAATAATTAATAAAGAGGAGGTAAAAATGGCAAAAGCTGCTGCTGTGGGTACAGCAATAAATAAAAAGAGTGGTATATTCATTATTCTTACAAATATATTTATAGAAGAAGATAATGGTTATGTAGTTAGGTGCTCCGAACTTGGTATAAGTACTCAGGGAGATACATTTGAAGAAGCAAAAGAGAATATAAAGGATGCAATAAATGTTTTTCTTAATAATATGGAATCGCTTGGTTTGAGAGATAAGATATTTAGAGAAAAAAATATTAAGGTATATAGATATAGGGAAGTGCCAAAAGAAGAGAATGAACCAATATTGATTAACAAAATGAATGAAGAAAATATCTATTACAGGAAAACTCTTGTAGCAATTTAATGAATAGATATAAAAGGCCAACAGGAATTCGTCTAATAAGAGCCCTTTTAAAATACGGATATGAGATAAAGAGACAAGGTAAGGGTTCTCATGTTTTTTTAATAAGTCCTAAGAATAATAATAGTTATGCAGTAATACCTAATACCAGAAAAACATTAAAGATGGGATTATTGGAAGACATAAGGAAAAATGAGCTTAAAATATCCAAAGATAGATTTATTGAAATATTAAGAGATTGCTAGTATAAGAATTAATTAGAATTTTTAAAAAAAGCCCGGTATGAATACTGGGCTTTTTTTGCAAAATTATATATGGAAGGAAATAAGAATGATCTTTTTATATATTATTTATGGTTTAATTATCATCCAATGTAAAAATACTTTCTGAGGGTTTTTTTAGTATCCTGGTTTTTTAAAGCCAGTTTTAAAGAAGGGTCGTATTTTTCTTTTTCAATAGCAATTATTGTCTGCCT
>Ga0307422_1000388_pt1 | contig 25660 bp, 16 predicted proteins | sample SalMarWE160290MG_FD_202153 | JGI IMG/M metagenome (GOLD analysis project Ga0307422, IMG submission 202153) | Salt marsh sediment microbial communities from the Plum Island Ecosystem LTER, Massachusetts, United States - WE1602-90 | ecosystem: Environmental > Aquatic > Marine > Intertidal zone >...
TTCGCCCGGATGGCGGAATAGGTAGACGCGCTGGTCTCAAAAACCAGTGGGCTTTGCCCATGCCGGTTCGATTCCGGCTCCGGGTACACACCTTAAGATCATAAATCCCTGTTTCAAATACTGAAACAGGGTTCTTTATAATTACTTCTCAACAATAAACCTTCCCTCTTATTTTGAGTTACAGTAATTATTATTATTCGTTGAATATTGAATTCCTGATTATTACACTCCCTAAAAAAAAGATCTGATTAGTTAAAAAAATTCCTACCAATTGGCAATCAGAAACTAGTTATACTATATTTTCTTATCTTTATTATTGTTGAAAAAATCAACTCATTTTTAGCAAATATTACCCTATATTTTATACCTGAAACTATTTATTATTAAAACACTTGTATGAATTTACGTATTATCCTTTCAATAATTCTATTGCATTTACTGCTGGGGCTTATTCCCTTTCCACTTAAGGCACAGCAGATTCAATACGAATTCAATTTTCAGCCTGTTAAGTTACGTGACAGTGAATTATCGAGTAAAGAGATTATGTGTCTGCTGCAGGACTCAAGGGGATTTATATGGATTGGTACAAAAGCCGGATTAAATGTATTCGACGGGTATTCTTATACAGTATATAAGCAGGACTCAAAAGACAGTCTTAGTCTTGGCGGTGATTATATAAAATCTGTATTTGAGGATAATACCAATAAAATCCTGTTAAATACAAACAATACTGTCGATATTTATGACCCGATCACAGGACACTTTTCCCATGTTGGCAGTAAAGCGGACGAATTGATAACTATCAATAATATTGGTTGGGTCCATGCTTTTCAAGTAGCTGATAAAACTATCTTTCTGGTTTCGGGGGATGAACTGTATATTTATGATCCCTTGACAGCAATTGCAACAGAATTAGATGTACTTCGGAAAATAAATTATGACGCAAGGTTCTTTGGTGACTATATTGTCTATACCGAAGATTCTTTAGGTACCGTTTGGATCCCTACCAGCAAGCAAATTGCAGGCTATAATAACCACACTAAGAGTACCTATTATTTAAATTTTGAAAATGATACAAATTTTCAGGGTGATGGGATCACGAGTATTTATAATCATAGTATAAACAAGCTTGGAATTTTTACTTCTGAAAATCATTTTTTATACGATATTACAACAAAAGAACTGGTTCAGGAAATATGCTACAATCTACCTTCAGGTATTTCCGGATATAATGAATTACGCGTACTAAAACAGGATGAAAATAATGTTGTATGGTTTACAAGCACTATGGAAAGCCGGTTAATTTTGTTCGATCCAGCCACACAAACTTTCTCTGATAAATTAATAACCAATGATAATGGCCAAAGCTATGGTCAGATACGCGAAATTTTTAAGGATCGCCAGAATATATGGTGGTTAGGAACTCCAAACGATGGTTTACTTTATTCATACTCGGATAATCTCAATACGTTTAAACATATCCTTTCCTATGCCGATGGATCCAAAAGCATTAATCACAATTCGATACGAGCCATATCAAAAGCTATAGATGGTACAATATGGATAGGCACTGACGGAGGCGGGCTGAATGTTTTTGATTCTTATAGTAATACTATGAAAATCTATATGCATAATCCCGATGATTCAACAAGTATTGCGAGTAATTCCATCCTGACAATATTTCAGGATTCATACGGACGAATGCTACTCGGAGGGTACAACACAGGATTAGCTGTATATAATTTTGCCAAAGATAATTTCCGGAATTTTCTTTCTGATGTATCGGATCCTTCCAGTTTATCGTATCACGATGTGCGAAGCATAACCGAAATTGATGACGGACAATACCTTATTGCTTTAAACGGTGGAAACGGAATTGAACTATTCGATATCTATTTACAACAAGTAAAGCATTTCAATTTCAATTCAAATATTCCGGGAGGAGATATTATCTCTCATTGGCTTCTAACAGTTTATAAGGATCCCCAAGGAGAAATCTGGTTTGGTGGTTATGGAGGATTGGGGAAGTTTGATCCTGTTTCCGGGAAATCTGTAAATTATGGTAGTGATGAAGATGACACAACAACATTAAGTAATTCATGGGGCTATTGTATATTTCGTGATTCTGACGGAATTCTTTGGGTTGGAACTTCATACGGATTAAATATGTTCAATGAGAAGACACAAACCTTTTCCCATTTCTTTGAGGCTGAAGGACTTCCCAGTAATATTATCTGCGGAATTATGGAAGATGCCCAGAAAAACCTTTGGATTAGTACAAATAATGGCATTTCTCGCCTGAATAAGGAAACAATGAAATTTTCCAATTATGATGCGAATGACGGACTTAAAGTTGAACAATTTATACAGGGATCTTATTACCAGGATGAAAATGGGCTAATATATTTTGGGGGCAACGGAGGACTGGTTATATTTAATCCTGATGATTTTATAACAAATGAATACATCCCTCCTGTTTACTTTACTGATTTCCAGTTAGCTTACAAATCAGTTGAACCGGGGAAAAAAGGATCACCCCTCAAAAAGCATATAGCATTTACCAAAAAAATTGTTCTTAGCCATAAACAAAATATGCTCACCTTCAACTATGTGGCATTGAATTATATGAGCCCACGAAAAAATCAATATGAATGTATGCTTGAAGGTTTGGATGATGAATGGCAAAATCTTGGTACACGACGTGAAGCCACCTATACCAACTTAAGTCCCGGGCGATATACATTTCATGTCAGAGCCTCGAATAACGATGGAATTTGGAACGAAGAAGGAACAAAAATTGATATAGTTATTACTCCTCCTTGGTGGAAGACCTGGTTGTTCAGGATCATTATATTTGGCATAATTGCATTTTTAGTTTATGGTGTTTTTAAAATAAGAATAGATGCAACAAAGCGTGATAAATTGCTCCTGCAAGATAGGATAGAAACTGGAGAAAATGCATTACAGAAGCAGCGCGATGAAATTGAACAACACAAAAAGGAAATCCTCGAAAAGGAAGAATCTGCCAAGGAAGTTAACTGGTATAATAAAGGTATGACTCAATTGAGCGAAATTGTCACAAAGTACAATAACGACCTGCCTACTATGTCCGGCAAACTGATGGCAGGTTTGGTTGATTACCTCGATGCAAATATTGGTGTTTTGTATTTGCTCGAAGAAGCCGAAAATCAGGAGAGTAAATTTGAGCTACTCGGAAGTTACGCTCTCGATAGCAAGCATTCAAGGAAAAATATTTCTACCGAAGAAGGCTACCTTGGAGCGTGTTATAAAGAAAAGAAAAAAATAATTGCCGATAACCTTCCTGAAAATTATGCAGTTATGGGTTCGGGATTAGGGAAAATCAGTCTTACACACCTGATCATTGTGCCTTTGCTGCTTGAAGAAAAACTTAACGGTGTTATTGAATTGGCTTCACTAAATAAGTTGCCCGAATATAAAATAGAACTTCTTGAAAAATTAGCAGAAAACCTTGCTTCATCAATAGAGATTGTGAAAGTCAATGAACAAATGAAACTAATGGTTGAACAGCTTAATTCACAAGCCGAAGAATTGAATGCCCAGAAAGAAGAGATGCATCAGAATTTGGAGGAGATGATGGCAACACAGGAAGAAATGTCAAGAATTAGTAAAAAAGATAAAGTTCAGGAACATGAATTAGCTGAAAAAACTAAAAAATTGACACAAACCGAATCGGAATTGAAAAGTTTAAAAAAGAAATACGATGAGCTGATAAAAAAATACGAGAAATTGAATAAAGCTTGAAAGAATTATTTTAGTTCGATACATTGCTTTACTATAGTATCGCCTTATTAGTTTCTCAGGATATTCCACTATCTTTGCTGCTTACATCCTAAATGGTTGCAAAAGTCATATCACAGTATATGAACAAACACAAAACAGTTAAACCTTATGGCGAAAAGCAGGATCAATTCGACCGAAGATATCTGGAAATGGCGCGTATCTGGGCAAAAAATTCATACTGCAAACGTCTGCAAGTGGGGGCCTTAATAGTTAAGGACCGGATGATAATTTCTGATGGGTATAATGGTACACCTGAAGGTTTTGAGAATATTTGTGAGGATGACAATTATAAAACCAAACCTTATGTGTTGCATGCCGAAGCCAATGCGATCACTAAAGTAGCTAAAAGCCATAATAGCAGTGATGGTGCTACACTATATATTACAACCTCACCCTGTTTGGAATGCGCCAAATTGATAATTCAATCGGGAATCAGGCGTGTGGTTTTCTGCGATAATTATCGCTCTGATGTGGGAATAAACTTATTAAAAAGAGCCAATATTGAAATTTTATATATTGATCTGGAATCATGACAAAATCTAAAAATACGATTCGCACTATTATAACTCCTATTTTATTTGCATTAGCAATAACAGCAGGAATTTTAATTGGTAGGTATTATCAATCGTCGCAACGTAACAGCATGTTCTATATTTATCCCCGAACGGATAAACTTACTAATGTCACCAATTATATCACACAGGAATATGTCGATCCGATTGATAAAAATGCGCTCATCGAAAAAACCATTCCAAAAATATTGGCTGAACTTGATCCTCATTCTCAATATTTACCGGCAAGTGAACTGGAAACTGTCAGTGAACCGCTTGAGGGTAACTTTAGTGGAATAGGAGTACAGTTTAATATGCTTAACGATACACTCTTGATAATAAAAACAATAGCCAATGGGCCATCTGAGAAAATGGGTATTCTGGCAGGTGACCGAATTCTGATTGTCGATGGCGATTCTGTTGCAGGGAAAAATATTCCCAGTGATTCTATTGTTAAAAAATTGAAAGGCCCGAAAGGTACAATGGTGAAAGTTGGTATTTTACGTGATCGGGTAGCCGATCTTTTGTATTTCGATATTACCCGTGACAATATTCCACTTTACAGTATGGATATTGCCTATATGATTCGTCCGGAAATCGGTTTCATCCGCCTGAATAATTTTTCACGAACCACTTTTGAAGAGTTTTCGGAAGGAATCATAAAACTCCTGGGACAAGGAATGCAAAGCCTGATACTGGACCTGCGAAGTAATGGAGGTGGGTATCTCGATCCGGCCGTTCGCATTGCGGATCAATTTCTTAATGGAGGTGAACTTATTGTTTATACCGAAGGGAACGCACGCGCACGACAGGAGTACCGTGCTTCGAAGGGTGGAATATGTAAGGATTTAGATGTTGTTGTACTTATAGATGAAGGTACTGCTTCCGCCAGTGAAATTCTGGCCGGAGCCTTGCAGGATAATGACCGTGGAGTTATAGTAGGTCGCAGATCATTTGGCAAGGGGCTGGTTCAGGAACAGAATATATTCCCCGACGGATCGGCTGTACGATTGACTATTGCACGATACTACACTCCCACCGGACGTTGCATCCAGAAACCCTATGAAAATGGTGATGATGATAATTACTATCTTGAGTTATCAAATCGTTATCTGCATGGAGAATTCTCCGAAAGAGACAGTATTCATTTCGATGACTCCTTGAAATATACAACTCCCGCGGGCAAGATTGTTCATGGTGGCGGTGGAATAATGCCCGATATATTTATACCTATTGATACCATCGGGGTGACCGATTATCTTGTTAATGTCCGTAATCGGGGCTTGATCTACAGGTTTGCGCTTCAATTTACAGAGCAAAACAGAAAAGGATTGGAAAAAACAACTTCCCTCGAAGAGATCAATAGATACCTTGACCGGAACAAAACCATGGATCAATTTATCAGCTTTGCATCTCAGAATAATGTACCACCAAATTATAAAGAAATTGCTATTTCAAAGGAACTTCTCAACGTGCAGCTATATGCTTATATTATCCGAAATATTTTCGATAGCCAGGGTTATTACCCTTCAATAGAAAAAATTGATAATACGTTATCGAAAGCTGTTGAGATTATTTCTGATCGGAATGCATATGTAAAAAAATAATCCCTCCTGCCAAATTAAGAATCAATAAAAACTATTTGACACCAGGTAAAATTTGCTATGCCGGTTAAGAATTTGCATTAATCATTTCTTTTTGCTTAAGAAGCTATTTTCCATTACTTTTGCGGACTTATAATAACTTTCCAATTAATACTTTATGGCTCAAGAAGATATCTTAAAAAAGATAATTGCTCATTGTAAAGAATATGGATTTATTTTTCCATCGAGCGAAATATACGACGGATTAAGTGCTGTATATGATTATGGCCAGAATGGTGTTGAATTGAAGAATAACATCAAGCAATATTGGTGGGATTCCATGACGCGGCTTAATGAAAATATAGTGGGAATTGATGCAGCTATTTTCATGCATCCCCGTACGTGGGAAGCTTCCGGTCATGTGAGTGCTTTCAACGACCCTCTTATCGATAACAAAGATTCCAAGAAACGATATCGTGCCGATGTGTTAATTGAAGAACACCTTGAAAAGCTTGAAGCTAAGATCCAGAAAGAAATTGAAAAAGCCGTCGGACGGTTCGGTAATTCTTTCGATGAGCAAAAGTTCAGAGAAACAAATCCCCGGGTGCTGGCAAACCAGACTAAAATAGATGCCATTAAATCCCGGTTCATTAAGGCATTGGAAAAAAACGATTTAGCAGAATTAAAGCATATAATAGAAGATGCTGAAATTGTATGCCCTGTATCGGGAACAAAAAACTGGACCGATGTACGTCAGTTTAATCTGATGTTCAGTACTCAACTGGGCTCAGTAACAGAAGATGCCAATACAATCTATCTGCGTCCCGAAACAGCCCAGGGAATTTTTGTTAATTATCTGAATGTGCAGAAAACCGGTCGTATGAAAATTCCTTTTGGAATAGTCCAAATAGGAAAGGCCTTCCGAAATGAAATTGTGGCCCGCCAGTTTATTTTCCGTATGCGCGAATTTGAACAGATGGAAATGCAATATTTTATCCAGCCGGGCACCGAAATGGATTGGTACAATCACTGGAAAGAAAAGCGTATGAAATGGCATAAGGCCCTGGGAATGGGCGATGAAAAATACCGTTTCCACGACCATGATAAGCTGGCACACTATGCCAATGCTGCTGCTGATATTGAATTCCAATTCCCGATGGGATTCCGCGAAGTAGAAGGGATACATTCACGAACAGATTTCGACCTGGGAAATCATGAAAAATTTTCCGGAAAGAAAATTCAATATTTCGATACAGAAGCCAATAAAAATTATGTCCCCTATGTAGTTGAAACTTCCATTGGCCTCGACCGTATGTTCCTTTCCATAGTCTCCAATGCCTATAGCGAAGAAATAATTGAAGAGACCGGCGAACCGCGTGTTATTATGAAAATACCTGCAGTTCTGGCTCCTGTAAAACTGGCTGTTTTCCCATTGCTCCGGAAAGACGGACTGCCCGAAAAAGCCCGTGAAATAATGGATAGAATAAAGTTAGATTTCAACTGTCAGTACGAGGAAAAGGATACTATCGGCAAGCGTTATCGCCGTCAGGACGCCATTGGGACACCATTCTGTATTACCATCGATCATCAGACAGAAAAAGATAATACGGTTACCATCCGGTACCGCGATACCATGATGCAAGAGCGTGTACCTGTTGAGAATATCGAAAAAATTATGGAAGATAAAGTGAGTATGAAGAAATTGCTAAGAGAATTGTAACTTGCAGATGCTAATTTCTTCATGCTATTATGTTATCTACTGAAACAGCAAATAAAAAAATCCTTATCATCACCTATTACTGGCCACCAGCGGGAGGACCAGGAGTTCAGCGCTGGCTGAAATTTACCAAATACCTGCCCGAATTTGGATTTAAACCCTATATTCTTACGGTCGATGAAAATTCAGCTTCCTACGCTATTACGGATAAATCGCTCTTCGATGAAATTTCTCAGGAATTAACTATATATCGCACACAAACCAAGGAACTTTTTAAGCTTTATCTGAAATTAACTAAAAAAAAGACTATTCCCTTCTCAGGTTTTGTCCATGAGGGGAAAACGGGTTTTAAAGAAAAGACTATCCGATTTATTCGTACCCATCTCTTCATCCCCGATCCCCGTAAAGGATGGAATCGTTACGCACTTAGAAAAGCCATAGAAATCATAAAGCAGGAAAGAATAACTTATATAGTTACAACAAGCCCACCGCATTCTACCCAGCTTATTGGACTGCAATTAAAAAAGATTTTTCCATCTATCACATGGATGGCCGATTTCCGTGACCCCTGGACACACATTTTCTATTTCGATCAGCTGAACCATACTTTATTATCGCGCCGGATACATAAAAACATGGAGAAAAATGTTATTTCCAGAGCTGATAAGGTTGTAGTAGTCAGTCGTTCTATGAAAAAAGATTTTTTAAAAGATCATAAGAAAGTTACCGAAGGTAAAATCTTCACAATCCCCAACGGTTACGATGAGGAAGATTTTACTGGCAATAAACCTCTTCCCGATGACGATTTTACAATCACGTATACCGGCACACTGGCCAGTAATTACAGGATCGACGCATTGATAAAGGCAGTTTCAGAGATAAATCGTACCACGAAGAAAAAAGTAAAACTCCGTTTTGTGGGTGAAATCTGCCAGGAATATCAAACACAATTACAGAAACAATTAGGCCCTGAACTCTATGAAGTTATTCCTCCTGTATCCCATAAACAGGCCATTGAGTATTTATTCCGTTCCCATATGTTACTGCTTGTAATTCCTGATGCTCTCAGGAATGAATCTATAATTACCGGAAAATTATTTGAATATATTGCAGCCAGAAAACTAATTTTAGGCATCGGTCCAGTCGAAGGTGATGCATCTGAAATATTACTGCAAACCAAGGCAGGAAAGATGATCGATTATAATAATATCGAAGCTATAAAAGCAGAAATTCTTCAAGTAATTCAAGATGTTCATCAGAACAAAATCCCGTTCCGATCAGAAAATATTGAATCTTTTAGTCGCAGAATGCTGACCTCGAAACTACTATCACTTCTTGGTAAATCCGGAACACCTCACCGAATGTCCGTTTGAATCGGTTTCAATTATTATCTTCAGACAGGGTTTCATCAGATTTTTGAAGAGAAATAATATTTTCACGTAACTTAAATATATTCTTCCATTTCTTCCAGGCTCCTCTTATCTTGTCAATTTCTACTTTTTCATAGAATCTAAGCCAGTAAAGAATTATTGGAAACATAGCCAATAAAATAATTTTCATGACTATACGCATATAAATAGCTATATCCAAAATTAAATACGAGAGAAGAAACAAAACAATGCCTAATAAAAATATTTCCAGAAATTTTTTCTCTTCAAACTTTATCTTTTCAACCTTTTTTGCAATTCGAGAATAAATAATAATTACCATTAAATGAGTAAAAGAAGTAGTAGCTGCGGCTCCAAAAACTCCCCAGTAGGGTATAATAAGAATATTTAAAATCAAATTTACTACTCCTGCAAATACAGAAACAGTTGCAGTTATTTTTGTCATTTTATGTTTATAAAGTGGCAGAGCAACAAACTGGCGTACCCCGGAAAAAATGACACCGAAAACTAATATCGGTATGACTTTATAGGCATTTATATAATCAGCATTATTTAATGAGAATATGGTTAGAATTTCACGACTAAAAAGAGTTAGCCCCAGGCTCATAAATACACTGAAATAAATAAAATAGGTTAAGGTTTTAGTATAAAAGCGACTTGTATCCGCTTTCTCCATATCCTTATAATACAATGGAGCAAAGGAAAACATAAAAGATTGTACAAGAAGTAATTTAATAATATTTGATATTTTATACGCCAACTGATACTCTCCGGTATCAGCCAGACTACCAAAATAAGCGAGGATATATCTGTCACTAAGGGTTAAAACCAGGCTTAACATGGTAGAAAATAATACCGGCGTCGAGAATTTAAGCATTTCTTTGAGCAAAGAAAATTCAATCTTTATTGAGATATTTTTAATAATATACGGAAGCAGAATAAGTGAAATAATTCCAGAACTAATTAACTGCGCATAGAAAATGCCTAGTAATTTCAACTTAAGAACTGATAAGAATAAAACAGTAAGTGAAACCACCAATACTAAATAAATAATATTGATCGTAGTCTGTTTCAGGGCCTTTTGCTGCACTCTCATTAATAAGAGCGGAAATTGCATGATGATTCGGGTAAAACAGCTTAGTACAAATACAATAATAATTAAATTACTAACCTGAACGGAGAATATTAGCTTATCACTATTTATGAGCAGAAAAGAGGCTCCCCCCATAAAAAATAAAGCAGAAAGCAAGAGAAATATAAAAGAAGTGAAAAACAATCCTTTTTGCCTTCCTTTGGCTTCTTTACTATAATACCATCTGGGCAGTGAAATATTCAGTCCCCAAACTGAAATTGCTACTAATATCTCAAAAATCACTTCAAATAAGGCAAAAAGTCCATATTCATCTAAGGTCATGTTCGATGCATACAGAGGCAAAAGAATGACGCCTGACATCTTTGCCATTATATTAGAAATACTATAAATAAAGGATTGTTTCGCGGTTAACTTGAGCTTGTTCAACATGAAAAAGTCACATTTAATCTTCCCTGGGTTGATAATTTCTATTAAATATCATAGTAAATGCCCAATAGGCATGGCCAAATTCTTTTTCTTTAAGCAATGCATAAATAGTCCTCAAAGGCCGTTTTGGAGTATGTTCCCATGCAAGATTGCAATTTATACAAGTTGGGTCATTACATCGAAAATTTTTCAGATCGGATTTTAATAACTCTATTTCAATATCATAAGTTTTCTTCATGTCTGTAATTATCGCTTCTGCTTTACCAATTTCCCCTTTGCTTATAACTGCATTTCTTTCAAAAAATAAGGAGATAAGATTATTAAAAACTCTTTTACATCCATTAGCCCAACATATCTTAAATTTTTTTAACTCTCCTCCATCCTTATAATATACCGATAGATGATACCTTTTTTGCTTTATTTTCATATCATCGAGTGCAACATGAGTAGTCCCGACTCCAACTACTTTTTCTAAACCCCCAATTCTTATATTCTTGCCCCCGCGAAAAATCATTTCTTTTAAGACATCGTACGGCCGACTATCAGGTGTATGCCTTTCCATTAAATCTTTTGCCAACGATCCGACTGCTGCAAATTTTTGAACTGGATGTGTACTTCTGCATACGTTAGGATGCTTTAATATCTCATTGGCAAATGCTCCAGCATAGGATTTTGTATCTTGAGTAACAATGTTCTTTTTAGCATCCCGATCTTTATGATACATGTTAACGAAAGCCTCCGTTACAATTGTCCCTTCTTCTCCCACAACCGCAATTAATGCATCAAGCAGAGTTTTTGCCCCACCATCTACCTGGCCTATAGATTTTAATGAAGCCTTAATATTTACTAAATCCCCTTTCTGAAGACCAAGTTTTTTTAGATCGCCAAGTATATCATCATATCTAATAAGCGGCTTAGTCATTTTTTCTTTTCTGCTTGTCTTAACTTTTCAATAACTTTTTCCGCTCTCTTTAGCATAGGAGGCCCAACCAGCTGACCATCGATGAGAGTAACGGCTGAACCCGAAGCTTTGCTTTCTTCTATTGCCTGTATTAGTTTTTTTGAGTTTTCAATCTCTTCTTTCGAAGGGAAAAATATTTCATTGGCAATATCGATCTGTGACGGATGAATTAACAATGAACCTGAAAATCCAAGTTCCTTAGCAAGACTGAATTCGCGTTTTAATCCTTCTATATCTCTTAAATTCAGGTACGGAGTATCTAATACTTCTATGCCCGCTGTTCTGGCAGCAATTACAATTAATGACCGGGGAACCAATAAACTCATGCCATGTTCCTTATGTAAACCATCCAGATCGGTTAAATAATCCTCACCTCCAAATGTAATGGCAGTTAGTCTATCAGAGGCTGTAGCTATTTCCAACGCATTCAGAATGCCTGATCCGGTTTCAATTAAAGGACACATTTTAAATTTTCCTACAGGGAAACCTTTATCCATTTCGATCTGGGTAAGCATCCTGTCGAAATAAAATACATCTCTCTCATTATTTACCTTAGGAAACATAATCCCTGTGGTATTCTTATTGATAGCACATTCCAAATCACGCGAAAGCATACCTGATTTGAAGGAGTTCACCCTTATATATATATCCTGCTTAAATGAATTATTATCTAAGAATATTTTTATATTCTTTCGTGATTCGTCTTTAAATCCGTAGGGGACAGAATCTTCAATATCAAGAATTAAAGCGTCAGCATTAAAACCAATCGCATTTTCAAGGAATTTCTCTTTATACCCTGGAACAAATATCATTGAACGTAGAGTAGCCATAATTACTTCGCTGATTTTTTGGGAACTAGTATTTTTCTTTCGAATGAGAGAATAATATCATTATTCTGATTTTGGGTGAAAGTCTTTATATGAACTACCCCCCGGTCCGGTTTACCGGAAGATTGTTTTTTATCGATTACTTCAGAAAATGCATATAGGGTATCGCCAATGAAAACAGGTGCAAGATGTTTAATATTCAAATATTCTAAATTAGCTATTGCCTTTGCACTAATATCCCTGACAGTGAGACCTACACTTAACGAAAACACCAGGGTTCCAACAACAAGTATCTTACCGAATTGTGTTGTTGAAGCATAATTCGCATCCAAATGTATTGGATGATGATTCATTGTTAATAATGAAAAAAGATGATTTTCTGCTTCTGTTATTGTTTTGCCTGGCCAGTGAGAGTATCTATCACCAATCACGAACTCTTCGAAATATCGCCCAAATGAATATGCTTTATCCTCTTTTTCTCCCATTGATATTGAATTATAGTCTAGAAGTGAAGCAAAAATACAACTAAAAATTAATTCTTGTGAATAATTAATCTCCCCAATAAAATACGTTCCATGTATGAGATAAATTAAATTTATCAGATATTAGATACATAGTTTTCAATTTTATTCAATAACCCTAGAATTGTTAAATCTGTTGATAAACTCAATGGCTTGTAAACTCTGTGGTTTGAAGGAAGATATTTCTTCCAGTAAACGATTATAGAATTCAGTGATTCCCGGATGGATATCTTCATCGAAATAATTGTTATGCCAGAGCAAAGAAAAAATGCCTTCGAATTTTTTTATTTCATCGATCAATTTCTTAATAATTTGTGTCGATTCATCGAAATTTAATGCACAGTAATCCAGTAGTGTACAATCCATAACGGTTAAGGGAATTTCCCAGAGCCCGGTCATTTGATCCTTCTCAAAATCATATAACCTGAAAGGGTAACAATAGGAATTTCTGAATCCCGGGTAGTCAAAAAAACCTAAAGTACAGTCTATCCTTACTCCCGCTTCTAATTGTACTCTTGTGCTTTCGGGATGTTCAAACAGTAGCCGGTGCTGCCGGCAACAAGAAACCGGAAATCCCGATATCTCTTTTAATTCATTAAGATGGCTTGAGGCAATTCTACTATCGGTTATACTTTCTGATGTTCCATGAATGCCGATTTCATGCCCCATACCCATAAGTAATTGGTAAAGTTTCAATAATCTTCTATCACTGAATGAATAGCTGGAATCTACATGCCTGACACCTTTATGCAAAAAAAAGTAATTGGCGTTGATATTAAGCCGTTTTTCAATCTCCAACAGAAATTTAAAGTTCCAATAAGGATTTTCTTTTGAGAACGGATTCATCCAATGGTACAGAGCTTTACATAATTCAGCAAAATTCTGCGATGGTTTTAAAGGTGATTTTACTCTGCCTGCAAGCTCTTTAATTTTATAGAGAATGTAGTTCAGCGTATATTTATCAATACGGTCCACATCATGCGAGAGAAAAAATCCAAAATTCTTAAAAGGTGAAGGCTTGGATTTAATTGCAACTTTCTGTTTTTTATTCCATTCATTTATGGCATCTGCTATTATTCTGAAATAGTAATTTACAAGTGGTTGTAAAACAAAACCGTATTTCTTCTGAATGGAAAAGTGATAGGAAAAACGGCCCAATTTATCGCGCCGGGAATCGGTATATTCCTGGTATCCGCTCAGCAGATAAAATATAGATTTGAGCAGATCATATCGGAAAATTAAATTGGAATTAACTACTTCACTTATTGGTTCATGCTTACTACTACAAAATAAAATAGGTAAGCCTTTGATTTCTTTAACTTTTATATCGTTCGCGGATAGTTGGAAAATAATTGAATTTTGATAATTCATTGCCCCTTCACCCTCCCTCAGAAAGACCATCTTTTCTCTGATTTCATCCGGGATATCAAAATGATGTCGAAGATGAAAAAGAACATACTCAATTTTATTCTGACTTAAATATCCTTTCATCAACCTCTATTTACTTTCTTTATAAATGGATAATAAACTCCTCGAAGTGCTTTCCCAATTATACTTGTTTATTACATATTTTGGACCGTTAAGCTTCGAAGTTTCAAGTTTCTCGCGGTTGGTTAATAATTCATTAACTGCATTATTAAAAGCTGAAGGTGAATCATGTTCATAGGTAATACCGGTTCCTGTCTCATTTAAAATCCGTACTATAGAATTACAATTGCTTGCAATTATAGGCTTCCCTGCATACATGTACTGGAAGATTTTATTAGGAGATGAATTATCTGTTTGTTCCGACTTCAAGTGAGGAATCAGGGCAATATCCGATTGGGACAAGAGGTCGGCAATTTCCTGTAAATTTTTCCAGCCAAAAAATGTAATCTTATCGGATACATCCATTTTTACAGCCAGCTTTTTCAGATTTTCTATATAGCTGCCCTTTCCGACAATCCACAATCGGATATTTGAAAATTTTTTATATAATTCCTGCATACCTGCAATAACGATCTGCAATCCGCGGTGAATGTTTATTCCTCCCGCATAAAACAATGTTATATAATTAATGTCTGGTGCATAGTTGCCTGTAACAAAGCGGTCAATCTGAATAGTATTCGGCACTACAATTATCTTTTTGTTTTTAATGCTCAGGGCCGCAATACGGTCACTCATCTCTTCCACAACTGTTATTATATAATCTGCATTTTGTAACCCCTCCAATTCATACTTGATCCACTGGTTGTTTGATGAGAGAATTCGTCCAAGCAAAGATTTAGTATGTGTAGCCTCACGTAACGCTGCCGGCCAGTTTTCATGCAAATCAACAATAAGTTTTACATTATATTCTTCTTTTATTTCAATCCCTATTTTTAATAGGGGTAAATCATGTATATGTACAGCATCAAATTCATGTTTTTCAATAACTCGTTTAATGAATCGTCTCCAGAAATTAAAATAGAACGGAAGTTTAAGCGCCCCAATACTTGACTTATAAGTTAATATTGAAATTTTTTTTCTATAAATAGTATATCCGTCCTTCTTCTCAATTAAGGGTCTATTTTTAAAAGTGTAGCATGCAATATACACTTCCATATTCTCTTTAATCAAACTGTATATTTCATTTTCGACTCTTGTGTCAGGTGGAAAATCGACTTCGAGCAACATCAATATTCTCATTCTATTATCTTCTGAAGTTTCTGAAAAGCTTCAAGTTTACGAATAACATTTTGAAAAGATTCATCCTGTAATACCTCTTGCCCACATTTGTAGGTTGAAAAACAGGTGAAAAATCATTATTAATTATTTTTTCAACACTTTCCCAAAGTAATTTATTTCTTATTTCAAGTGCATGTTTATATAACCCAGGAAAATTTCTGAATTTCTTGCTATTGATTTTTTCCTGAGTAATTATAGGTCCGGCATCTACTTTAGGGTTAATAAAATGGCAGGTTATACCTATATTCCCTCCTTCTAAGATGGACCAGCGCAATGCATCCCATCCTCTATAATCAGGCAACCATCCCGAATGACAATTGATTATTCCTCTGTTGAACTTTTTAATAACGTTTTCACTTATTATTCTGGCAGCACAAATTATGCCCAACTCAGGTTTTATTTTTTCTAGATATTTAATACTTTTTGCCCCATTATGATTTTCAACAATGACATATTCAACGGAATATTTATCACATATTTGTTCGGATGTCAATGATTTCTTCTTTCTATAAAAAACTTTCCTTGTATAAATCTTGATTATAAATAGTAATAACCTGAAATAGCCTTGTGTCCTGATATAGGTTTTTATCTCCAATCTTTTATTCCTGCGCTCAATAATAACAAGGGTTGGTTTTAATCCCCTCTCTAGCAAATATTCAACTGTACTATTCGAGAAATCGCCATCACGAACAAAAAATATTAGTCTGATTGCTTCCATTCTTCAACAATTTGTTTTATTGTCAAAAACTTTGCATCATATTGCTTGCAAATTTTAATAATGCGCCAAAGCAAGTCAAGCTTCCCAGAATACTTATATTGAGTATAATAATTATTATGCCATAAGAGGGTAAATATACCATGAAACTTAATACTTTCTTTTATCATATTATGCAATATATCAAAAGTATCATTCCCCTGAAGATTCATGTACTTTTCTTCATATACTGTTGCATCCATTAAAATAAGTGGAACTTCAAAAAACGAATAGGGTTTATTTTTTTTAAAGTTATAATATTGCGAAGGGAAACAAAATCCTGTTTTAAAACCAAAATGATCAGGATATGCAGCCGACATATCATAAGAAAGTTGACTTTCCTCAATTACATGAGAAGTAATTTCCTGATCCCAGCATAAAAAATGGAAGCGATTTCCTTTTACTTTTTCTTTATCGGGAAGGACCTTGTTTAACATGTTTATTTCAGATTGAAATTGATAATTTGATAGATAGCTCCCAAAACTTCCATGCAAACCGATTTCTGAACCATTATTTAATATATAAGCATATACTTTTTTAAGATTCTTTGTATTAAAAAAATAATCTGCATTATAATGTTTATTTATTTTACCTTTCTTCACAAGAAAGAAAAAAGTTGAAGTAATCGAATTAAATTTTTCTTCGCTGAGGATATCGTTGAAATTAAACCAATTATCCTTACTCAATATCCATTTTCTGAATTGTAATTTTAGAAAAGTTGAGAATTTCCATTTTTTCAACAAGTAGAACCCATCCTCGAGCCAGCCACTATTACATTTATCAATATCGTGTGTTAAACCTACCGAGAAACTTTCAGATTTAGTAATTAAATCAATTTTATAAGTATTTTTAACAGCTTCCTCAAGGATGCTGAAATAGTAATTTACTATTGGGAATTCAATTATACCATGCTTTTCTTGAAAACTGTCCGAATAAATAAACCTTCCTAAAAGGTCTCTTTTGGACTTAACAGATAATTCTATTATACCACTTATAAATAAAAAAACATTCTTGAAGAGATCAAATCCAATTATTGTCTGATTTTTTAAATATTGAATTGGCTTGTCACATTTACTTTCATAGAAAAGAGGCAGATTTTTACCTAATCGATTAATAATAAATGGCTTATCTAAAGGATTTTCAATTGAAATATTTGATTTTATTAATTTAATCCGGTTTTTTTTGGAATATCCTATATCCAAGTCTTTAATATCCAAGTTTGAATACATTCTGATAAAATGCTCAAGAACATATTTAGTTTTTTCCTCATCAATATGCATATGTATTGTAATGTTCCGAAAGTTAAGGTATAGTTGATATTTTCGATGTGGGATAATCCCTAACAAAGATATGTTAAAACACCGACAAAGTCCTATCAGTATTCGAAACGAACTCACAATATTAAATTATCTAATAATTAATATAACGTCAAACTGAGATTTTACCTGATGAACACTAATTCTATCAGTATATTCATTAAGAATTAGTTTGTTAAAAACAAGCAACATTAAAGTCATGACTATCTTCCTATAAGGAAGCAGTCTCTTTTTCAACTCTATCGTCGTATTGGAATTCTACCTCAAGAACCATTAATATCTTCATAGCGACAAATTTGCATTAAAGTTTTAAAAAAAATAAAACTGGAATAAATTGTTATTACAATTTGCCTCTAACCGGAAAAAACATCAAAATTGATGTTGCTCTCAAAGCGATCCCGGATCCGCTATTACCTCTATATAAAAATTCAGTTAACCTGAATTACCTGATTGAGAAAGTTGAATTTATTAAAGATCACCCAAAAATTCGGTTTGGCAGGATTAATCCATGTAGTGATCGATACTTCCAAACTCCCGGCGAAAGAACTTTGAAAGTTCTTATACCAAATCTGGATTCAATTGCAAGAAATAATACTATTTTTGAATACGTATGAAATACTACTAATATGAAAAAATTAAAAAACTTGTCGCTAGAATTTATTGTAGCGGTAATACTGTTCCTGATTATTTCAATGGCTTATATGTACCCGGCCCTGCAAGGGAAGAATGTTAGTCAGCATGATATTGTGCAACATGCCGGCATGTCGAAGGAAATTGTCGATTTTCGGAAAGAAACCGGTGAGGAAGCCCTCTGGACCAACAGTATGTTTGGTGGTATGCCGGCATATCTTATTTCGACAAATTTCAAATCAAATGTCCTTAGATTTTTTCATAATGTTATTACTTTAAGAATAAATGATTTCAAACGCTTAGGACTTCCCTTTTGCTTTATTTTTCTTTACTTATTTGGATTTTATATCGCGCTAAGAATATTCGGAATAAATAGCTGGTTGAGTATAGTAGGTTCTATTGCATACGCCCTTTCTTCTTATTTCATTATCATACTTGTTGCAGGACATAATACTAAAGCATTTGCATTAGGTTATATGCCTCCAATTATTGCCGGGACATATTTAGCGTTCCGTGGAAAAATTCTGTTAGGTAGTGCCATTATGGGAGTATTTTTATCTCTTCAGATATTCATTATTCATTTTCAAATCACTTATTATACATTCCTTATTATTTTTATATATGGCATTGTCGAATTTATCTATGCCATAAAAGAAAAACGTTATAAAACATTCCTTCTTGCTATTGGCTCATTGTTAATAGCTGCATTACTTGCTGTAGGCTCAAATTTCTCAAGTTTATGGACAACCTATGAATACGGGAATTATTCCATGCGCGGGAAACCCGAGCTTACCCAAGATGGGGAAAACCAGACAAGTGGTCTTGATAAGGATTATGCCACCGACTGGAGTTATGGAAAAAGTGAAACTTTTACCTTGTTGATCCCCAATTTCAAGGGAGGGGCTTCGGTGAGTGCAATCCCCGAAAAATCGAAAACCTATGAGTTTATCAAAAAAATTCAGGGTGCCAAAGAGGCCCGTAAAACTATAAAACAAATGCCTACCTACTGGGGCGACCAGCAATATACAGCAGGACCGGTATATGTAGGAGCTATCATGGTGTTTTTATTCGTTTTTGGATTGTTCATAGTTAAAGGTAAGCTTAAATGGTGGCTTCTGGCCGTTACATTTCTTTCCATCTTGCTTGCCTGGGGCAGAAACTTTCCACTTCTTACCAATTTCTTTCTCGACTATTTCCCCGGGTACAATAAATTCCGAACGGTCACAATGACCCTTATTATGGCTGAGTTTGCCATACCCTTGCTGGGGATTTTATCGGTAAATGAAATGCTAAAAGGGGTTCTTAAGAAAAAAGTATTGGTTAAAGCCCTGTTAAATTCGTTTTATATAACCGGTGGACTTTGTTTGTTTTTTATTGTTACAGCAGGAGCACTTTTCGATTTCAGTTCCCCAATTGATCAACAGTACCTGGCACAGGGAGCTACTGATTTTGTTAACGCCCTGCAGGACGATCGCTTAATGCTTCTCCGCCGCGATGCTTTCAGATCGTTGGTTTTCATTGCTCTTGGAGGAGGTATTGTCTACCTGTATGTAAGTGAAAAAATATCCAAACAGTATTTTATTGCCGGACTTGGTTTACTCATTCTATTTGATATGTGGCCCGTAGATAAACGCTATCTGAATGCCGATAATTTTGTTACAAATCGTGAGTATAAAAATCCAATACCCAAATCCCAAGCCGATGAATTTATCCTGACTCATGCTTCTGCTGATCCCGATTACCGGGTATTGAACCTTGCCGTAAGTCCTTTTCAGGATGCTACTACCTCATACTGGCATAAATCTATTGGCGGATATCACGGAGCCAAAATGCGCAGGTACCAGGATTTGATTGAATCCTATATGTCGCCTGAAATACAAAGTCTTATCAATGCCCTTCGTTCAGGTAACATAAGAACTGCCGATACTGTGCTCAAACGATCGAAAGTACTTAATATGCTGAATACCCGGTATATCATTTACAATCCCGATGCAATGCCCATTATTAATAATTTTAATTATGGTCATGCCTGGTTTGTAGAAAGGTTAGAATTCGCAGCTGATCCCGACGAAGAAATTTATTTATTGGGACTGTCAAATCCCAGAAAATTTGCTGTTGTGAATAGAAAATTCAGAGATTTCTTTACTTCCTTCAAATTTGATACTGATACTTCTGCATTCATCGAACTTACGTCTTATGCTCCAAACAGGCTTGTATACAACTCTTCATCGAGCGTTGATCAGCTTGCGGTTTTTTCGGAAATCTATTATCCGAAAGGATGGATAGTTGAAATTGATGGCGAAAAAACAGATTATTTCAATGCAAACTATATTCTTCGTGCCATGTTGGTACCAGCCGGTGACCATGAGATTGTGTTTACATTTCAACCGAAATCATTTTATACAGGCAATAAAATTTCGATGGCAAGTTCCCTACTCCTGTTAATTTTATTACTGGGAGTAGCTGTTATTGAAATCAGGAAATATCTACAGGAATCGCAGACTACATAGGGCTAATATCGTTCGAGCCAGCGGTACCGGCGCAGGCTTTCGCCAAATTTTAGAGCTATCACAACTTCGTGCGATCCATAGCTCCGGTAGGAAAGTTGGTTAAATCCATAATCGAAAGAGTAGCCAATAAAACAACGATTTACCTCAACGCCAAGTATGAGCACTAATTCACCGGAGGTACGTACTGAAAGGCCTGCCCAGTATTCTCCCCGGTATATGAAACGAGTTGAAAGATCGGCGCTAAAGCGTAGATCTTCATTTCCCCGGATTATTACCGATGGCTCAAAGGTCCAATTGTTGTTCGCCAACTGCTTCCTGTAAAATCCATGTAGATTATAATGCCTTAAATGTTTTAACTCATTTGATTCAAGGTCAACATTGTCAATTTTAACAAATGATTGAAATAAATTTATCACAGATATACCCAGGTGGGTATTAGGTGTTGAAAAATTAATGCCTGCTCCGGCATCAGGGATAAATGTTGACTTACCCAGGAAACTTTCTATTTCCGGGGAATCTGGATCCCTAAATTCAATGCGCTCTTTATCTATTCTTAGTTGGGTGGCATATGCCTTTAATCCAAACGATAACTGATAGTTTTGTATAAAAATATGGTAAGCATAAGTGAACTGGAAGTTAGTCCGGTTAATAGCACCGTTCTTGTCGTTAAAAAATGCTGCCCCAAGACCTACTCTGCCTTTCGATCCTTTACGATACCTGCTTTTTGAAATATTAAAAGGCGATTTTAGGATTCGTGTAGAAACACTTGCAGAATAAGTTTCAGGAGTATATCGAAGTCCTAACCACTGTTTACGTCCAGATATATTGATGGTAGTCATACCATCGATTCCGGCAACTGAAGGATTTATCAGAAACTCATTAAGTATGTACTGACTATATACAGGATCCTGCTGTGAGTAAATGCCTGTATTTATAAGTATTATGAATGATATGGTAAGTAGCTTGCGCATGAAAGTTTTGGCCCAAACGAAGCTTTCAAATAAGTATTAATGTTAGTGTTCTCAAGCCATATACGCAGATAAGAGAGAAAAGTTGTTTTCCAATAAATACCATCACCGAATAATAGTTACAATATCTTGAATTACTAAACCTGTTCCATTATTCAGACGAATGAAGTAATAGTATGACTCGACCGGCAATAATTGGCCGTTCATGTCTTCACCATTCCATCCCATCTCAATACTATTTGTATAACCAGGTTCAGATATCCAGCGTTTTTGTCCATAACGATCAAAAATTTCAATTATCATATCAGGATATAATTCTGAAATGGGAACTTCCAAATTGGAAGGATTCAAAATGATCCACATATCATTACGCCCGTCATTGTTGGGAGTAAAGGCCGAAGGAATATCGAGACATGCCGGAAGTCTCTTTTCGAGTGTAAATGGTTGCTGAACAATACAATTTTGATTATCAGTGACAACAACCGTATATTCTCCTACGCCCAGGCCTTCAACATGATTTGTGTTACTATTGTCAATTTCAGGCCAATTGTACAGATAGGGAGGAGTCCCTCCCTCTACAGTCACTGTTATTTCACCATTAATAGAATACTCACAATCAGGGCTGATTATATCACCTTCCTGGGCAAATATTATGATCTGTTCGGATTGATATATTACAACAACTTCTTCCAGCTGACATTCTTTACGGTCGAAAATAATTACCTGATGCTCTCCGGCTAGTTGATTTTCCACATAATCGCCAGTTACCGGTTCATTGTTCCACCAGTAATAATAACCTCCATTTCCACCAATTGCTCTAAGTAGCACAGAACCATCGGCACTATCAAAGCAGTGAACATCTTCTACCAGTATATTTGATTCAAGTATATCCGGTTCAGGTACAATATAAGTATCTTCCGACACACATTCATGAGCATCAGAAACGGTAACGGAATATTGCCCTGCTGATACATTTCCTAACGTTGGATCATTTCCTCCTGACTGACTCCATTCATATGTGAGAGGTTCAGTATAGTATAAAAGTTGTACTCCTAATTGTCCATTTGAAAATCCTTTGCACTGTATCGAATCGATAATATAAATTTCAATCTCCATCGGGGAATCTTCTCCTACAAGAACTGAATCGACAATAGAACATAAATTTATATCAGTCACTGTTATTCTGTAAGTCGCGGGTAACAATCCCTCGATATTATAGGTAGTACTCCCATTACTCCATAACACATCGTAATTATTCCCTTCGAAAGAAACACCTCCGGAAATAGTGGAAACAATACTACCATAATCTAAACATACCTTATCGGTAGCAACTCCCTGATAGTCTATTTGGTCGGGTTGTTCAAGTGTATAACTTTCTTCATGCTCGCAAGATAAGTCATCAGTAATCGTCAGATCATAGGTACCTGCTGCAAGATTTTCTATACGGTTACCTATTTCACTCATTGGAACCCCATTGTATTCCCAGCCATAGGAATGGCCTCCTGTACCTCCCGATGATATAACTTCAATCCAGCCATCATTCCCACCAAAGCAGGAGATTTGAACACCATTATTATCAAAAATAGTTGTATTAACTATAATATCAGGAGATTCTTCAAGTATAACATTATCTGTTTTAAGACAGCCAACTTCGTCTGATACAATATAAATATAGGGTCCGGCAGATAAATTCGTCAAACCTGAACCATAAACATCAAGTACAGGCCAGTAGTAAGTTAAATTGCCTGTTCCTCCTGATGCAGATAAGTCTATTGAACCTGTACTTTCACCAAAGCATTCTATATTGGTTGAATCCACCAGAACAATAATTTCAGGTGGTGCAATAAGTGTGATATTCATTGTATCAAAACATCCTACGGGATCATAAACCTTAATATTATAGTTGCCTTCAGACAGGTTCTCAAGCAATGCATCGGTATCCGGAAGTAACAGTCCCTCCTGCCTCCATTCATACATGTAATTTCCATGACCACCGGTTACTTCATCAATCTGTATCCAACCATCTTCGGAATAGGAACAGACTAAATTATAGATCGAATGAGCATGGCTGACACTTGTATCGGCAATGATAAGTTCATCAGGTTCAGTTAAGGTTGTACTATCTGTTGTGACACAACCATTCGTAGATTCTACAGTAACATAATATTTCCCCGGACCTAACGGTGAGAAGAATTGATAGGGAGTAGTACTTGTCCTAATGTCAATCTGGGTCCAAAGTTCATCGTATAACGTATAAATTAATAATTCACTGCCGGAAGTATTTGCCTGAACCTCTATTTCTCCGTCATTATATCCATGACAACTAATTCCATATTCGCCATCACCATAGGTTTCACTTGGTTGAACAAATATGGTGACATTACCTGATTGAAGGTATCTGTAGCCCTCAGTTAAACATCCATTCGAATCAATTACCTCCCAAATGTATTCGCCAAAAGAGGCTCCAACTAATGGATTCGGATAAGGTGGAGGTGGTGGAGGTCCAGGATAGGTGCCTACTTCAATCCATGTAACAGTATAGCCATAATCTATACCACTATCATTATAATAAGTGCCTCCATGAGGGACAATAAGAAAATCGGCAGATTCACCTTCACAAACAATATCAATTGATGTCTCAAGTACGCTCCATAGCGAATCGGGTTCGTAGAGAGTTATTGAAGTATCAGCCTGGCATCCCGACCAGTCTTCGACATGAAGGTTGTAAGTACCTGCCGTCAAATTATAAACTGAATCTCCAAATTCCTCTGACCCTTCAAAGTAATAATCCAGATCATAGAAATCATATGCCGGATAAGCGGTGATCCCTCCTGTTGAATTCAGGTATATTATACCCGAACTGTCGTGGAAACAACGGATATTGAGTGTGTCAAATACATAAGTTTTGGCCCAGTCACGCATTTTAAGACTCGGGGTAATAGCATAGCGTAGTGTATCATCAATACCTCCACAGGTTTCAATTCCCAACGGATTAATAATATAGGGTGTGATAATAACATGGATATACTGTACTATACCTGATAAATTGATAATTGTATCCGTAATCCTGTCATTCTTTTCCAGGTTAGTTGTTCCTCCCGAATAAATAACGTTTATATCAGGAGGTGATAATGGTTCTATCACATACCTGAATCGTACATCGTACGTAGGTTGTGTTATGCTGGTAATTAATACATCCGAAGTTAAACCCGAGCAAAATACCGTGTCTGCCAGATTTTGACTTAAAAGTTCAACCGTAGCCACCGGCTCTACCCATATAATCTGGTCTTTTGCTATTGTATTTCCGCAATTATCAATCAATGTCCATGTTCTAACAATGTAACCTGCATCATCACAACTGGCCAAATTTGTTAAATCATCGCTATAGTTTGCATTTAGTCCTATACTGCAATTATCGCTTTCATCTGTAACATCACCTGTAACACCTGGATTTATATTATAACTACAATCAAGATTTCTGCAGATTGTATCATTATCTGGAACAGTAAAGGTCGGTGCCGTATTGTCTTCTATGGTGATGACCTGCGTGTATACGCCACTTATATTGCCGCAATTGTCCGTTACTGTCCATGTGTTCGTGTATGTCCCTGCCTCCGGACAGCCACCCACTACAAAGCCCCCACTGGTCTTTACTATGTCCGTTACATCCCCGTCGCAGTTATCTGCCGCTACCGGGAACAATAGCTGTGCCGCTGCTATCCCAGCTGCATCACTGCACTCCAGGGTGCGGTCAAGGTTGCCTGCCGCGGTGGTCCAGGTCGGGGCTTCTGTATCACCACCGGTATAAATTACTACAGCATTTGCCGCAAAGTTGCCGCATTCATCTTCTACACTGTAGGTATAGGTCGCTGTCCAGGAACAGTCAT